>Ga0056123_1000032_pt1 | contig 28601 bp, 24 predicted proteins | sample WorMetHEROISLAND_3_FD_71122 | JGI IMG/M metagenome (GOLD analysis project Ga0056123, IMG submission 71122) | Marine gutless worms symbiont microbial communities from Max Planck institute for Marine Microbiology, Germany - Olavius sp. 3 HERON ISLAND ...
ATTAATCAACCTAAGACCCAAATAGCACATTCTTCCTGATTAATCAATATGTTATATAGTTTTCGGGCGGATATTGCGCCAATCAATTCATCCCTTTTTATCCGTTTTGAAATTGGCTCACTTGGTAAGACTTTTCATATAAATCCTTGCATCTTGATTGCCTCAACCTGTATAAAACCCTTTCCAACAACCATGATTGAGCCAAACAGGTAAACCCATATGACAGCATCACTTTACTGGGCGGATAACTATATTGAAAGAAGAACCGATGCGAAAACGGCCATTCAACTGATTCGGCCGGGGCAACGCGTATTTATCGGCTCGGCGTGCGGGGAACCCCAGCACCTGGTCAAAACGCTTTCCGAAGTGTCTCCCTATTTAAGCGGGTTGGAGGTAATCCGCATGATGAGCCGGGAAACGGCGTCATTAACGGCCATTGCCGACAAAACCCAGGATACCAGCCTGAGCATCAGGGCCCTCTATTTGGGCGCGGCCGTCAATGAGACCATCGCCAAGGGCAAACGATTTATCACTCCCATGAACATGTCGGATATTCCCGGTCTTTTTTTATCCCGCAAGCTACCGATCCATGTGGCGCTCATACAGGTTTCCGAGCCCGACGACTTTGGCTGGATGAGCCTGGGCGTCAGTGTTGACGTCACGCTGGCGGCCGCCCGTTCGGCCGATATTGTGATTGCCCAGGTCAATCCGCGCATGCCTCGGGTTTTGGGCCAAAGCTTTATTCATGTAAATGACGTGGACGCCATTGTAGAGTATGAGGAGGCTCTCCTGGCGATCAAGCCCGCCCCGGCATTCGACGCCGCGCTCCGGATCGGCAAACATATCGCCAATCTGATTAAAGACGGCGCCACTTTGCAAATCGGCCTCGATGCCGCCTCCCAGGCAACCGTGCAGGCGTTGGCGGATAAAAACGATCTGGGAATCCATTCCCAATATCTGACCGAAGACATCATGCATCTTTACGCCACGGGGATTGTCAACAACCGTAAAAAAGGCTTCAATACGGGTAAATTGGTGGCGTCGGCCGCCATCGGGACACCGGGTCTCTACGATTTTATTCACGACAATCCGGCGGTGGATTTTTATCCATCCGATTATGTTAACGATCCCTCGATTATCTCCCGCCACCATCGCATGACCTCGCTCAATGTCGCCCGCTTTATTGACCTAACCGGCCAGGTGACCTCTGAAGCGTCTTTCCGCACCTATTATGCCGGCGTGTCCGGAATCGCCGATTTTGTCCGCGGCGCGCGTCAGTCGACCAATGGTCGATCCATTATCATGCTGCCGTCCACCGCTAACAACGGTGAAACCAGCAACATCGTTCCGACGCTAAACAACCTGGCCGTGGTGGTCCCCAGGGGCGATACCCATTACGTGGTGACGGAATACGGTCTGGTCAACCTGTTCGGTAAAAGTCTCCAGGAACGTGTGCTGGCCATGATTGAAATCGCCCACCCGAAATTCCGCGAAAGCTTGATGGAAGACGCCAAAAGAGCGGGGCTGATCAGCGAGGAACGGGTTTTGGGCCCTGCCGCCCAAGGCGTCTACCCGTTATGGCTGGAAGAGCATATTGATATATCCGGCGAGGAGATCACCATCCGGCCTTCCAAACCGGTGGATGAACGGCGGATTCAGGAACACTATTATACCCTAGGCAAGGAAGATACCCTCTCGCGCTTTTTTCACGATAAAACGGTGTTCAGCCGTAAGGAAATTACCCCCAAATCCCTCACCGATTATGAAAGGGATCTGACAATTTTGGCAGTGGTGGGTGAATTTGGGTTTGGACGGGCCGTGGCTTTGGGCGAAAGCATGCTCGTTTCCGATAACATGGCCGAAGTGGCTTTTTCCGTGCACCAGGATTACCAGGGCAAGGGACTGGGCCGAAGGATTCTGGAGAAACTGACCCAAGCGGCTATCAAGGCGGGGCTGGATGGGTTGGTGGCTTACACTTTTGCCGACAATAAAGGGATGATCAATCTCTTTCGCACACTCCCTTATAAGGTTACCAAGGAGCGGGACAGCGACGGGGTGTTGCTAAAGTGCAAGTTCAGTGAGCCGTTGGACGACAAGGCCGATCAGAAGGAGTAGTTTTCCTTAGCCCGGATTTTCCGAAACGCACAAATTGTAAGGTGGTGACGGATGAACAGGTGGAGGCGGTCATGGAACGGTTGAATAACCACCCCGGAAAAACACCGGGCGTTAAAACGCCCAATGAGGTATTCTTTGGCCATGCGTCAATCTCGGCGCCTATATACTACCAACCGTTGCACTTGTGAGTTGAATTCACGAATTACCGAAATGACATGAGTGTGTCTAACGGGTCGTATTGATGGATACCGCCCCATTTTCAGGCAAAACCAACACAATCAGATTGTTTACACCGTCACGATCTGTACAACCCGATTCCCCCAACCCGTCAATGATGTCACAATCGCAAACCCCATAAATGTGAATATGCGCGCATTTCTGTTCGGAAGGCTTTTGGGAAAACAACAGAGCCGACAGATCCAGCGCCTGGGAGGGTTCGTTACGCCAGTTATCCAACGCTTTTTTAAATTGACCACGCCATTGTGACTGGGAAATCTCATCTTCATCAAGTGGCGCCCAACCTTTTGCAATCAAGAACTTATCGGCCGGAACAGTTTCCTCAATCAACGATACGATTTCCGGGTAGAGGGTCACCAAGGGGCTTGGCGCCTTTTCCGATTGTGCCATAAGGGCTGACCACGCATCCATCCGCTCACGAACCATATAGTTGGTTTGAGAATCCCTACCTGTTTTTTGGGAACGACCCGTCTTGACCGATCCTCCATGCAGTTCATCGAATAGGCGATCTTCTGCGGCCTCGAGGTTTTTCCGGTTTACTTCCATCTCCCAATGGCGCAGATCAAATTCCTGGGCCAAACTCAAAAAGATGCGGTGATTCATCTGTTTCTGAGCAGGATCAAGGCGCTTTTCCGATGGCGCCGCCTTTCTCGTCGGCCGAATCAACGCCTCCAATTGATAGCTCGACTTCTCATTAAAAAAGAACGGTGCGTCCAGCCGGGAGGAAAGCTGTTTCAGATCGACACCATGATGTTGATCTGCCCATCGCATGTATGCATTGACTGCCTGATTCACCTTTTCATGGCCCGTTTGATAGGGGCACAACGTTTTAAAGCGACTGCTCGCCTCCAATGTTACCGCGCTTTTTAAATTCGAATCGACAACCGGTTGAAAAACGATCACCTCATCAAACAGGGCCAGCAACAATTCCGCGGCCCAAGGAGGGACGATTGTATGGGGGAAGAGACAGGCCATATATTAAGACTCCGTTATTTTTTGATCCCGGACACAGATGTTTAGTGCGGCCAGCTCTTCACGGATCCGATCCGCGGTCGACCAATCCTTTTTCCGGCGGGCTGCTTCGCGTTCTTTCAGGAGCGCCTGAATTTTTGCAGCGGCGGCCGGATCATCGAAACAAATAAAATTGAGCACCTGATTGATCTCTTTTAACCGATTCAATATCTTCCCGGCATCCTCATGCGCTATACCTCCTTTTTGGCAGGTGATATTAATGGTTCGAATCGCTGTGAAAATAGCGGCCAGTGCGGCGGAAATGTTAAGATCATCATCCATGGACCGGGTAAACCCGTTTTTTAGGTCGTACAATAGTTGGTCAAGACCTTCGTATCTTCGCCCGCAGGAGCTTGGGTGCTGCAACGAAAAGATGGCAGCGTCAATTCGCGCCAACGCTTTGCGGGCCTGCTGCAACCCTGAAACAGTCAAGGTCAGCGGTTTACGGTAGTGGGTGGACAGCATCCAATAGCGAATCTCACGATCATCAAAGCCGGCCGCCTCCAGTTCGGTCAAGGTCGGCCCCCAGGGGCCTTGCCAATCCGCTGTTTCATCCACATGCACCTGCTCGGTGTGTATCCAGTGGTTGGCCAGCGGTTTGCCCGTGACCGTTTCAGCAATGGCGGCAACGTTTTCATGGTGGGGAAAAATCAGGTCATGGCTTCCCGTGTGGATATCAAAAGCCTCCCCCAAATGCTTTAGGGCCATGGTGGCGCTTTGCAAATGCCAGGAAGGGCGCACGCTGCCCCAGGGGGTCTTTAAATAAATACCACGCTTTAGTTCACCCAGGCGGGCCCGTTTAAACAGGGTGAAATCCCGTGGGTTGTCCTTTTCGTAGCCCTTCATATCGACGCTATGCCCCACCCTGATTTTTGCCAGATCCATACCGGAGAGCGAACCGTAGCCGCTGAAACTACCGATATCAAAATAGAGGGAACGCAATTTTTCATAAGCGGCGCCTTTCTCCTCCAATCTTTCGGCCAGCGCCACCATGTCAGCCAGATGGTCACTGGCCTTGGGATATAGATCAGCGGAGGCGACACCAAGCTTCTTGATATCTTTCCTGAACATCTCTTCATGGTAATCTGTAAAGGAAGATAAATCAGTGCCTCTGGAATTGGAGCCCTTGATGGTTTTATCATCGTAATCAGTAATACTGGTGACGTGATTGACATCATAGCCCCGAAATTTGAGATAACGTACCAATAGATCGGCGGAAAGGTAGCGCCGCAACTGGCCTATTTTTAACGGCGCGTTGACTGTCGGGCCGGGTACATAGACGGCCACTTTACCCGGCGCAATAGGCTCAAGAACCGTTTTTTGTCTGGCGCGAGTATTGTATAGTGTAATTTCGGCAGGGATTTGAACTGTAAAAAGGTTGGTGCTGAGATACCGTTCACCGCCATCCGGAAGGATCACCACAATCGTACCCTTTTCCATTCGCCGGGCCTGGGATATGGCCACAGCCATTGCCGCACCCGAGCTCATGCCTACAAAAAGTCCCTCTTTATTGGATAGGCGTCGGGTCATGGCAAAGGCTTCGTCATCATCGATGTTGATGTTTTGATCCAACCGCTCTTTTTCATAGATCTCGGGTGGATAGGATTCCATCATATTTTTCAGGCCCTGGATCTTATGGCCCCGGTACGGCTCGACGCCGATAATTTTAATAGTTGGATCAAACTCCTTTAAACGCCGCTGCAGCCCCATGGCCGTGCCACTGGTGCCTAACGTTGTCACCACCTGGGTGATTTCCCGGCCGCTTTGCTCCCACAGTTCCACCGCCGTGGTTTCATAGTGGGCCCGCCAGTTGGCCGGATTATTGAACTGGTCGGTGAGAAAGTACTTTTCGGGGTATTCTCGCGCCAAGCGGTAAGCCTCTTCAATGGCGCCGTCGGTGCTTAAATGGCCGGGTGTTAATAATATGTCGGCACCGCGGGCGCGTAAAATTTTTTGGCGTTCCTGACTGGCCGCCTCCGACATGGTTAATACCAATCGGTATCCTTTGACCGCGCAGACCAGCGCCAGACCGATACCCGTATTGCCGCTGGTGGCTTCGATAACGCGTTTCTCCGGGGTCAATTCACGGGACTTTTCCCCCGCCTCAATCATAAACAGTGCCGCCCGGTCTTTTATGGAGCCACCGGGGTTGAAGTATTCCAGCTTGGCTAAAATCCGCACACCCGGTTTTTTGAAAAGCTTTTTAACGGGCACCAACGGGGTGTTGCCGATTTTGCCTAAAATCGAATGCTCTTTTGTCGCCTGACTCACAGGATCCCTTGTTTTTGATAATCTTTTTTTAGCTTGCCCCAAAAATCATTCAGCGGTCGTTGTCGACAGTGCGCCAAGACCCTTTCATCGGTTAGCCTGCACTGGATGGGCGTTATGGTAATATACCCTTTGCGAAGCAGTGCGGTATCATCGCCCACCGTTACCGCCTCTTCGTCGCTTATATATTCAAGCTGCTCCGGAAAGGTATACCAAAAATAGGTTTTACCCCGCGGATCAAACTGTTTTTGAAATCCATCGATCACCACCCGATTGTTTTGGCGGCACCACTGAACCCCGGCAATATTCCCTGGCTTTTGGTCGGGAACATTAATGTTAACCGCGACTTTTTCCGGTAACCCCTGTTGCCACAATTGTTCAATTAAATCGGCGGTTACGCGGGCGCTTTGTGCTAAAAAGCGTGGCCAGTGGCTGTTAATGGAAACGGCCATGGCCGGCAAGCCGCTTAACACAGCCTCCTTGGCCGCAGCAACGGTTCCCGAGTAGTTGATATTGACCCCGACATTGGCCCCCGGATTGATTCCGGCGATGACCAGGTCGGGTTTTTGGGTCATCAGTTGATTTAAGGCGAGCTTCACACAATCGGCCGGGGTGCCGTTGACGGCAAAGCCTTTGCCGTTCTCGTCAACAGCCACCGACTGATAGCGTAGAGGCACATTGAGTGTAATGGCATGACCAACGGCGCTGCGTTCACGATCCGGCGCCACCACCGTTACGGCATGCCGAGGCAACAATTGGCGGTATAACGCCCACAACGGTTTTGCGGTGATACCGTCGTCATTGGTCAACAAAATATGCATCCTCAGTTTCCCTTATGATACCGCCGGATTCAGCTTTCCGGTTGCCAAACCATTTGAAATTCTTTTACAATCGGCATCGCAGTCGTACAACAAAACCTTGACTTTTTCAATGAAATTGAGTTTGTAGACATAGTTTATTACACTCACAATGACAACGAATGGAGCCACAACATATGACTCGGGAACAAAGATCCCACTTGTTGACAACATCATGGTATTTCCTGGTTTTGATCCTGATGCCCGATCTATTTTTTGCCCCGCAACCGCTTTCGGCCGCAGATAACGAACCCAAAAAACCGTGGCAGGTTTCAGCCGATTCACTGGAATATCTGGATGAGAAAAATACTTACATGGCCATCGGCAATGTCATCTTACAAAAAGGCGACCGCAAAATCACCGCCGACAAGATCAGCTTTGACTCCCGCTATAAAAGCGCCTGGGCCGAAGGTAACGTAATTATCGAAGACGGGCGAAACACCCTGAAAGCGGAGCGGATCGAAATTGACCTGGATTCCCAAATCGGGTCGGTCCACTGGGGACACCTTTTTGTCCGAGAGGGCAATTTTCATATCCGCGGCGACTGGATGGAAAAGGTCGGTCGCGCCATCTATAAATCACGTCGGGCCACATTCACCACCTGCAATAACACTGATACCATTCCACCCTGGTGCATCACCGGCCATAATGTAACGGTCAACCTGGAAGGATACGCCACCGGCTGGCATGGAACTCTTTGGCTATGGGGCCTTCCGGTTTTATACAGCCCTTATGTCATCATTCCGGTGATGCAGGAGCGGCAAACCGGTTTTCTGTCACCCCGGATCACCCTATCAGAACGCAATGGTTTCGCCTATGAGCAACCTTTTTTTTGGGCCATTAATGACAGTTCTGATGCCACTTTTTATTGGGATCACATCACCGAGCGGGGTGAAAAGCTGGGCGCCGAATACCGTTATGTATTCGATCAGGAATCTTTCGGCGCGATCATGTATGACTATCTGGACGACAAGCAAAAAGAGGACGGCAATCCCAACACCACTGAAGAATGGGGATTTGACCACGACAGTGTGGAACGGACCAATACCGATCGTTATTGGTTTCGTTTTAAGCACACCCAAGGAACCCTGCCTTTGGGTCTGACCGCCAAGCTCGATCTGGATATCGTCAGTGATCAGGACTATCTGATTGAATTCAGGCGCGGAATCAACGGATTTACCGAAACAGACAACTATTTTGTGGAAACCTTTGGCCGCGACCTGGATGATTACGATGATTCGATCCGCACAAACGCTTTTAATCTGAATCGACGCTGGTCCAAACATAACTTCAACTTTTCCGCTATTTGGGTTGACGATGTCATCCGTCGGCAAAGCGACCAATTGGATTTTTCCACCCAACAACTGCCCCAGATCGGGTTTGCCAGCTCCAAACAGCCCATTGCCGCCCTGCCCCTTTACTACTCACTAAATTCGGGATATGTCCGCTTTTGGCGGCAAGACGGAGATACAAAGCACAATGCCACGGCGGTTCAGCGACTGGATCTTACCCCTAGAGTATTCTTGCCGCTGGAACTTCGCAACTGGTTAACCATTGAACCGTCGGCCGGGTTTCGGTACAACTACTGGGACATCAGCCAAGCGGAAGACGCTTCGGTATTTGAAGATACCGCCTTTGACCGCGATATCTATGATTTCAGCGTTAAATTGGGAAGCGGCATCTATCGCCTATTTGATATCGGCGGTAACCGGATTGACAAAATCAAACATGCCATCGTACCTCAAATTGATTATGCCTATACACCGGAAAAAGATCAGGACGAGTTGCCCAACGAAATGGGGTTTTTCAAAATCCAACTCAACAACGTGATCAACTACTCTTTGACCCAGTATTTCACCTCACGTCTTCTACCGACCCTTAAAAACCGCTACCAGACCCAGACCGCCGGAAAGTTGCAGGAAGCGCCCGCCGATTCCGATGCGATTGACTACGACTACCATGAATTTTTAAGAATAAAACTGACCCAAAGCTACGATCTTGACATTGCCGACGATGATGATCCCGAAACTGATCCTTATTCGCCGCTCTTTGGTGAAATTCGTTTCAAACCGACCACGGATACCAGCCTGATTGCCAGCATGAACTGGGACACCGAAGAGAACGAGGAGTTGGACCATGCCGTCACCCTTACGGCCAAAGATGACCGGGGTGACTCCCTCTACATCCGTCACCGTTACCTGCGCGACAGCCTGGAAACAGTCAACCTTGTTCTGAAAGCGGCGATTACCGATGGTCTTAAAACCTACCTTACCTATGAGCAGGACCTGGAAGAGGAAGAGACGGTTCTCTTCGGGGCGGGATTGACCTACACTGCCCAGTGCTGGTCTTTTGGTCTGCACTACCTGGATGAGAATGAGGATCAACGTTATACCTTCACGGTTGGTTTGTACGGCATAGGAGAGCACTCCCAAGGTATCAGCGCCAAGAGGTAGCGCATCTCATGTCGTCAAACGGAGCATTTGGACAACCATTTGCCGCTCAATGGTATGTGCTGCACACCAAAAGCAGGCATGAGCAGATTGTTTTCAACGGACTCGAAGGGAAAGGCATCGAAACCTTTTTGCCCAAGACCTATCGGCGGAGTATTCGCAAAGACCGCCGAGTCGTTCTCAATGTCCCGTTGTTTCCCGGTTACCTCTTTTTAAAAACAACATTGATCCCCGAAGCGCATCTTTGGGTATTAAAAACCGTTGGCGCCGTCAAACTGGTGGGTAATCAATTGGGCCCTGTGCCGGTTCCCGAGACGGTAATTGAATCATTAAAAATCATGACGGCGGCTCAAACCGAAACCGATATTTTAATTGGCACCCGCTTTAAGAAAGGTGATCCCGTTGTGGTAATCCGGGGACCGTTTGCCGGTATTGAGGGGATTTTCGCACGCTATAAAGGCACAGACCGAATTATCGTTCAAATTGACGCATTGGGCCAGTTTGCCGCTGTTGAGGTGACCATTGAGGATGTGACGCCGGCCGACGGGGCGATCTTGTAGTTTCGGACCGATCACCTGTTTGCCATTGGATTTGAGCTGACGCCCAAAGCCGACCGGTTTAACCAAACCTGACATAACCGTTTGACTTTTTAGGCTCTTTTGTTTAAAAGAAACAGATCAAAAGTTCTTACGAAAACCTACAGGAGGAACCATGAACAAATTGGAGTTGATCTCCACTTTAAAAACCCAAGCCAAGATATCCAAAAATGAAGCCGCCAAAGTGGTTCAGATCTTTTTTGACAAGATGGCTGATACACTCTCGGAAGGTGATCGGGTCGAAATCCGAGGCCTGTGCAGTTTTTTCGTCAAAGAATATAAAAGCTATATCGGGCGCAACCCCAAGACCGGCGAAAAAGTTCAAATTGCGCCTAAAAAGCTCCCTTTCTTTAAGTTGGGCAAAGAGCTGAAAAAGCGGGTGAATCTTTAACGTAAACGTCTCTTTTCTGTTGCGGCGCCTTTTTTGCCGAAACAGCGTGTCCCGCTATGGTCTTGCCTACCCATCATAATGTTCTTTTACCCCCTCTTTCCGGGCGAACAGGTCGTGTTTTCGCCGCTTTCATTCGTAGTGGCCGGATTCCTCAAGCGCTGCTTTTGACCGGCATCAATGGTATCGGTAAAAGCGCTGTTGCCACTCAATTGGCATTGGCGTTTAACTGTGAAGAGCCGCCTCGGTTACCCGTTGCCCCGGAGGCAATGGATTACTGGTCTTGTGGCAAATGCCCCATCTGTCTGACAATTGGTTCACAAAATCATCCCGATATTTTGGCCATCGCACCCCAAAACGACCAGATCCACATTGGGACGATCCGTACGTTGATTACCCAACTCAGGTTTACGCCATACAGTGCGATCTACCGCTTTGTGGTGATCCGCCGCGCCGAGAAAATGACATCGAGCGCCGGCAACGCACTATTAAAAATCCTGGAAGAACCGCCGCCGCAAACACATTTTATTTTAACCACGGACCGCGCTTCCGATTTGCTTCCGACCATTTTATCACGTTGTCAGACTCTCCGGTTTCAGCCTTGGCCAGATGATATGATTATTTCGTATTTGATGGATCAGCACAATCTTGATCCGTTCACCGCCACAGAGACGGTTAAATTGGCGGCCGGCAGCCCCATAAAAGCCTCTGAGTTAGCCATAAACAAATGGTTCACCACCCAAAAATGGGCCATGGACGCCCTGGGCCGGGTCAATACGTTATCAGCAAGACAACGGCTTGTCTTGGCACAGCGGCTGGCTCAAAAAAAAACCGATCTGGAAACCTTGTTGTTCTGGTTTAAAACTGTCATTTTGGAACGGTTGAAAAAAGAGACGGCAAATGCCACGCCCCAAAGGACAACCCGGCAAACGCGCAAAGATGTGCAGCGGCTTATTCAGCGCTATGAATGGGTTGAAATGACACGCTTTTATGTAACGACCAATGCAAACAGACGCATGGTGCTGGAAAAAATGTTACAGGGTCTTGCGGCTGATTCGGCACCATTGACCTTACAGGAGTATTAACGCCCATGGGGAAGAAAGTTGGCATACGCTTTCGGTCCGCGGGAAAGATATACAATTTTGATGCCGGTATTTTTGTTCTAAACCCCGGTGACCAGGTGATTGTCGAGACCAAACAGGGGTTTGGCTATGGTGTCGTGGTAACACCGCCGACACCCATTGAAAAATCCGCCCCGGCACTCCAAAAAGTTTACCGGCTTGCCACTGAAAAAGATGCCGTCAAGTGTGATCAAAACCGGCAACTTGAACAGCGGGCATATCACTATTGCCAGGAATGCATTGCCGAACTCAAACTGGAAATGAATCTTTTTCAGGTGGAATGTTCTTTTGATCACCGCCGGTTGACTTTTTTCTTTACGGCCGACGGACGGGTTGATTTTCGGCAGTTGCTCAAGATGTTGTCCGGAGAGCTGAAAACCCGAATCGAGATGCGTCAGGTGGGTATCCGCAACCAGGCCAAGCTTTGTGGCGGCATGGGGCGTTGCGGGCGCGAGTTTTGTTGCTCCACTTACATGGGTAAATTCGAACCGGTTTCGATCCGCATGGCCAAGGAACAGGGACTTTCCCTCAACCCCGCCAAAATCTCAGGGGTGTGTGGACGCCTTATGTGCTGTCTGACCCATGAAAACGATACCTATCGACAACTTAAAAAGAAATACCCCAAGCCGGGTAAAATCATCCCCACACCCCAAGGTGACGGCAAGGTGATCCGCAATAATATTATGGGCGAACGGGTGACTGTCCGCTTAAGCAACGGGCGTGTGATTGAAACCCCGTTGAAAACGAAATAAACAAGGAGTCTTTGAGACTGTATGAGCGAACGATTTTATATCACCACCCCCATTTATTATGCGAATGCCAAACCTCACCTGGGACACGCCTATACGACCATCGTAGCGGACGTGGCCAGCCGCTTTGCCGCACTCCAGGGCAAGGCGACCTTTTTTTTAACAGGGACCGACGAGCATGGCGACAAAATTGTTCAGGCCGCCCAAAAAGAAGGACAAACCCCCAAAGGGTATGTGGACCGGATCAGTTCGCTCTTTCAGCGGCTCTGGCCGGAGCTGGCCATCAGCAATAATGATTTCATCCGCACCACCGACCCGAATCACATGAAAGTGGTCCAATCGGTTTTACAAAAAATCCATGATGACGGATTGATCTACTTTGCCGAATATAAAGGGCTTTATTGCTATGGATGTGAACGCTTTTACAATGAGCGTGAGCTGGTTGACGGTAAATGCCCGGATCATCAAAAGGCGCCGGAAGAGATTAAGGAATCCAACTATTTCTTCAAAATGAGTCGGTATCAACAGTGGCTCATTGACCATATTCACGCCAATCCCGATTTTATCCGGCCGGAACGGTACAAAAAAGAGGTCCTGGCCTTTTTACGGGAACCACTTGAAGATCTGTGCATCTCCCGTCCCAAAAAACGGCTGCAATGGGGTATCGATCTGCCCTTTGATAACGAATATGTCACTTACGTATGGTTCGATGCGCTGATCAACTATATTTCCGCTTTGGGTTATCCTGACGGCAAAAAATTCAATCAATTTTGGCCGGTTTCTCAACATATCGTCGCCAAGGATATTGTAAAGCCTCATGGTATTTATTGGCCGATTATGCTCAAAGCCGCCGGCATTCCCATCTATAAGCACCTCAATGTTCATGGTTACTGGAACATTGAGGACAGCAAAATGTCTAAGAGTATCGGCAATGTTGTCGAACCGTTAAAGATGAAAGATGTCTACGGCCTGGACGCTTTTCGCTTTTTTTTAGTCCGCGACATGGCTTTCGGGCTTGATTCCAGTTTCAGCGAACAAGCCCTTGTACAAAGGATAAACGCCGACCTGGCCAATGATTTGGGGAATCTTTTCTCAAGAGTATTGGCTATGGTGCATAAGTACTGTAAGGGCCATGTTCCTCAGCCCTGGCACGATGAAATGGGCCAACTCAATCAAAACCTGCACTCCGAAGCGGTCGGCACCATCACCAGGGTGGAAGAGGCTTTTGAACAATTTGCCTTTCACAAGGGGTTGATCGCAACCTGGGAATTGATCAGTGCGATGAACCGCTACATTGATCTGACAGCACCTTGGGAATTGGCTAAAAATGAGAATGCAGCCAAGCAGTTGGAGACGGTGCTGTACAACTTGTTAGAGGCATTGCGGGTCGTGGCCGGTTTAATCTATCCGGTGATGCCCGCAACAGCCGCCGCCATGTCCCATCATTTGGGGTTGTCGAGCAACCTCTCCGACACCGAGAAATTCGCTTTTGACCGCCTGCGACAGTGGAAAGTCATTTCGCCCGGTACGCAGTTGCCCAAACCGGTTTCCCTTTTCCCCAGGGTTGAATTAACAGAATCTCCGCCAAGCGAACGGCTGTCAGTGACCGCCCCAATGGAGACACCGCTAAAGCCGGAAATCAGCATTGATGAGTTTGCCAAGATTGATCTAAGGGCTGCCACAGTGGTAAAGGCCCGGCCGGTTCCCAAAGCCAAAAAACTGCTGCAACTGGAATTGGATATGGGCGAGACACGAACCGTGGTGGCAGGGATCGCCGCCGCCTATAAACCCGAAGAATTGGAGGGCAAGCAGGTAATCGTAGTGGCTAACCTGAAACCGGCCAGATTGATGGGAGTGCTTTCACAAGGAATGATTATTGCGGCTATCAATGACGATGCCGGAGCCGTGGCTATCACGGATCGGAAAATTCCACCCGGTACCCGACTCCGTTAATCCGATATGTCCATTCAAATGAAATACCGCCCGCCCGCCGGATGGCATGACTATCAGGAGGCATTAAAACGCCAACGTCAACAGAGACGGCGGTTGGGACGAACCATCGGCGCCGCGCTCATGATAGCCGCCATGATCGCATTGCTCTTTTTTGTGTATCAATCCAATAATTTTTCGTGGCGCGCTTTTACCAAAACTCCTCAAAAAACCAACACGCTGTTAAATCCATCGCTGGCGATGGATGAACTTAAAGCGCTGTTGGCGGATCAGGACCCAATTATCCTTGGCGCATCGAAAGCCGTAGTAGCGTCGGACAAAAGGCTCTTACACATGACCACCACCATCAATGTGGGCCTTCAAAAGCAATTGACCGACCGGCTGATGCTTAGGACCTCCGCCTACATCGGGATCGTGGTGATGGATGCGTTTAACGGTAAGATTTTGGCCGTGGCCTCCCATGACCGGTCAAATCCCCGTGCCAATACCTGCCTGAACAACCGGTTTCCGGCAGCCAGCATCTTTAAAATTGTGACCGCCGCGGCCGCCATGGAAAATGCCCGTTTCACCCCGTCATCGATAGTAACCTATACCGGCGGGAAACATACGCTTTATAAAAATCAAATCACCGAAAAGATTGATCGCCATACCACCACGACCACCCTTCAAAAAGCCTTTGCCGGTTCCATTAACCCGGTTTTCGGCAAATTGGGCGCATTTACGCTAAAAAACGCCTCACTGATAGACTTTGCCCACCGCTTTGGATTTGAGCGACCACTGGATGTCACCCTGCCCTTGGCGCCGGGCGCCTTTGTTATCACCGACCAGCCCTATCAATGGGCCGAACTGGCCAGCGGATATAATGGCACAACGACCCTGTCACCTTTACAGGGCGCAATGATCGCCGCGGCCACCGTCAATGAGGGACAATGGGTCACACCCCGGCTCATTGAATCCGTTACCGCCGATAATGGAAAAATCCGCTATCAACTGCCTCATCTGAAAACGAAAGCCATTGTCACGCAACAAACCGCCCGGCATCTTAGAACGGTGATGCAGGCCACCATTTTAGAGGGAACCGGCCGTAAAACGTTTCGGGGTTGGCAAAACGATCCGGTTTTGTCAAAATTAAAAATCGGCGGCAAGACCGGGAGCTATAACAACAATCCCCGTTACGATTGGTTTGTGGGATTCGGCTTGGACCCTGAAAAAAACCATGCCGTCGCGGTTTCCGTTTTGGTGGGCCATCAGGACCTGATTGGCACCCGGGCGGGTGAATATGCCCGTACGGCCTTAAAGTATCATTTTAAAAATCAACAACAGTCATCTCAATCATGAGTGTTCAAGCATGTCTTATCTTTACGGGTTGAAAAGAAAGTTTCAGCGGCTACGGAATCGTTGGCTGTTTCCAACAATCTGTATTGGCAGCTCACCACCCTCCAGCCGTAAGGGTTCAATAATCTTATTCTCCAATAGATCCGCCACCCTCTTTTGCGGGCTGGCCGGCATCGTGGCCTGCAAAGCGCCGTCGAAACCGGAAAGCGTTGACATCCAAGCGCTTACGAAAATAGCGACAAGCTTTGCACCCGACACAATCTTGGAAGACACCACCGTGACGGATCAGCTCCAATACCGATCAAGGGCACTCAACCGCCCCGCTTCGTTTTTGGCCATTTATCAAGATAAAAGACAAACCCAACGGTTAGATGCGCTAATTCAGCAGATCAATCAATACATTGCCGCCAAAGCGGAATGGCATGCCAAATACCGATCCCGCTTGTCAGCGCACCAAAATAAAACCGTTGATCGAGAAATGGATCAGTTGCGGGACATTCATTGGTCCCTAGCCATGGAGCTGAAAGACAATATCGACCACGTGGCTGAATTGGCCAATGGCCTGCCCAAGCCGGCTTCGCCTCAAGCCGTCTCGGCTTTGCGCAATTTGAACGCGGTGTTAAACAGCATTGATCGGCTTGAGGTGCGAGGCCGTGACTCGGCCGGTGTCTCGCTCTTATTTATCATCGACAACGCCACCCTAAAAAAAATTGAAGCACAGGTAAAAACCGAGGAATTGAGCGATCAACTTGCAACGCGCAAAAACAGTTCTGTTTTGGGTAACGGTCATATCCATTTTAATACCAAGGCTACTGAACAGGTCACCATTACTTTTACCTATAAGATCGCCGCTGAAGTGGGACAATTGGGCGATAATATCCGCTTTTTACGCAGACAAATACAAAATGACCGCATCCTGAAAATTTTACTAACTTGCCCCATTTTATTTCACACGGTTCTGTCTCACACCCGCTGGGCCTCCGTGGGTGAGATCACCGAACCCAACTGCCACCCCGTCGATAATATTTCCGAAGATCCAACCCCTTGCGCCAGCATCATCCACGTCTGTTTAAACGGCGACATAGACAATTACCGCGAGATCCAAAGAGAACTCCAAAGCCAGGGACGCCAATTTCAATCATTGATCACAACCGACACCAAAATCATTCCCGTTTTGATCGAACAATATTACCAGGAAGGCATGCGCATTGAAAAAGCGTTTCGAATGGCGGTGAGTCAATTTGAAGGCTCCCATGCCATCAGCATGCATACCGATTTGGCGCCCGGTAAGCTTTTTATCGCTCAGAAAGGGAGCGGTCAGACCGTATTTATCGGCATTGCGGATGGTCATTACATGCCGGTCTCCGAGGTTTACGGATTTGTAGAGGAGACTTCCCGGTTTATTAAACTGAACGGTGAAAAGAGTATCCAGGGTCGTAATGGTGAAACCCAAGGTCAAATTTTCATTCTTGATCAATCAAGTCCCGGCGGTCTTGAAGGAATCTCGGCCTCATATTACGACGGTACCCCTATTGTGCTCACAAAAGAGGATATCCAGACCACTGAAATCACCTCCCGGGATATTGATCGGCAGCATTATCCCCACTACTTCTTGAAAGAGATTTCCGAAGCGCCGGGCTCTGTGGAAAAGACCCTATCCGGCCGTTGGGGCGCATCAGGGGATGACCCTATGCTCAAAACGGTTTTATTAAATCAAAAGGAGTTTCCGGACTCTATCCGCAAAGCAATCGTCGATGAGAAAATCCAGCGTATCTACTTTATTGGACAGGGCACCGCTGGGATCGCCGCTATCGCTTGTGCCGAACTAACCGACCACTACCTCAACTCTCCAACCCTTAAAATCGGCGCCTTAAAAGCATCGGAGCTTAGCGGTTATATAATTGATGAACAGAGCGGCCATCAATCGTTAGCGGACACCCTGGTGGTGGCCATCAGCCAATCGGGCACCACTGCCGACACCAACCGCACGGTTGATATGGTCAAGGAGCACGGTGCACACACCCTGGCAATTGTCAACCGCCGTGATTCGGACCTCACCTTTAAAACCGAAGGCGTCCTCTACACCAGCAGTGGCCGGGACATTGAAATGTCCGTGGCCTCCACCAAGGCCTTTTACACCCAAATTGTGGCAGGTGCTCTGCTGGGGCTCTTTATGGCCAAAATTACCGCCCAAAAAGGGGCTTTAGAGATATCTGAAGAGATTGATCAGTTGGCCAAGCTGCCAGGCATCATGCGCAAAATTATTCAGCGTAAAGAAGAAATTGCCGTATCGGCCCATCAATTGGCCAACACGAAAACCTACTGGGCTGTAGTGGGCAGCGGCCCCAACAAGGCGGCCGCCGATGAGATTCGTATCAAACTCAGCGAATTATGCTACAAAACGATTTCATCCGATTATGTGGAAGACAAAAAGCATATTGACCTGTCGTCCGAGCCGCTGATTATTGTTTGCGCCGCCGGCGCCCGTTCCGCCGTGCACGATGATTTGGTAAAGGACACCGCCATTTTCAACGCCCACAAAGCAGCTACGGTCGTCATAACCGATGAAGATGACGAGTCATTCGGACCTTACGCCAAATATGTTCACACCATCCCCCGTGTTCCCGAACACCTGGCGCCCATTGTCAACACTATCGCCGGACATTTGTGGGGTTATTATGCAGCCCGGGCAATTCACGAAAGCTCGCGCTTCTTATTCGATTTTCGTGAGTCGTTGAAACAGATGCTGGATGACTATGCCGCTAAAGGCTTTGATGTTTACGAAGTGGTCTTGGAGCAAGCCTTTCGGGAAAAAATGGGCTCTTTTTATCGCCGGTTCAGGCAGCACATTTTCCCCTCCTTTTTAGGCATTACGCTGGCAGCCGATTTAACCTTGCTGTTGAAATATTTGTCGGGCCGGTTGCCCGTGGCCGATTTTGAATTGGATTTTGGCCAACGGGGAACGGCGATTAACATGCTGGAGATCCTGTTTGACCGCCTCAATCAGGGCATCACCCTGTTAACCAGGCCCATCGACGCTATTAAACATCAGGCCAAGACCGTGACCGTTGGCACCAGCCGTCTAGCCACACGCAATATCGGAATTCTGTTTGATGCTTTGGCCGACTATCATCTGGATACCGCCCGTATCATCAACCGAAACGTCCTGGTTCTAAGGAACCTGCAAAAAGTGGTCGGTGACATTCGCGGCGCCATTTTATATCGGATCGAGAACCTTGACCTGTTGGGCATACCGACGCCTGGGACAACCATTACGGTAGAGCAAAAAGCGGGTGTTCTCAAGTCGATTCCTTCGCGGGTGGAATCCGACACACAGCTCAAAGGAACCAAAAAGATTATCGTACGGGAAGGTAACATCTATATCGGTAAAGGCCGTAAAGATGGCCGCAATATCCTGGTAATCCCGGTGTTATCGGATCTACCCACCCGCACCAATAATATCGACCGCCTGCTTTTACTGAACATCTCTTTTACGGAACCAGTCACCATTGATGATAAAATTGTGGCATTGGGCGGAAAGTTTGAACGGATTCGCAACATCGTTCAGGAAAATAGTGTTCCCTGGCAGGATCGTTATCTGGAACTTTTGGCCTTGGATGATCTGTTCGGAATTTCGGCGGAAAAAATTGCCGAAAAGATTGTGGCGGCAAATCCGGAGTGAACCCGGATTTTGCACGCTACGGATGGGTTCATTGGCAAGGCACCAAGGGCGAAGCTGTATCCTAATACCGCGAGCCCTTGATAACGCAGCCACCGGATGAAATGTTACCAACTGTTATACACCAAAACGGTGTTCAGGAGATAACAGCAAACATATTGCTAACAAGCTGAAATATCAAATATAAACAACTTTCCGGTAAAATTTCATGCAAAATTCGGGGTAACCGAAACGGCCAAAATAGATGTATACTCACGCTCCAGCCGGATTGTCCCGGTAGGCGATAGCGGCGCCGATGAAATCTGTAAACAATGGGTGGGGCTTCATCGGCCGAGACTTAAACTCAGGGTGGAATTGGCAGCCCAAAAACCAGGGATGATCCGATAATTCGACAATCTCCACCAATTCCCCATTGGGTGAAGTACCACTGACCAGTAACCCCTTTTCCTCCATCATCTCCTGGTAGGTTTGATTAAACTCATAACGGTGACGGTGGCGTTCGGCAATTTCGGGTTCACCATAGGCTTGATGGGCCAGCGTATCTTTTCGTAACTTGCAGGTATAAGCGCCTAACCGCATGGACCCGCCTTTGTCGCTTTCCAAATCCCTTTTTTGAATGGTGCGACTGCGCTCATCATACCACTCGGTCATGAGGTAGATGACCGGATCGGGCGTTTCCAGATCAAACTCCGTACTGTTGGCATTGGCAATACCGCAAACATTACGGGCAAACTCAATCACCGCAATCTGCATTCCCAAACAAATCCCCAAACAAGGAATATCACGGGTTCTTGCGTAGTTAGCGGCGCAGATCTTACCTTCGACGCCTCTTTCGCCAAAGCCCGGCGCCACCAAAACCCCGTGAACATTTTTCATCCGCTTCTCACAACTGCCCGATTGAGACAATTTCTCCGAGTCAATAAACTTCAGGTTGATACGGGTGTGATGGGCCACACCGCCATGAAAAAGCGCCTCGTTGAGACTTTTATACGACTCGGTCAGGTCCACATATTTACCCACGAAACCGATAATCACCTCATCTTCCATGGCTTTGACATCATTGATAAATTGCTGCCAAGATGCCAATTTGGGCGACCTGGTCCAGATTTGCAATTTTTTGACAATCTGTTCGTCCAACCCCTCTTTATTAAAGATCAAGGGCACTTCATAGATGCAATCTACATCTTTGGCCGTAATGACCGATTCCACATTGACATTACAAAAGAGGGCGATTTTTTTCTTGATATCCAAAGAGAGAAACTGATCCGTACGACAAAGCAAAATATCCGGCTGTATACCGATGCTGCGCAGCTCCTTTACGCTATGTTGGGTCGGTTTGGTTTTCACCTCACCGGCGGTATTGATGTAAGGCACCCAGGTGACGTGGACGTAAAGGACATTCTCCTTTCCCTCGTCGATGCGGAACTGCCGAATGGCTTCCAAAAAAGGCAAGCTTTCGATATCTCCGATGGTACCGCCGATCTCCACAATGGCGACATCTATCTCTTTGGCCGCTTTTCTGACACTGTTTTTGATTTCATCGGTGATGTGCGGAATTACCTGGACCGTTCCGCCCAGGTAAGCGCCTTGACGCTCTTTATCGATCACTGCCTTGTATATTTTGCCCGTGGTAAAATTATTGTCTTTGTCCAGCTTCGCGTTGGTAAAACGTTCGTAATGGCCCAGATCAAGGTCGGTCTCCGTGCCGTCTTCCGTTACAAAAACTTCGCCGTGCTGGAAGGGGTTCATCGTCCCCGGATCAACGTTAATGTAAGGATCCAGCTTTTCAATAGTGACGGTCAGGCCTCGGCTCTCCAAAAGGGCTCCCACTGCGGCGGAAGCCAGCCCTTTGCCCAACGATGAGAGAACACCGCCTGTCACAAAAATATATTTGGTCGGGCTACTCAAGAAAAACCCCTTTCAAGCCAGTTGTATTTTCCGGGTTTCATTCAATTTTCATACAAGATGATAGCGACCCTAACGGGTATAATTTATCAGATCGCTATGGTGCCCGCCAGGCGCAAACCGGCCCTGTATGGGTCCGTCGTAAAGCTGGTTGTCCCTAACATAAATGCCTCTGTTTTGAAAGAGAAAATACCTTTTAAAAACCAAAAGCACAGGGCTTATGTTACTTTTCAGCGGGTTGATCAAAAACCGGAAATCCCCTTGAGCGCCTATATGGGTTCGTCGGCAAACCGGGCGGCGGCGCCCAACGCCTCTTCAATCCGTAATAATTGATTATATTTAGCCACCCGGTCACTGCGTGAAAGCGACCCGGTTTTGATCTGACCCGCATTGACGCCCACCGCCAAGTCGGCAATAAAGGTGTCCTCGGTCTCACCGGAGCGGTGGGAAATGACATTGGTGTACCCGGCGGAGTTGGCCAGTTCAATGGCATCCAGCGTTTCCGTAATGGTTCCAATCTGGTTGAGCTTGATCAAAATCGAATTGGCCACACCCAACTCAATCCCTTTGGCCAGGATTTCAGGATTGGTCACAAAGAGATCGTCACCCACAATCTGGATCTTCTCTTCCAGCCGATGGGTCATTAGCTCCCATCCGGGCCAGTCCCCTTCGGCCAGACCGTCTTCGATGGAGACGATGGGGTACTTATCAATAAGCAGATCGTAATAGTCAATCATCTGTTCTGCGGTGAGAACCCGTTTTTCCGAGGCCAGCCGATATTTTTCTTTTCGATAAAACTCGGAGGCAGCCGCGTCCAGGGCCAAAAGGATATCACTTCCGGGCTGATATCCGGCGCTTTGGATGGCGTCAACAATCAACTCCAACGCCGTTTCATTGGAGGCCAGGTCGGGTGCAAACCCGCCTTCATCGCCCACGGCGACATTGAGCCCTTTTTGATTCAGAATTTTCTTTAAACTGTGGAAGGTTTCCGCTCCCATCCGGATGGCCTGGGCCATTGTTTTGGCGCCCGCCGGAACAATCATGAATTCCTGGATATCAAGATTGTTTTTGGCATGGGCGCCGCCGTTGATAATGTTCATCAGGGGTACAGGCAGGGTCCGTGCCTGAACACCGCCCAAATAACGGTATAACGGCATGTCGTAGGCAATTGCAGCGGCACGGGCGGCGGCCATGGAGACCCCCAAAATGGCATTGGCGCCCAATTTTGATTTGTTTGCCGTACCATCCAATTCGATTAAGGCGTGATCCAGCGCCACCTGATCCGCCGCGTCCAGGCCGCAAATGGCGGGGGCAATTTTGGTATTGACATTGGACACAGCAGTGGTCACCCCCTTTCCGCCGTAACGTTTGGCCCGTTTGTTGCGCAGTTCCAGGGCTTCCCGCTTGCCGGTCGACGCCCCCGACGGCACCGCCGCGCGACCCACGGCCCCACAAGCCAGGGCCATATCCACTTCCACGGTGGGGTTCCCCCTTGAATCCAGTATTTCCCGGGCATTTACCGCGATGATTTCGGTCATCAATCTTCTCCTTTAATAGATTTTTCAGGACACCTTGGGCAGTTGACATTTTGGCCAGAACTGTTACTCTCCCTGAGCTTTCTTGTCAAGCGACCCTTTTGTTTTCAGACCTTTACGCAGGCAGAGATGTAAATGCCAAAAAGCAGTTTTTACACCAGCGCCCACCTGTTTACCGCAGCCGTCCGAATTTTGGGCGAACAAAAAAAACAGCCGCCCACAGCCGATGATGTATGTGCACTTTTAAACTGGTCATTGGAGCAGGGACGCCTTGTTCTACGACGGATGGTGGAAGCCGGGATCCTGGAGTTGATCACCCGGGCCTTTGAAGACCGAATCTTTATTAAAGACCATTTGGCTATCGAGAATTATAAAGATGCCCGGAAGGCGGATCATCTGGATCAGGCCCTGGAAAATTTTCAGCATAAACGCAAGGCAATGGATGCCAAAGTAAAAGCCATCAAAACGAAGCAACAAAAAAAACAGGCCAGGTTGTTTGCCGATTTGGAAGAGCAATTGAAAGCCGGGCTGGGAAAAAAGAAGCCATGAACCGGGATACCGTCTACTTTGTTTCCGACGCCCACCTGGGTGATCAACTGCCTTATCCCCCCCGGCGCCAGGCTGATCTGGTCAATTTCTTGGCGTCTGTTGGCAACCGGATAAGCCATCTGTTTATCTTAGGGGATCTGTTCGACTTCTGGATTGAATACCGTCATGCCATCCGGCCCGATTTTTTCCCGATTTTGCACTGCTTGCGCACACTGGTGGAAAAGGGGGTGCGGGTCGAATATGTCTGCGGCAATCATGATTTTTCCTTCGGCCCTTTTTTAACGGACAAGATCGGCATTCGAATTCATGAGGAGCCCGTCACGGTCAATTTGCAAGGACGGCACATCCACCTGGTCCACGGCGATGGGCTCATTCAAAGCGATATCAGCCAGCGGTTTTTAAGAAAGTTGCTGCGTAACCGTTATCTGCACAAGTTTTATTATCTATTGCACCCCACCCTGGGTGTCGGCTTGGCCCAATCCATCTCCATGGCCAGCCGCCGAAGCGGCCGGCGAAAGCAGAAATACCGTCACACTGATTACCGGGCCGTGGCCAAAACCTTGTTAAACCATCATGATATGGTTTTAATGGGTCACACCCATCATCCGGAACTGATTCAATGGGATGATAAAGTTTACTGTAACACCGGCGACTGGGTGGAACATTTTACTTACGCACGTTTGCTGGATGGCCGTTTGGAACTATTTCAATACCGGCACCAAGGTGAACTCCTCCCCATTGAGGCAATTCAGATGCAGCCCCGCCCTACCCTTTAAATAATTCTTGAACTTCGGGGGTATACCGCCCGTGGGTATTATGGATGACCAACGGCGCTTCAACGGTCAAACCCGCCCTGGCCCCGGCCTTGGCGCAAACAAGGGTTAATCTGGCTGACGCATCAACCGTTGAATGAACCATGCGAATCTTTTTGGACTCCAGGTTGAACTCCCGCAAAAGGCCCAGCAGACGGGCCAGATGGCCGGCCGGATAGATCAGATAAAATCGGCCTCCTTTTTTTAGAAAAGATTTGACCACCGCTAATAATTCCGGTAGCTCAATGCCAATTTCATGGCGGGCGAAGGCCTTTTGGGTGTTCCTGTTCACGCGACCGCTGGGTACCGGATAAAAAGGGGGATTGCAAACCATCACATCCAAGGCCCCACCGGTCTCTCTTTGGGTCAGATCACGCATATCGCCATGTATAATATGAACCCGGTCATCCAATTTATTGGCACGGATATTGGCCTGGGCCAAAGCGGCCAGATCTTTTTGCAGTTCACAGCCCATTATTTGGAGTTCAGGATAGCGCTGGGCCAAAATCAGGGGAATCACGCCGCAGCCGCAGCCTGGATCAAGCAGGCGCTCACCGGGTTTCACGTTCACGAATCCGGCCAATAAAACAGCGTCAATGGAAAAGCGGTAGCCGTTTTTATACTGTTGGACGGACACCTTACCGTGAAACAGGGAATCTTCCGTAGTCTCAGTGGGCATGCGGTTACTATCCCACTTTAAAGCGGATGGACGTCACCAGCGCATCAATAGGCTCGGCATTGATGGCGGTGAGGATTGACCGGGTTTGAAAGCGCATCTGCTGGATCAAGGCGGAGTTGGTTACAAGAATCGTCAACACTCCCTGGCGCAGAGTAAGGGGGCGGCTGTTCTGAGCCGCCTGGGCGCCCACAATCCGGCCCCAGACACGCTGTAACGGCCCAACGGTCTGGTCCGGCCCAGGGTCCACCTGCCGCATAATCTTTTTGAGCGCTTGACCAATGGGGATGGGCGCTTTTTGACGAGGACGTTTTGCAACCATTTATAAATAATACTGTTCCCGCTTAACCGGGTCAACGGATAATATTCCTTTTTCCCTTGACTTGGTAAGAGCATCTATTTAGTTTATCAGAAATATGAGCGATTTTACTGCTCCGGCATCTAGCATATAAAGTCACTTCAACCTTTTACGTACTGGGAATGTATCGAATGAATTGGGATTGGGAAAAACTAAAGGAACAACAGAGTCAACGCGGCGGTGGCGGCATGGGCGGAGGTGTACCACCGCAAATGGACGATCTCCTGCAAAGATTTCGTCGTTTTAAACTGCCCGGCGGCCCCTTGGTGCTATTGGTGATTCTCCTGTTGGCGCTGGGAAGTTCGACCTTCTATACGGTGGGTGTTGATGAGGTCGGCGTTGTGCAGCGGTTCGGTAAATTTGTACGCGTCTCACAGCCGGGTCTCAACTTTAAACTGCCCGCAGGTATCGAAAAGATTACCAAAGTCAAGGTTCGCCGGGTTTACAAAGAGGAGTTCGGTTTTCGTACCAGCCGAAACAGCCGTAACCTGGGACCACAGGAAGATGAAAACAGCGCCGCTCTGATGCTCACCGGTGATCTGAATGTCGCTGTGGTTCCTTGGATTGTCCAATACCGCATAAAAGATCCCTTCAATTTTCTCTTCAAGGTGCGGGACGTGAATCGCCTGTTAAGAGACATGTCCGAAGCGGCCATGCGCATGGTGGTGGGCGACCGCAGCATCAACGAGGTGATCAGCAAACGCGAGGCCATTGCCGATGCCACCAAACAGGTGCTGCAAGAAGAGTTGGACCTGGCCGAATCCGGAATCGATATTGTCACCATTGAAATGAAAAAGACCAACGTTCCCGGACCGGTCCAGTCTTCCTTCAACGAGGTGAACCAGGCCATCCAGGAAAAAGAGAAGATGGTGTATCAGGCCAAGGAAGAGTACAATAAGGCGATCCCCACGGCCCGGGGTGAGGCTGAACGGGTGGTCAAGGAGGCGGAAGGGTATGCTTTGGACCGGATCAACCGCGCCAAGGGTGACGCCACCCGTTTTACCGCCCTTTATAAAGAGTACGCCGTAGCCCGGGATGTCACCAAGCGGCGGCTTTACCTGGAAGCGTTAAAAGAACTCTTTCCCAAGTTAGGGCCCAAATTCATAGTTGATGCGGACCAAGGCAACCTGCTGCCGCTGTTGAACCTTAATAGAAATATGGAACTTCCCAAATGAAATTAAAAGGCTTTTTCATTGTTTTACTGATAATATTGGCGGCGGTGATTTTTTCCGCAGCCTATATCGTTGACGAGACGGAACAGGTGGTGGTGACCCAGTTCGGCCGGGTGGTGGGTGAGCCTAAAAAAGCCCCCGGGCTCTATTTTAAGATACCCATGATCCAACATGCCAATTACTTTCCCAAAAATCTGTTGGAGTGGGATGGCGACCCCGGCCAGATTCCCACCCTGGATAAAACCTTTATTTGGGTCAATCCCTTTGCCCGCTGGCGCATTGTGGACCCCGTCGCCTTTTTCCAGACGGTGAATAACACGGTGAGCGCCCAAGGACGTCTGGATGACATCATCGATCCGGCGGTACGCAACTTTATCACTTCCTATCCTTTGATCGAGGCCGTGCGTCTGACCAACCGGCCCCTGGACACCTTTGAATTGGGGCTGGAGGATGTCCAGAACGAATACGCCTACACCATATCCACCGGCCGTAAAAAGATCACCGAAGGCATTTTAAAGGCGGCCCAGCCCAAATTGGCCCAGTTCGGTATCGAGCTGGTGGATGTGAAAATCAAACGGATCAATTATGTGGAGCAGGTCCGCAACACGGTCTATGGCCGAATGATTGCCGAACGGAACCAGATTGCCGAAAAGTTTCGGTCGGAAGGTAAAGGCGAGGCGTTGGAAATCCGGGGTGAAAAGGAAAAAGAGCTAAAGCTCATTACCTCCAAGGCTTATCGCAAAGCCCAGGAAATAAAGGGTGCGGCTGATGCGGAAGTGACCCGTATCTTTGCCGAGTCCTATGGCGTTGATCCGGAATTTTACTCGTTTGTGCAGACCCTCGATATTTACAAAGAGACCATGGATAAAGAGAGCCAGTTGGTACTGTCCACGGACTCGGAATTTTTCAAATACCTAAAGGATTATTTGCAACCGTAATGGTGTTGTAAAAGAACCCGTCAGCAGCAGCAATCATTTCCTTGAAATGTCAAAAGCCGCAACACCGTTTGACGGTGGTGCGGCCTTTTTAACAAGCCGGATATTCATCCCTATCATTTCATAAAACAACAAAAGCGCAGCTATTTGCCCTTGCGTCGCTGATGACGCGTTTTGGCCAAAAGCTTCCGGTGTTTATGTTTTCTCATCTTTTTACGTCTTTTTTTTATGACACTGCCCAAATGAACACCCCCTTTTCAAGTTAATCAAACCATATTTGAGGTAGTCGGGAAATATAGCATTGGTTATCTGTTTTTGTCTACCCTTTTTATGTCGCCCTTTACAATTTTGATCAAATCCATAGTTTAATAATGCTGTTTTGATATGCGGACGAGGTCACCGTAAAGCCGGATAAAATGCAATGGCGCAGCAATAAAGAACGTTGGGGATGGATCACCATCGCCATCCACCGGCTCACGGCCATCACCGTTGTGTGTCTTTTGGGTATCGGTGTTTGGATGGTCGATTTGAACTACGATCACACCTGGTATTACCAGGCGCCATTGATCCATAAAAGCGCTGGCATCCTCTTGTTACGGTTTAATACCTTTACCGGCGCTTTTCAATACGATCCGGAAAATATCACCGCTTTCAGCACCGAAGTGACCTTGGATGTCGCCAGCGTGGACTCCAACCAGGCCGAAAGGGACAAGCATCTGCGCAGCAAGGATTTTTTCCATGTGGATGAGTATCCTGAAGCGTGGTTTGTCAGCACCGGTTATGAGGATAAAGGCAATGGTCAAGGGATCATGACCGGCGATCTGACCCTGCGAGGGGTCACCAAATCCATTACCCTGGAGATCAGCCAGATGAAAAGCGGTAAAGAAGACCCCTGGGGCGATTATCGTCACGGATTTTCCGGCAAGACCACAGTAACCCTAAAAGAGTTTGGCGTCCCTTTTGATTTGGGTCCCAAGGGTAAAGAGGCCCACCTGGAGTTTTCCGTGGAAGGGATTCGGCAGTAATTTTGGGTCAGTTATTACGTTCAAGAACGTGCCTGCTCACCCGTAAACCCCTAAACAATACCGCTTGTCGGTTTATTTGGATCAGACAAAAAAATAGCCCCCCCGCCGGGAGGGGGCAAGGTCGCTTGAAAGCGGAGCCTACGAAAAACAATTTCATTGGTATGAAAAGCAATCAATAGGCCTTGGTCGGTTATACTATGTTCATTCAAGCACAGGAGACGGAGATGCGCAAGGAAAAAATTTTAGGGCTGGATTTGGGGAGCAATTCAATTGGCTGGGCGCTTCTTGAAAGTGACAATGGATCTCCCCTGAAAATTATTGATATGGGTTACCGTATTTTCACCAAAGCGGTGGAGGACAAAACGCCAACGCCCAAAAATGTGACACGGCGGAAAAAGCGGTTGGCGCGCAGGGTTTTGCAGCGACGGAAGCGGCGAAAACAGCGGATGCTGAACTATCTTGTGAAGTTGGACCTTCTCCCGGAAAAATTGCAAGTCACCCATCAGCCGGAAATCATTCTCAATGCTCTGGGTAATCCGTACCGGTTACGGGCCAAGGCATTGGATCATGAATTGACAAAACACCAGTTAGGCCGGGTTTTTTTGCACCTGGTTCAGCGGCGGGGGTTTTGGAGCAACCGGAAAACATTGTTGGGCGATATGGCGGACGACCCCGATGTGCTGGCGGTACTGGAAGAGGCGGACGAACACGAAGATAATTCATCCGAAAGGGCAAAGAAAGAGAAGCCTTTTATAAAAGATACGCCTGTAAAAACTCACGCGACCAATTTTGGGTATGCATCGGCGTGATTTGGCCGAAAGTAACAGAATATTCCAAATTTCGGCAGATAAGTGGAAATCAGCTCTTTGAAAAATGGA
>Ga0056123_1000034_pt1 | contig 28063 bp, 25 predicted proteins | sample WorMetHEROISLAND_3_FD_71122 | JGI IMG/M metagenome (GOLD analysis project Ga0056123, IMG submission 71122) | Marine gutless worms symbiont microbial communities from Max Planck institute for Marine Microbiology, Germany - Olavius sp. 3 HERON ISLAND ...
TTCTGATCGGGGAATCCCTTCGCCTCGCGTTTTCTCACCTCCTTCAAAAGCGACGCTGTGCCGCCGCCCCAGCCCCGGTCGGGCATCAGGGGGCGGGCGGGCATTGTGACGCCGTCGGGCGTCACCGGCTCAAACAGACCGCCGGTGGGGTCCACCGTCTCCGCTGTCCAGTTGTTGCGCTCCAGCTCCCTTTTGGAGACCGTCTGGGCGTGGCAGCGGCAGTTCCACCCGTTCGGGGGATACCAGGTACTCCAGAACGGATGGTCGTGGCGGAAGATTTTGCCGTGGAGCGCACGGTGTTCCGGCCGGGTGACGGCGTCGTCAATGGAGACGTAGCGCCAGTACGGCCGCGCCGCCGTTACCGCCGGGGAGGTCATCTGACGGTGCCGGGCCGCCTGGTAGGCGCCCTGGATGTTCGTCTGGAAGATCGTCCGCACCCGGTGGGGCTTTAGCCGCGTCCAGCCGCGGCGGTCAAAAACAGCGTCCACGTCGCCCCGGAAATCTTTCAGCGTGCGGCCTTTTTCCATCGCCCGGATGATCTCGCTCCTGACGTCGCCCAGGAGGTCGGCGTTGGAGACGCCGGCGATGGTAAATGACCTCGCCCTGAAAAAAGCCACCGCATCCTCGAAGGGCTTGCCCGGGCCCCATTGGGCCTCGGCGAATTCGATGAAATTGTCGCGCATGGCGGCAAAGGATTGCCGCCCTACTTGTAGGTCGGCATTCCCATGCCGACGGGCAAAATGCTGACCCGCGTCGCGTAGTTCGGCATTCCCATGCCGACGGGCGAAATCACCTCCGTGATTCCATTGTAACAACCGGACAGTTTATGTGCTCTAAAACCGGACAATTTATGTGCTCCCAACACAACATCCTGAAAATCCCTCCTTGATTCATTTGACTGAATCGGCAATAATAGTATGGTTAAAATTGAGGTATACTGGAATAGGTTTATAAAGATGTTCATCCGACACGAAAAGTCTGATTAACAACAAGATTATCAAAATAATTGGTAGGGAGCCAAAATGGGTCAAAAGTCATCCAAAAGCGGTTCGGTTATGGTTGTCGGCGCTGGAATCGCCGGCATGCAATCCGCCCTTGATCTGGCGGAGTCGGGTTATTATGTCTATCTGGTGGAAAAATCACCCGCCATCGGCGGGTTGATGTCGCAACTGGACAAGACTTTCCCCACCAACGACTGTGCCATGTGAGTGATCTCACCGAAACTGGTCGAGGTCGGCCGGCACCTGAACATTGAACTGCTTACTGACACTGAAGTATTACGCTTGGATGGTGAACCGGGCGATTTTACCGCCAAGGTCCACCAAAAAGCCCGCTTTGTGGATTTGGCCAAATGCACTAGCTGTGGTGAGTGCGACAAAGTCTGCCCCATCACGCTGCCCAACGAATATGACGAAGGGCTTTCGGAGCGCAAAGCAGCCTATAAAAAATACGCCCAGGCCATCCCCGGCGCTTTCGGCATTGAAAAACGGAGTACAGCGCCCTGTAAGGCCACCTGCCCGGCCCATGTGAGTATCCAGGGCTATATCGCTCTCATCAACGATGGCAGGTACCAGGAAGCGCTGGAGCTATTTAAAAAGGATCACCCCTTCCCCGGCGCCTGCGGCCGGGTGTGTCACCACCCTTGCGAAGATGTGTGCACCCGCAGCGATGTGGATGAGCCTTTGGCCATTCGCGAGCTGCATCGTTTTTTATCGGACTATGAAAAGCGCCAAGAGGAATATTTTGTTCCGGAAATAACCGAAAAAAGAGACGAAAAAGTAGCTATCGTGGGTGCGGGACCGGCCGGTCTTTCCACGGCCTACTTTCTGGCCCAAAATGGCTATCAAATTACCATTTTTGAAAAACTGTCCACCACCGGCGGGATGATGCGCGTGGGGATTCCCGAATACCGGCTACCCCGGGATATCATCGATGCTGAAGTGGAAGTAATTGAGAAAATGGGTGTCGAAATCAAAACCGGCGTGACCTTCGGCGAAGACATCACTTTAGACAGTCTCAAAGACGACGGCTTTTCCGCCCTCTTTTTGGCCACGGGTCTTCACGGTGGGCGCAAACTGGGCATTGACAACGAAGATATCGAGGGTGTGCTCCAGGGTGTCGATTTCTTAAGGGATGTCAGCCTGGGCAAAGAGGTGGAACTGGGCGAGGATGTGCTGGTCGTCGGCGGCGGTAACGTGGCCATTGATGTGGCCCTTACCGCTAAACGCAAGGGCGCCAAAAATGTAACGTTGGTCAGCCTGGAAAAACGCGAAGAGATGCCCGCCTGGCAACATGAGATTGAAGAGGCCCTGGAAGGCGACATCGAGATCGTCAACAGTTTCGGTCCCAGATCCTTTTTTATCGACCCAAATAACCGTGTGTCCGGCATTGATTTTAAAACCTGCACCGCGGTTTTTAACGAAGAGGGCAAGTTTGAGCCGCAATACGATGAAGCCGTTTGCCAGCCCTTTTTCGGTGACAATGTTATTCTGGCCATTGGCCAAAGCCTGGCTGCCGCCCCGTTGAAAGACGTCGGCATTGAAATTTCACCCCGGGGCGGATTGGAAGCCGATCCGGTAACCTTGCAAACGCCCATTGACTGGGTTTTTGCCGGCGGTGATGCCCACCACGGCCCAAAATCGGTGGTGGATGCCGTGGCGTCGGGTAAACGAGCCGCCGAGAGTATTGACCGCTTTATCAACGGCGAAGATATTACCGAGGACCGCATTGAAGATTGGAAATACGAAAAACCGGAAATCGAGCTTGAACCGGTTAAAAAACGGATCCCGGTGCGCTGTCTCGATCCTGAGGCCCGTGAGTGCAACTTCCTTGAAGTCTCCTTTGGTTATGATGAAAATGAGGCGCTTACAGAGGCGGAGCGCTGTCTGAAGTGCGGTATCTGCTCCGAATGCTATCAATGTGTGGATGCCTGCCTGGCCGAGGCCATTGATCACAACGATCAGCCCAAAGAAAAAGAACTGGCTGTGGGTTCGGTGGTATTGGCGTTGGGCGCGGGTCTTTACGACCCTTCACCCTTAAGAGAGTTTTACCATTACGGCAGCAACCCCAACGTGATGACCAGCTTGGAATTTGAGCGTATTTTGAGCGCCTCCGGCCCCACCATGGGACACCTGGTGCGTCCGTCCGACGAAAAAGAACCCCAGAAGATCGCCTGGCTCCAGTGCGTCGGTTCCCGGGATACCAACAAGTGCGGCAATGGCTACTGCAGCTCGGTCTGTTGTATGTACGCCATCAAAGACGCCATGATCGCCAAGGAACATTCCGGCGGCGATCTTGACTGCGCTGTCTTTTTCATGGATATCCGCTCCTTTGGAAAGGATTACGAGCAATACTATAACCGCGCCAAGGACAAAGAAGGCGTGCGTTTTGAAAAGGCCAAGATCCATACGATCTACGACGACCCCGAAACCCGTGATTTGACTTTACAGTTTGCCAATGAAGCAGGCGAGATGGTCCATGAAACTTTCGATATGGTGGTCCTTTCTGTGGGCCTGCAAGTGTCGGAATCCTCCATGGAGCTGGCCCGCACCTTAGATATCGACCTGAATCACTATAACTTTGCCAAGACCGAAACCTTCGCGCCGGTGGAAACTTCACGTAAGGGGGTCTACGCTTGCGGTATTTTGCAAGGCCCCAAAGATATCCCGTCGTCGGTTACCGAAGCCAGTGCCGCGGCGGCAGCGGCCAGCGTAGATGTGGCCGAAGCGCGGGGGCAGGATCTCAAGGTGATCGAACTTCCCGAAGCCATGGATGTGCTGGATCAGGAACCGCGGATCGGCGTCTTTGTCTGCAACTGCGGTATCAATATCGGCGGCGTAGTGGATGTGCCCGCCGTGGAAGCGTACGCCGCCACTTTGCCCGATGTGGCCTATACCTCCAACAATCTCTTTACGTGCAGCCAGGACACCCAGGATAAGATGAAAGAGGTGATTCTGGAAGAGGGCATCAACCGGGTGGTGGTGGCGTCGTGCAGCCCCAAAACCCACGCGCCCCTCTTTATGGAAACATTGGAAGCGGCGGGCCTCAACAAATATCTTTTTGAAATGGCCAATATCCGCAACCACAACTCATGGGTGCATGCCAACAATCCCGATATCGCTACGCAAAAAGCCAAGGATCTGGTGCGCGCAGCCGTGGCCCGGGTAGCCACCTTACGGCCGCTTTCGGAAAAGATCATTGATGTGGATGACCGCACTTTGGTATTGGGCGGCGGCATCGCCGGGATGAACGCTGCGCTCAATGTCAGCCGTCAAGGTTTTCCTGTCACCCTCATCGAAAAGTGTGACAGCCTGGGCGGTATGGCCCTGAACCTGCATCATACCCTTGAAGGCGACGATATTCAGGCATACGTTAAAAGTCTGGTTAAAGAGGTTGAAAATCAAGCCAATATTGATGTACTGACCCAGGCGCGGGTGGTGGGTTTTGACGGCTTCAAAGGCAATTTTACCACCGATGTGGATCTGCCCGGCGGCAAGGGCAAAGTGATTGACCACGGCGCCATCATTGTCGCTACCGGTGCCAATGAATATCAACCCACGGAGTACTGTTTCGGTGAAGATGAGCGTATTTTGACCCAAGTGTCGCTCACCGATTATCTCCACGAAAAAGGGGCAGGGAATCTTTCCACGGTCACCATGATCCAGTGTGTCGGGTCGCGCAACGACGACAACCCCAACTGTTCCCGAATCTGCTGCCAGGCGGCGGTAAAAAACGCCCTGGCCATTAAAAAGCTCAATCCGGAAACCCACGTATTTGTCCTCTATCGCGATATGCGCACCTACGGCTTAATGGAAGATTATTACACCAAAGCCAGGGAGCAGGGCGTGATCTTTATCCTTTTTGACAAAGATCATCCGCCCGTGGTGGTGCCCGATGAAACGGGGGTGTTGGTGACGGTCAAAGATCACGTGCTCCAACAGGACATTGAGATCCAGGCGGACCTGTTGGCCTTGAGCGCAGGCGTAGCCGCGGCCGATACCGAAGATGTCAGCACCATTATGAAACTCAACCGGAACCCCGAAGGCTTTTTTATCGAAGCCCACGTCAAATTGCGGCCGGTGGATATGGGCAGTGACGGGGTTTTTCTGTGCGGTACGGCCCACGGGCCCAAGCTGATCTCGGAAACCATCGCCCAGGCCCAGGCGGCTGCGGCGCGAGCCGTCACCTTTGTATCCAAAGATTCCATCAAACTGTCGGCCATCACCGCCCGGATCGACACCGATAATTGTGTGCGCTGCCTTACCTGTTTGCGGGCCTGCCCCTTTGAAGTGCCGCGCTTTAATGCGGCCGAAGGGATCGTGGAGATTGACCCGGCCATGTGCCACGGCTGCGGTGTCTGCGCCGCGGTCTGTCCGCGTCAGGTAATCGATCTCAACTTTTATGAAGATGATCAGATTATGAGCAAAATTGATGCACTGTTGGCGTAAAAAATGTTGTCGGGGAGAAAGGATTCGTCATGCTCAAACAAAAGATTGTTCCTGGATTGATTTTACTGATTTTCACGGCTCTATCGTTACAATCCTGCGCGGGATGGGATCCATCGGAAAATACCAACCAGCAAGGGTTACACTACTCAGCGGATACGATTTCCTCAGTAACAATCTCTAAGTTTCTAGAGGTTGATCCTGCCATTCAGAGTTTTGTAGATAACGCTTATGCCATGGCGGTTCTACCTAAAATTGCCAAGGCTGGATTTACAGTGGGGGGAGCGTACGGTAAAGGACGACTTTATGTAAATCAAATACTTGCCGGGACCGCATCTTTGAAGCAGCTATCTTATGGACTTACCTTTGGGTGGCAAAAATATCGCCAACTCGTTTTTTTTAAAGATAAACAGGCTTTGGATAAAGCGATGATCAGCCCTGCTGAATTTAGTGGGCAATTATCCTATGCCTTGGCCTCTTTGGGAGCTGCGGGTACAACAGATTATCGCAAAGGGATTGCTGTCTTTATTCTGCCGATCTCCGGTGCCATGGCCGAAGTTTCGATCGCAGGACAGCAACTGGATCTCGAATTATACTAAACGACTGATATCTTTTCGGTGAAGAGGAAACTTTACCGTTAAATGAAAACTGATAAAGCCCTCATTCATATGGTGATGGGGGTTTTGTCATTTATCATTGAGACTGAAAAGGGGTTAACTATGAAAGCTACTTTAAAATGGACATCCGGGCTGCAGTTTGTGGCCCAAACCGATGAAGCGCCGGCCATCGTTCTGGATTCCACCGACGGTAAGAGCGGCCCCACCCCCATGCAGATGCTGCTCATGGGTGTGGCCGGCTGCACAGCCATGGATGTGGTTTCAATCATGACAAAAAAGCGGGCCGATCTCACCGATTTTCAGATCGTGATCTACGGCGTCATGGCCGAGAAGCATCCCAAACGGTTTACCGATATTGAAATTGAGTATCTTTTTTTCGGTAACGGTCTCAAAGAGAGTGATGCTCAGCGGGCAATAGAACTATCCGAGCAAAAGTATTGCAGCGCCGCCGCGTCGGTCAACGCCAATATCAGCCATTCGTTTAAACTGCTGCCGCCGGAATAGGGTATAAGGTGGAACCATCCCATAACATCAAACTCTTTGACAGCCACTGCCATATCGACGACCGCTGCTATGAAAATGATTTCGCGGCCATGCTGGACCGTGCTCAAAAGGCGGGCGTAGCGGCCATGCTCATTGCCGGGGTGGATGCCAAAGGCGCGCCCAAAGCGGTGCGTCTCGCCAACCGGCACAACCCCATCTATGCGGCGGTGGGAGTCCATCCCCATGACGCCCGGCACTGCACCGAAGATGATTTGGTCCGCCTGGAAGCATTACGCCATGATACCAAGGTGGTGGCCGTGGGTGAAATCGGGCTCGATTTTAACCGCATGTTCTCACCCCAAAAAGATCAGGAGAAGTGGTTTATAAAGCTTCTGGAAATGGCCGATCAGTGGAGCCTGCCCATTATTCTACACGAACGTGAAACTGAAGGACGGCTGTTGGAAATACTGGAAGCGCATAACCAAAGCTATAATGGGGTGATCCACTGTTTTGACGGCACCGAAAAAGAGCTTTACCGTTACCTCGATTTGGGGTTGCATGTGGGCATTACCGGGATCGTCACCATCCAAAAGCGCGGCGAAAGGCTGCGGCAACTGGTACTCAAAATCCCTGTTGACCGCATTCTCATCGAAACCGACGCCCCTTACCTGACCCCCGCGCCGGAAAAAAACAAATTTCGCCGCAACGAACCGGCCTTTGTTGGACGGGTCCTGCACAAAATCGCCGAGATGCGGGGTGACGAACCTGAAATTTTAGCAAAAACGATTTGGGGTAATACGCGTCGATTATTAGGAATCGCCACGTAACATGGAATTCAATTGCACCATCCATTGTTGTTAAGTAAAGTTGCTATTAATCCCCTCTAAGATCACTGCTGTTCAAAATAAACCATAGAACCATCGCTCATTTTATAAACATCACCTTAGTATTTATGCTTCTGTTCTTACATATTCAATAAAGGTGGAAAGCTCAGCCGGAATCATACCTTTTCGTGCAATAAATTCTGCAAGGTCAAAAATAAAGGGGTCCCACACATTGAAAAAACGTTTAATCTGATCAAATATCTTTTTCCCATCAATAATTTTGGCAATAGAAAGAAGACATTTTTCTTTTTCGGCACTACCTTCAATTATAAATTTATTGTAGCATTTCTCTGCATCTCGATAGCATTTCATGAGGCAGTCTAAAAAATTTTTATCAATGTTGGTCAATTCATGATCATTCTGTTTCTGTAGCCAATTTTCATATAGATCTTCAACATGTTTTTTTATATCATCAGGTGGCTGATTGTCATAATAGAGGCCGTCAACTGTTCCTGGCTGCCTTTCACGGAAAATCCTGAACACCAGCCCAATGGTTTCTATAAGGCAATTGCGTTTGGCTTCATATAGCAGTAATTCGCAAAGCTTATTTTCGGAGTTGACATCAATTTCTTTTTTATAGAGAGTCCTCTGTCTGTTGTTTAGCACTTTAAACAACCCAGAAACGTTTAATAAAAGGTTCTCTATTTCATAGCGCGATAATACGAGAACTCTCTCACCGAAGGGGTGGTTTTTAGAGAATTCTTCATCATCTGTTTGGTAAAACAATGTATAATGGTCTGTGGCGAGAAGGCAGTCTCTATCGACAATACCATAACTATCTTCTTGATCTTCAACCTGTTTTAATACCCATTGACATCCGCCATTATTGTTTTCGCTGGCCTTAAATTCAATTTCAGAATCACTATGAAACCATCGCACAGCTATAATATCATAATCTGTTTTTCCTTCGAGGTAGATTCGCTTTCTCGCAGACCAGGTAAGGCTTTCAGCCTCTGCTTTGGGGTTTAAATGTTCTTTTGTTAGTTCTCCAGCCCAATCGCTAATTTCGTCAATGTATGCCATTTAGAATCAACTCGTTTTAACTGCCCTTTATCAGATGATGAGAGGCGATGACTTTTTCTTGTTTTCTTGTGCTGAAATTTATTCCGCGCTCGACTAATTCTTTGGAGTGGGTTGTGTAGATTATCTTGAGTCCAGGATATCGTTCAATAAGTTTAACGAGGCTATCAAATAATTTGTGCTGCCAAACAGGATGAAGGTGCAATTCTATTTCATCAATAATCAAAATGGTGTGGGCAGTCATTAGCGCGGCTGTTCTTAGAATGATCTGAAGCCTTGATAGCTCACCACTTGACAACCTATCTAATCGATGGTATTTCCCACCAGCTTCAATATACGGTTCAGGTGGGTCACGGTTTACAATCTTCAAGCGCTTATCAGGATCATCAAGAACAATATCATTGACAGTATTGCGGGCCCTGTCAAATAGGCTGTCATCATCCCCAGCCGCCCCAGCGGATAGCCAAGTAAACCAGCAAAACAAGTTGTCGATGGAATTACGCCAATCACCTTCTTCCCTACCAAACAAGTGGAAAGCCTGGTAATGTAAGTTCGATGGTTTAGCAATTACAGTATCATCGGAAGGTGGTCGAGAAATACCCCTGTCTGCAGTGAAGTAAAGTGTGGTTGGCAGTTGTGTGTCTTCATTAAACAACTCTTGAAATGCATCGTTTACACCGAGGCGAATGGTTTCAAGTATATCTTTTGCTATTTCACCCTTAGGGGTGATTGTTTCTCCATCAGAGGAAGATGATATTTCAATTTGACCGTCTGAAGCATTATATTCTTCTAACTCGTGTGGTAAATATTCGTAAATCATCTTACCGGCAATTAATGATAAGATCACTTCAGCCCGTATATTTTTATCTGATATGATTGTGCATTTTATATCGAATTGAATACGGCCTTTTCTTTTCGCAATGTCCTCTTTAATTCTAAATTCAGGTCTGTAACCCGATAAATTGCTCATTGCCAGGGCGATTGCCTCAAGCAGAGTTGTTTTCCCTTTTGCATTTTGGGAAGCCAATAGAAACAATTGGGCCGGTCTGGATTCATGGTCCTCTATGTCAATTTGTTTCATGAAATCTATATGAAATTCTTGATCAAAAGGGCCAACTCTTTCAACCCTGAGTGATATAGGTTCAAATCGGTTGAAATACATCTGGCTTTACTCCCTCATTATCCTTTCATTGGTAAGGGCTACGATTCTTTCAATATCTTCTAATGTGACATTAAAACCCTGAACTCTTATCGGATCACCTTTAATTAATCTTATTATCATATCACCGCTTCCTAAAAGCCGTTCAGCACCAGTCTGTTCGATTATAATTTTCGATTCTCTTGAAGTTCTGACACTTAGGGCTATTCTACTGGGAATATTAGATCTTAATAGCCCAGGAAAGGTTTCGGCATCAGGCCTTTGTGTAGCCAACACAAGGTGAATTCCGGTTGCTCTTGCTTTCTGTGCGAGACGAACACATGCTCTTTCAGCCCTCTCTTCGTCTAAAAACAAATCCGCTAATTCCTCAATAATGGCTACGATTCGAGGTAACTGAAGCCCTGCTGCAATTGCTTGTTCAATATTATTCGCATTAACATCAAGGAACAGATCTTGCCTATGTTCCATTTCCTCTATTAAAGCCTCAAGTGCATCTGATATTTCATATGGCTCGCTAACCACATGCTCGTTCCAAAGGCATTTCAGGCCTTCATAAGGTGCGAATTCAATTTTCTTCGGGTCTGCTAACAATAATTGAACCGGTTCGGGTCTTGCTAATAGAGAAAAAATAATAGCGTGAAGGCATACTGATTTTCCGCTGCCAGTGGTACCACCAACAAAAAGGTGTGGTGCTTCAGCCATATCGATAGCAACAAGGTTACCGGACACGTCACGCCCAGGGAACACAGGAAGAATACCCTTATCAGTATAAGCTTCTGGTGTCACCTCTACTATTCTATTTGTATACCACTCATCTGGAGGGCGCGGTACATCTAATGCTATTCTTTTTTCGCCAATGCCTTCTACAAAGCTAAGTGGGCTTATACCAGTTAGAAATTCTATTTGATCGAGGCCTTTTCTTAACCGATCAAAATCTGCAACGTCTTTCAAATAATAGATATATCTGTCAATACGAGGACCGTTCATAATCTCGATCTGCTTGGCCTTAATTCCAAATTCTGAAAGGGCACTATTAATAATCTCTCTTCTTTGCTTATCTTTATCTGTGATTGTTAAATCCTTAACATGGAGCATTTCTTGGTATAAATAATCATGAAAATCATTTCCAGAACGCCAAGAATCTCGGAACTCTTTTAATCCTCTTCTTATATGCCGCCTTAAATATTTGATAAATGCCTGATGGTCATCAAAAAAATCAACGCCATGATATTCTGATAATAAAAGCTTAAAATAGTCTGTTAAATCCTCTTCCCTTTGTTTTCCGTATCCGGTGACCTGTGGTAAGTGTAGCTCAGAACCTTTTCCTTCACCTGAAATATTGTCAAAGTCACTGCTCGGTGGGGTCTCAATTTGTAGAGACCTCGCAAAAGCTAACCTCGCAACATGCCATTGGTGCAAGCCGGTTACCCTTAGGCCTCTCCTTGAAAGGTCGTTAATAAATTTACGATCTTCCGGGCTTAAAAATATTTTTTCCATAGTGCACCAGCTTAATACATTTTTTGGGAGGTTACGTTTGTTCTAATACCAGTGGGGTTTTCAAGTTTATACTCACGATAAACATGTTTCTTAACTAAGCTGTATTTCTCTTTATCCAGCTCTGAATCTGTTGGTAGCATAATTACCTGCTCTGAAACCATAGGATAAAACCGTTCCAATAGGTTGTGTTGGTGTCGTTTGTCGATCCTTGCTAAAGGGGTATCGACTATGACGGGAACAGGTCTTTCAGAGACTTGTTTAAGCGCCCATAGAAATGAAGTTGCGATCAATTGCTTTGTCCCTGCTGATACGCTATATCGGCCAACTGGCTGTCCTGAGCTATCAAAGTATTCAGGAATAAAATCTTCGGTAAGTTTAATTTCGGCGATCAAATCAAATGAATCTAAAATTTGAAAAAAATGTTCATTTACCTTTTTGGCGATATCTTCCCTATATTCATCGCGCATTAAGTTTCTGTAATTATCTAATGCCACCATCCCTTTTTTTAGCAGTTCTACTTTGTTTTTACCCTGGGTTGCTATCTCGATCTTTCTTCTTACCTTTTCAAGTTGCTTTTCTTTAATATTGAGCTTTTCGTTTATTCTCGTTAATTCTTTCGAATAAGAGTCTAATTGATTAGTTTTCGCACCATGTTTGTCAGCCAATTCCAACTGCTCCTGCTTTAGCTTTTCATATCTAAGCCTTGACTGTTGGCCTAATCCACTCGCATCTAATAATTCCTCTTCAATCCTTTTAAGGGTTTTATTCTCTTCTCTAATCTGTCTTAATACTTCAGCGCCTCTTGCTCTTCTATTCTTGGCCTCTAACACAAAGCTTGAAAAGTCTTCAGGAAGTGAGTCAATTCTATCAATCCCTACTTTCCAATGGGTTTTTTGGTCTAAGCCACTAACTAAATTGTGTAAAATGTCATTGAGCTTTTTAATAAAAAAGGTTTCTTGGTTAGTTGTTAATTTAGGACTTGAATAAGGAGGAAGTCCAAAAAGTTCTTCCGGTAGCACTTTTCGAAGTTTATCTAATATGTAACGTTGCCCTTTAATATCATCGCGCTGCATTTCTGAGAGACGTGACATGACTCTTTTTGAAAGGTTAGAATTAATTGCTAAAGGTAAATCAAACGTTGTGAGGGCAACAAAACGTTGACAGGCTTCCTCCAGCCGATCTTGAGCCTTTTCCTGCTCAATTCTTAAAGCGTCTTCATCGTGTAACGTCCCTGCATCTATTATATTTTCAATTTCCTTGTCTACTTTTATCCTTCTTGATTCAATACTACTAATATCATTACTTATATCTTCAATTAGCTTGTCTCTTTTATTCCTATTAGCCAAAATAGTAGCGATCTCAGCTTCCAAATCCAATTCTTCCTGGATTAGCTCTTTATCTGCATATAATTTATTAAAACCCTTTAACACTTCGTTACATTGTGTGTGAAGATCCTTTAGCCTACTAAGCTCAAGCAAGCGTTCAATATGCCCTGTCATTGATTTTGCATCAGCAGCTTCAGCGATATCGCGGATAAGCTCGCCATCGAAATGAAAATACGGAACCAAATCACTTGGGAGGCGATCTTCTAAGAAATCAGGAGCATCCTCGTCTGGTAAAATCTGATCTCCAATGATTATTCTCAACTCTCCCTTATTATTCCTTAATGGTATTGGCCAGCTTCTTTTTGCAAGTATATTGTCATCCCCTTCATGCCATTCTACAGTAATTGAATAATCATCGGCCTCTTTTCTGACTGCCTGGCGATTACGTATCCCTTCCCAATTAGGCATATCCCCATCAATGAATTTTCGTGCTCCTATAGTAGTGGGTGATTCCCTATTGTAGCTGCTTCCTAATTTACGTAATGCCTTATCTTCACTGCTACAAAAAAAGAGTTTGAGGCTATTCAAAAAATTAGTTTTCCCATGGCCATTTCTCCCATGAATGAGAACAATATTTTTATTGTTCTTTGATCCGGTCAAGTCAAAAACTTGCTTGCCATAATACGAAAAAAGATTGTTGATTATGATCCTATCAAATTTCATATCAAATCACTCTCTTTCGCCAGCCGCTGCGGTAATTATGTCTCGAATTCTTTCTTTTAGCTGTTTCTTAGATCCCCATTTTGCCAAATCTGGAAACTCTTCAATTAAATTATGCAAGTTTTCAACCAGCTGGGTCGATACCCCTGCCTGCTTTGCACTTTCCTGTAAAAGCTTTTTTTGGTTATCTTTTAGCGACATCGCAAAGCTCCTTCCTTCGATATTACGACCAAATGAGTTTGCAATAGCATAGGCGCTATATTCCAAATCGATTTCACGCGACCATATCGTCTGTATGTGTTTTATTATATTATCGCTTATAAGCTCATATCCAAGTGTTTGTTCTGTTTGTAATAATTTCACTAATGCTTTTTTTCGGGTATTTGCATCGAATGGTCCAGGTCCTGGGCTTCCATTTCTGCGGAACTTAAATCTGCGGCCACTGTCTTCCCGGACCACTCTTAACCAATTGCAGTATTCTATTAAAGGAATCATCGATGAATCTCCGCTATCAATAAATCCCTGCAGAGAACGATCCTGTTTAACAACCGTGCATGTCCAACATCCAAATCTACTTCCACCACATGAAGGTGTAGTAATGTCTAATATTAATGGGCACTCCCCGCCGGTAGCGTCTTTATATAATTCTGCCAGTTCAACATGGTTACCTCCCCATGGGGGGACGGGGCCATCAATAAGGTATTCCCAAATATCTTCTAACTCCCAGTCAGCAATTGGAGTCATGACAAATGTATTGGGGATTTCATGATGTGGATTTAAACCCCTCGAATTAACACTTCGTCCGTTCATTCTTCGTTTACGTGCGGAACTTTCCGATACGCGAGTACCAAGCAGAAGAACAACACTACCATATTCCGCAGTCAATTTTTCAATGAAGCGTCGAGCAGGTTTTATCTTCATGTTGCTTGTGCACCAGCGAAAATTCCTGGTTGGAGGCGGATAGCCTTTACCAATTAGCTTTGCCCAAAAAGACTCTTCATCCTTTGGAAACACAATTTGACATGACATGTTAAGATTATGTTTTTTAATGCTCTCTGAAATGGCATTCAAAGTGCCATGCAGATGCTTTTGGATCCGAGGTGGTTCGACGAGAGTATCACTGGAAAGAATAAAGACCGGCTTTTTGGCTTGGTCACCAAGTTCCATAACCATTTCATATGTCAGCTGCAGAGTTACAGTCGAATCTTTTCCCCCTGAATAGGTTACGACCCATGGCCGTGAATCAGCGAAATAATGCTCACATAGGGTCGATTTTGTTTTTTCTACTTTAGCAAGTATCTCTTCGCTGATTTTGTTTACCAAGATATTGAGCATATTATATAAAATCCTGAGCTTGATAATAGGCTGAAAATCGCGCTTGAAACTCTGATTTGGAGAGACAAATAAATATTCAGAATTTAAATAAAATAAAAATATGTATATTAAAACATATTCTTAACAAAAATTCGCTCTAAATACACTATTTTTTCGAAAACACAAAAATCAGTAGGCGGTTAATTAAACTTGGACCAATGAAAGAAATAATCCAGAGCACTGCTGTTCAAAATAAATTTTGATTTCTGTTTTGGCCTGAATAAAAACAACATCTTACGAAGGAAATACACGCTCTTTGAAATTCAGGTTGCCATTTTGAATCGATGCTGCCCAATATCCCTGAAAGGTAGTTGATATTGGACAGGCTCAGGCTTAATGAGAAGTACATCCACCCCAGATCCGCGATTGACAAGGGATTTATAACAAAAAAGATTAAAAAACCTCGTTGATTCAGGTAGATAGGAGGGAATTGATCAACCCGCAACCTTCGCCAACGAGGTGAAAACAATGATCAGACAAATCGTACCGCCTTTCAAGCTTGAAAAAACAAAATATTGACGCAACGGCCATAAAGGCGGCCAAGCGGCTGGCCCACTGGACGTACAAGGGATGTAAAGGGTATATGCCCATGGCCGGTCACCTGGCGGAGAATGGGCTGATTGTCGGTGATGAGTTTCGCTAGGGCAACGAGGCGCCGGCGTCGGGGAATCTTGCGTTTATCAGGTGTTGTCAGCGTCAGTTGCCCAAAGGCAAAAAGATCACGGGGCTTCGGGCCGACAGCGCTTCGTATCAGGCGGAGATTTTCAACGTCCGGAGGGCGGGTATTTGTTGTTTCTTTGGAATCATCGCGTTGTCGTAGCTCCATAATCATCATGCCGGGATGATTTTATAGCGATTAGCGCTGTTTTTTGGGCCGACATGGGCCAATGAGCCGGTTTGCAAAAAATCAATCGCGGATGTTGGGATCACCGCTCCCGTTGACTTTTAGCTCAAATTCCATAAAAAGAGTAGTAGAAACTTTATTTAATATCACCTGACTAAAGGAATTGACCATGGCACTCACCTCGCTTTCCGCCATTTCACCTGTTGACGGTCGTTACCGGCGGGTCACGAAACCGTTGGGGCCCTTTTTTAGTGAAGGCGCCTTGATCCGTTACCGGGTGATGATGGAGGTGGAGTATTTTATCGCGCTTTGTGAAATCCCCATAAATGAGTTAAATAAAATAGGTTCAGGTAAATATGAAGAATTACGGAATGTTTACCGTAACTTTTCGGAAAGTGATGCCCAGGTGATCAAAGCGATCGAGAAGACCACCAATCACGATGTTAAAGCGGTGGAATATTTTCTCAAAGAGGCCTTTGAACGGTTGGGGTTGGGTGCATTTAAAGAGTTTATCCACTTTGGCCTCACCTCCCAGGACATCAACAATACGGCCATGCCGCGAATGCTAAAGGATGCATGGAAAACCGTGTTACAGCCGCAGTACCAATCATTGACCAACACCTTTGATAAGAAGAGCCGAGAATGGCAACGTGTTCCCATGCTGGCCCGTACCCACGGCCAGCCGGCTTCACCGACAACCTTGGGCAAAGAGATGGCTGTTTTTTCCCACCGTCTAAAAGGGCAGTTGCGGCTTCTTGATGGAATTCCCTTCTCAGCCAAGCTTGGCGGTGCAACAGGCAATTTTAACGCCCATAAAGCGGCTTATCCCTCAATCAACTGGCCCCGCTTTGCCGACCGTTTGTTGGATGAAAAGTTGGGACTGGCTCGGACACCACTCACCACCCAGATTGAGCCTTATGATGATCTGGCTGCCTTTTGTCATGGTGTCATGCGGCTCAATACGATCCTCATCGATTTTGCGCGGGATTTCTGGACCTATATCTCTATGGAATATTTCAAACAGAAAATTAAGAAAGACGAAGTGGGGTCGTCTACCATGCCCCACAAGGTAAACCCCATCAATTTTGAAAATGGCGAGGGTAATTTAGGGGTTGCCAATGCACTGCTGGCCCATCTGGCCGACAAGCTGCCCGTCTCGCGTTTGCAGCGGGATTTGACCGACTCCACGGTTACCCGCAATCTGGGTGTGCCGTTGGCGCATTCATTGATCGCGTTAAAATCTCTCGATAGGGGTATCGGCAAGTTGCTTTTAAATGAAGAAGCGCTGGCGGAGGACTTGGCGGCCAACTGGGCTGTTGTCACCGAAGGGATTCAAACGATTTTGCGGCGGGAAGGATATCCCAATCCTTACGAGGCTTTAAAAAGCCTCACCCGTGTGAACGAAACCATAACTCAAGCCACCTTGACCGAGTTTATTGATGGGCTGGACGTTTCCGGAACGATTAAAGATGAGCTGCGGCAGCTGACGCCCCACAACTATACGGGCTGTGAGATAGATGCGCTATCCTGATTCCAGGTTACCCCAAATCGGCGCCACGATTTTCACCATTATGTCACAAATGGCCTTGGAGCATGATGCCATCAACCTTTCCCAGGGCTTTCCCGATTTTAACGGCCCCAAAGTTCTTTTGGAAGAAGGTGGGTGAATATGTCCTTCAGGGCGCCAATCAATATGCCCCCATGAGCGGTCTGCCGGCTTTGCGCGAAGCGATTGCGGTTAAAGTGAAAGCGCATTATGGCCGTACCCTCTCAGCGGAAGATGAAGTGACGGTGACATCCGGCGCCACCGAGGCGATTTTTGATGCCATTGCAGCGGTGGTGTCGCCCGGTGATGAAGTATATGAGCATATCGTATTTGACGACCGCAAGCACCATAGTTTCGTCGGTTTTGATAGATTAATAGATGCCCTGCAAAGGTCTCGCCTCACAATGACGAGTTGATTTTACGTAACCGTTACTTCGAATGAGCTTTGCAACTCCCTTTGGCAGCATTGCGAATATCGTTTTGATGTTTGGCAATGGAAATGATCGTGGCCAAACCTGCTTTCACCTTATCCGGTATGGCCGGATCGTCTTTTATGGCGCTGGCTTCTTCCACAATGGCGGTAAAAGCCGTTGAAATCTTATCAGTGCTTAGCATAAACCCTCCTTATTAAAACGAAAATGCCTGCACATAGAAAAAGGCGTTTCCAATAAATTAAGGCGGATCATTTTTTTGTCAAAACGTTGCTCTATGCGGTGTTCCGGGATGATTGAACCAACAGCATCCAGCTCAAAATAGCGGAGATGATAAAGCTGATCCCCATGGCCCAGAAAACCGAGGCCAATCCGAGGGTGTCGGCCAAATATCCGCATACCGGCGCTGCGGTGGCGCCAACCCCAAACGAGAGAAAAAAATGGAGGCCAAATCCAAATCCCCGGCGGTGAGGAGGTAAATAGGTGGTGATTAAAAAATTTTGGACCGGTTGGATCGAGAAATAGAAAAAAGCATACACAATCGTGGCGGCAATCAAGGCCAGGTTGGCGCTGGTGGCGATGGCAAACACCGACGCGGTACTGATCAAAATGGCAATCAGGTAGAGTTTTTCCGGACGGATTCGGTCTACCATGCGGCCCGATGCGAACTGCCCGGCCGCACCTACCAATAAGGCGATCGTGGCCACGGTACCCCCCAAAGCCACCGGATCGGATGGTAGAAAGGAGAGACGCACCTGCTCACCCATAAAGGCCGGTAAAAAGGTCATGATTCCTTTGTAGGTCAACCCGGTAAATACCGAGGCGGTAAAAAAGATCAAAATTTTGGTTACTTGATTATGGGATAGTTTAACACCGTCTATCTTGTCGGCGGAATCATTTCGCGGAGGCCGGTGTTCAGGGATTACAAGGGAGTAGAGCCCCAGCAAGATACCCATTAAGCCGAAAATCACATGGGGTGTCCGCCAGCCCAAAAGTGTACCGATCCAGGCCGATAGAATCGGTGTCATGGCCACACCCAGGCTACCCGCCACACCATGAAGTCCAAAAGCGTTGCCTTTGTCGGTCATGGCCAAAGAGAGCAGCGTGTTGGCCGCGGGGTGGTAAATGGCGCAAAAAAGGCCTACCAACCCCATCACGGTTCCGTAAAACCAAAGGGTATTGGCCGGCCACACCAAAACAGCCAATAGGCCGGCTCCAAACAGGTAGATCGAAATCAATTTGCGGGAACCGATTTTATCGGCCAACAAACCCGCGGGTAGCGAACCGAACCCAAACGCATAGGAAAAGATACTGACAATGATACCCAGGTGAAAATAGTCTGTGGCAAATTCGGCCAGCAGCAGGGGAAAAAGCGGCGGAAGCACCCCTTCGTAAAAGTGAACCAGGCTGTGGGAGCCGATGGTAAGCCCCAGGACCTTTTTTTCTTTCAGTCTCACGTTGTCCCCTTCACTCGAGTTCAATGGGAAAGTCAGGTTAAAACGCGAATTGACGGCTATGTCAATCGTGCCTTTGCATAGTTGACTTTTCAGCGCCATTGGTTAGACTAAGAAAATAACATCGGGGTGGTTGCAAGGCAACCTGAGATTAGACCCGTTGAACCTGATCTGGGTAATTCCAGCGTAGGGAGCGCAAATAAAAACAGTAACGGGCCGTTTCCCTGGATCAGGGAAACGGCCTTTTTAATGACGCAAATAATAGAAGGGGCATGGCATGACAGGAGATTATTTGGCAAAAGTGAGACAAAATTCACCGTTGGTCCACAACATCACCAATTACGTGGTGATGAACTATACGGCCAATGCGCTGCTTTCCGCGGGCGCCAGCCCGGTGATGGCCCATTCGATTGATGAAGTTGCTGATATGGCCGGGATTGCAGGATCGTTGGTGCTCAATATCGGAACCCTTGAAGAAGCGTGGATTGCCTCCATGATCAAGGCGGGGCAAGCCGCCAATGCCAATCGAACGCCGGTCATATTGGACCCGGTGGGGGCCGGCGCAACCGTGCTGCGGACCAACGCGGCCAAGGATATTGTAAACAAGGCCCAGGTGACCGTGGTGCGGGGCAACGCATCGGAAATCCTGGCGTTGGGTGATCAGGCCGCCGCCACCAAGGGTGTTGACGCCACCCATGGAGTGGAACGCGCTGTGGAAATGGCCCGCAACATGGCCGATCAATTGGGATGCATCGTGGCCATCACCGGTCCCGAAGATCTCGTGACCGATGGTGAACGGGCGTTCAAGATTCAAAACGGTCACGTCCTGATGGGTCGGGTGACCGGTACCGGCTGCACGGCCACGGCCATTATGGGCGCTTTTTTGGCAACTGCTACCAGCGACCCATTGAATGCTTCGGCAGCGGCATTGGCCTATTGGGGGCTTTGTGGTGAAGTGGCTGCACAAACGGCCACAGCACCGGGAAGTTATATGATCGCGTTGTTGGACGCGCTTTATACGATCAGCCCCGAACAACTCTCCGCTGATGCCAAAATTGAAAAGGCGGCCCTTTGAAAAAGGATGCCATTGACTATAGCCTTTACCTGGTGACCGATCAGGGCTTAAGCCGGGGCCGTTCTTTGTCGGCGGTGGTCGCAAAGGCGGTTTACGGCGGAGTCACCTGCGTTCAGGTGCGGGCCAAAAAGGAGTCAACCCGTGACTTTATTGATCAAGCAAGATCGATTCAGCCTTTTCTAAAGGAGCAAAAGGTCCCCTTGATCATCAATGACCGCCTCGATGTGGCCCAGGCGGTTAGGGCTGAAGGTGTCCATTTGGGACAATCGGATATGCCCATTGAAATGGCACGGGCCATTGTAGGGCAAGAGATGGTGATCGGTATTTCCGCCGAATGTTTGGAACACGCTCTGTCGGCCCAAAAGGCGGGGGCCGATTATATCGGCGCCAGCGCTGTTTTTGCCACACCCACTAAAACCGATATTGCACCGCCCATGGGTCTTGAGGGGCTGCAACGGATTTGTGAAACGGTCACGATTCCGGTGGTGGCCATCGGCGGTATCAACCGGGCCAATGCCGCTGGTGTCATGCAAGCGGGGGCCGACGGCATCGCCGTAGTATCGGCGATCGTCGCGACCGATGATTGCCGCAAAGCCGCCCAAAATTTACGTACGATCATTCAAAAAAGCAGATGAATGCTTCCGGAAAGGAAATCGCAGCATTGGGTGAATTTGGTTTGATCAAGCGGATCACCCGAAGGGCGATTGTTCGCCCTGAAAGGGTCGTCAAAGGTATTGGTGACGATGCCGCGGTGTTCCATCCGCCGAAAGATCAGCCGATGCTGCTCACCACCGATCTTCTGGTGGAGCAAATTCATTTTCGACGGGAAGCGATTTCCGGCAAGAGCCTGGGTTTTAAATCCTTGGCCGTTAATTTGAGCGATATTGCAGCCATGGGAGGCGCGCCCTTGGACGCTTTTGTCTCTATTGCGATTCCCGCTGATTGTCCGTTGACATATATCGATGCGGTTTATGCCGGATTGCGGGAACTGGCCGATCAATTCGGAGTCAATATTTTAGGCGGTGATACCACCGGTTCCAAGAAGGACCTGATCATTAATATTGCCGTTACAGGAACAGTTGATCCTGATCATTTACTACTCCGGGATGGCGCCCGGCCTGGCGATTTGGTCTATGTAACCGGATTTGTGGGTGACAGTCGGGCCGGGCTTCAAGTCATTCTGGAAGAACTTGAACTGAGCGATACAGCGTTGGTGAAACTCTACGATCGACACTGTAAACCCCTGCCACATATAGAAGAAGGTCGCTTTCTGGCCCGCTCCACGGCGGTTACCGCAGCTATTGATGTGAGCGATGGCGTCGCGTCGGATCTGGGCCATATTATCTCCCGGAGCGGTTGCGGAGCGGTGCTTGATACACGGCAACTGCCCATCTCGTCCGAGCTTAAACAATTTGGCGAACGCTTTTCAGTCAATGCCGTCGATTTTGCCCTTACCGGCGGTGAAGATTATGTACTGCTGTGTACAGTCAAAACTGAAATGGCGGCCGGGCTGGAAGCGGCTTTTTTATCCCGCTTTGGCCATTCGCTGTACAAGATCGGCGCAATCACGTCATCGGGGTATCTTGAGGCCATTGATGTCACCGGACAGCGGAGAGCTATATCATCCAAAGGCTGGGATCATTTCAGGAAAGGAAATTAATTGTCAGCGGTCCTCATCGAAAAGGGCCCGGCTCTGGAAGTGCGCCTGCAAAGTTTATCTTTCGGATTTGGTGGTAAACAGCTCTTTGATGATCTGAATCTAACCTTTTCGGCGGGCCAATGGACAGTCTTGCTGGGTCCCAGTGGATGCGGCAAATCTACCTTGCTGCGGCTCATCGCAGGCAGCCTGAAGCCCGCCTCCGGTCAAATCACTTTTAATCAAAAAGCTGCCCCCAAAGCGCCCGTCGCCTGGATGGCCCAGGATGACCTGATGCTTCCCTGGCTGACGGTGACTGAAAATATTCTTTTGGGAGCGCGGCTTCGAAAATCCGTTGACGCTGAAAAAGAACAGCGCGTTCACCAACTTCTGGCAGAAATCCGTCTGGAAGCGGAAAAGGATGCCTTGCCACAAACCCTTTCCGGCGGCATGCGCCAGAGGGTGGCTCTTTTACGCACCTTGATGGAAAAACGGCCGGTGATTTTAATGGATGAACCTTTTTCGGCTCTGGATGCTTTGACGAGGCTACGGCTGCAAAACCTTTTTGCCCGGAGGGTCAAAAAAACCACCGTAGTATTGGTGACCCATGATCCTTTGGAAGCTTTACGGTTGGGACACCGCATTATCGTACTAAAAGACCGCCCGGCAGTGGCGATGCATCAATTGGATCTTTCCGGCGAAAGACCCAGGGATCCGGCTGCTTCTGAAATGGCGTTGTTGCATAAATCATTGTTGAACCATTTGATGAGGCCAACATTGTGATGATCATGCGGGGTTTGATCATATTTTCAGGTTTATTGGGCCTTTGGCATCTATTGGTGCTGATAACCGGTGTGCCGCCGTACATTCTGCCAACACCGATTCAGGTGGGTGAGGCATTTGTCGGCAACTGGCAATCGTTGTTGGGGCATCTTTTGATTACCCTGGCGGAGATCGGCGGCGGCATTGTCATAGGCACGCTGTTGGGCGTTTGCAGTGCACTTTTGATGACCGCTTTTAAGCCGGTCAAACGCTGGTTGCTGCCTGTCTTGGTGATCAGTCAGGCCATTCCGGTCTTTGCTTTGGCCCCCATCCTGATTCTGTGGCTCGGTTACGGTATGGGCTCCAAAATCGCCATGGCGGTGTTGATCATCTTTTTTCCCGTAACGGCTGCTTTTTACGACGGCTTGCGGCGGACCCACCCCCAATGGCTGGAGTTGGCCCGTATTATGGGCGCCGACGCCTGGACGATGATTAGCAAGATTCGCGTTCCGGCGGCGATGCCCGCCCTGGCGTCAGGCATTCGTATTGCCGCCACAGTGGCGCCCATTGGCGCGGTGGTGGGGGAGTGGATCGGCGCCAGCCGGGGGTTGGGCTATTATATGCTGCACGCCAACGCCCGGATGCAGACCGATCAGATGTTTGCCGCGCTGTTGCTCCTGGCGCTGGCGGCATTGGCGCTTTACTATGGTGTCGACACAGTTTTTAAAAGAATGATTTACTGGGAGGAGTGTCAGTAGCATGAAAAAAACAACTACTGTAATGTTGATGGGTTTATTGTGGGCCTTGCCGGCCGAGGCGCAATTGCAGCAGGTGACAGTGCTGTTGGACTGGTTTGTCAATCCCGATCATGCGCCTTTGATCGTAGCCCGGGAAAAAGGCTATTTTGAGAAAGCGGAGATGGCCGTGAAGCTGATTGCCCCGGCCAATCCCAATGACCCACCCAAACTGGTGGCGGCCAAAAAGGCGGACCTGGCTGTTTCGTATCAGCCCCAGCATCATTTGCATGTGGATCAGGGGCTTCCCATTGTGCGAGTGGGAACGCTGGTGGCGACACCGCTCAATTCGCTGGTGGTTTTAGACGATGGGCCCATAAAGACCCTGGCCGACCTGAAGGCCAAAACTATTGGCTACTCCATCGGTGGATTCGAAGATGTGCTCCTCAAAACACTTTTGGGGCAGGTGGATCTGACGCTCGACGATGTGAAACTGGTCAATGTGAACTTTTCGCTATCGCCCTCGCTGTTGACCGGTCGGACCGATGCGGTGATCGGAGCTTTTCGTAACTTTGAACTCAACCAGATGGATATTGAAAACCATCCCGGACGCGCATTTTTTGTGGAAGAACACGGCATTCCGCCCTATGATGAGCTGATTTTGATCGCCCACAAAGAGCGCGCCCGGGAGCCTTTTGTGGGCGCATTTATCGACGCGGTGGAGAAAGGGGTGCAGTTTCTTTTAAATTATCCCGAAGAAAGTTGGCATCTCCTTGCCCAAAGCGGAAAGGATCTGGATAATGAACTGAATCGCCGCGCCTTTCAAGACACGTTACCTCGCTTTGCCTTACGTCCGGGCGCTCTCGACCGGCGACGGTATCAGCGTTTTGCGCAGTTTTTGCATCAGGAAAAGATGATCACTCAAATACCCAAGCTTTCCCAATACGCCATTGCGCCGTGATACGGATGTAAGTATTTGAGTCATCCGGCGTCTATATCTCAATAGACGAATCATGAGAGGAGGTCTCTATGCGGAAAGCGTTGTCGGCAATTCTCATAGTAGCATTTCTTTTCGGTGTCGGTCTTTCCCGGATTTCGGCCGATCCCAACGTGGATGACAACCGGGTGGCGATCAAAGGGTACGATCCTGTCAGCTATCACGAGGGAGTCCCCCAAAAAGGGGGTAAAAACCTAACCGTTACCCATGACGGAGCGGTGTACCATTTTCATGACCAAGAAAATCGTGACGCTTTTTCGCAGGATCCTGAAAAGTACGCGCCGGCGTATGGAGGGTGGTGTGCATGGGCCATGCTGGAAGGCGATAAGGTCCCGATTCATCCGGAGCGCTATAAAGTCATCGAAGGCAAACTGTACCTTTTTTACGATCAATTTTTTATCAATACATTGGAAAAATGGAACCGGCTGGCTGAAAAGGAAACCGAGGCCCGATTGGTGGAGAAGGCCGATGAGAACTGGGAGAAATTAAACGCCATGTAAACCGGTCGCACCGATTTAACCGGCCATTTGCAATAACCGCCGATGGGTCTCTTCCAGGATGCGGCCGTCTTGTTGAAGTTGCCGGAACAGAAGCCGAAGGCGAATCGGTTTCATGGGTTGATAACGGTTTTCTTTGGCGATTTTTACCAGCCAGTCAGCCACACGGAAAAAGATGCGATACGCGTCAAACACCGAATATTGAGGGTCGAACATCTCGGTGGGTAGTGATGAAACACCGTTGATTTCAATGAGCTGAAATTTTCCTTTTTGAAATTCCGCTTTACTCTCCGCCCGCACATCGAGACGACTGAAATTGACGCCGGGCACATCTTCAAGCAGACCATACACCGCGTTTTCCAACAGCGGCGTCGTTAAATGGGTCTTGTCGGTAAACATGCAACCCATTGTGTGGGAGCCGATCTGTGAAAGACGGATTATTTCTCCCGGAGCGGGGGTTCGGCCCAGATCCGTATCATGGATAAACCCGCGCCAGTGATTCGAATAACGCGGGTTTTGGTGAATCAGCATTTTCAGGGTATCACGACCGTTTCCCCGGACATGCGGAAATGTCTTGCCGTTGATTCCTATAATTCGAGGCCTGCCACGATAGCGCACGTAAAAAACACCGTACTCTACAGGAAGCTGTATCACCGGCTGAATCAGATAATCGGATGAAATCAGCGGTAAAAACTGATCCAGTTGTGCTTCATCATGGATCAGCTTGACCGCTTTGCCGCATTCGCCGATATCCGGTTTGGCGATTACGGGGAAGTGGTGAACCCCTGCAAAACGCATCACTTGTCTTTTCTTTTGGCGGATGCCTTGGGGATCTGCCACAAAAAGGGTGGGTGGAAATTTAGCCGTACCCACTGTCTGCTGCAGCCGAAATTTGGAGGCCCGCAAATCCCCGTTCTCCAGCGCATAATTGGCTTTAAACAGGGTTTTGGGATGGATTCCGGCCTGCACTGTCCGTATGGCCAGGTAAGCGTAAAAGGGGAGGTTAAACAGCCTGGGATCCCAGAATTCGTATCGTTTCATCGGCATCCATCCACGCTCCACGCCCTTATTCTCCCATTCGGGGAATGGGAGCAATACCCTCGCCTTCAGGCGGTTGAGAATTCACTTATCACTTTCCCAAGTTGGGCGGTTCTTGAAAAAAGCCCTTCACCCAACGGTAACTTGTTGGTATAACTCTTAAAAGAGACGGAAAGAGTAAGCCAACGGGTTGCACCCGAAAGGTGGAGGGCTTTATGGGTAGAGATAACAGAAGTGACCGTAAAAGGGAACTGAAAGGTAACGCCATGGAAACAACCGGCAATCGGCTCACGGCGCTTTCGGTGTTTGCCACGACCTTGGGCCTTTTGGGCCAACCCTTTTGCCTGTAGATGGTTTTTCACCCAGGTGTAGCTGCGCCGGCCACCCGCTTGCTGGTAAAATCCATAATAGTGCCGTACGTTCCAGTCACGATAGCGGGTGCGGTACTGCTCGGTCATGCGCATCACCTCGTCAACAGGGGCGCGCCGATGGGATGCTCGGCTGATCCGTTTGTCGTACAGCCCTTCGGTACCCTCTTGTTCATAGCGACCGATATACCGTCGAAAGATCCGTTCGTGGACCCCTAATATCCGCGCCGCCTCGCTCTGGGTGAGTCTTCTCTTTTGCCATCCGTTGTAAGCCTCCATAAACCGCATGATCCTGATCTCCTGTAAAAGCGTTGTTCGTGTCATGGAATCACCTCCGTGATTCCATTGTAACAACCAGACAGTTTATGTACTCTTACTCAGGACAATTTATGTGCTCCCAACAGGCAGATAGTTTACACTTGACAGGATTCTTTTTGTCAGATAGATGATGGACTCGTAAAAAGTCGACAATAGCCAAATCGCTATTAATAATTTCAATGGGTTACAGCATAAAAAATGCGAAAATCGGACTTTTTACAAGATTATCATAAATAACACTTTGAAAGTTATACGGAACTACACAATCATTAGTTGGGCGGACGATAGGGCCACCTTGAGTCCACTAAAGCGTGAATGACGATGGACGAGCTCTTTGCCAGCCTTCGCAAGTTTGACGCTTTGCGGGATTTGCCGATTGACGGACGTGCCGATACGGTCTTGACACGCATCCTGCCGAGCCGTCCACCCGACCTCGCACCGAGTACCTATCTAAACGGCTTTCCGCTACACATGCAAGAGGCTCTCGCGACCCAAGGCATCGACACTCTCTACTCCCACCAGGCGGCGGCCATCGACCGCATCCGAGCTGGGGAGGACGTCGTACTCGAAGCCCCTACCGCCAGCGGTAAGACGCTGTGCTTTGACATCCCTCTGGCCCTTGCGCTTCTAGACGACCCGCAGTCACACGCTTTGATGATCCACCCCATGAAGGCCCTGTCGAACGATCAGCGCCGTCAGTTCGAGGAGCTCGCTGGACCCTTGGAGGGGGCGGGAAGACGGCGCCTTGAGTCCTGGGTCTTCGACGGCGATCTCGATTCCGAGCATCGAAAGCTGCTCAAGGTACACCCGCCGGCTGTACTGTTCACTAATCCTGAGATGCTCCATCAGAGCTTTCTCGGATGGCAGGAACAGTGGTTGAAATTCCTCTCCAGGCTGAAACTTGTAATCCTCGACGAGATTCACGAGTACCGAGGCTACTTCGGCACGAACGTCGCCCTGCTCTTGCGAAGATTCTTTGCGAGGCTGGGCCAGCTCGGCGTGCGTCCGCAGGTCGTACTCGCCACGGCGACCTGCGGGAACGCGAAGGAGCACGCCGCCCGGCTAACAGGCAGGCGGTGCACGCTGGTGCGCGGGGCGACAGCCATGCGTCCCGAGCGCCACTTCGCGTTCATCAACCCTGACATCCCCGACTTCCTGTTCCATGACATCTACCGACTGCGGATCGCGCGTGCGGCCCTCGCTTGCGTGGCCAATGGCCTTAGCACGCTGGTCTTTTGTCCCTCACGGAGATTTGCCGAGGAGGTCGCCATCCGGGCTAAGCGCGATGCAGCGGACCAAAAGATCGACACCGACACGATCGCGCCCTATCGAAGCGGGTACGAGGCGGAGCTGCGCCGGAAGATCGAGGACGGACTCCGGGCCGGTCGCTACAAGGCCGTCTTCAGCACCAATGCGCTGGAGATTGGGGTGGACATCGGGCGGCTTGACGCGTGCATTCTTGCTGGCTTTCCCGACAGCGTCTTGTCGGCTTGGCAACGTATCGGCCGTGTCGGGCGGAGTTGGGACAAGAAGGCCTTTGTCCTCTTCTACGCGTTCAACAACCCGTTCGACAGCTTTTTTGCCAGAAACATCGACGCGTTCCTGGACAAGCCACTTGACGAGATCCTGATCGGCGTCGACAACGAGGAACTGACTGCAAGGCACGTACCGTACTTGGTCCACGAGTGCGGCGCCGAGTTCACGCCTGCGCTCGCACATGACCTAGTACCATGTAACATTTAGCATTTCGTATTATAGTCATTTCGTGTATACTGGCAGCAACCAAAAAAGGAGGCTGCCATGGCACCAAGATACCGCGTCACCCTGACGGAAGAAGAGC
>Ga0056123_1000036_pt1 | contig 27693 bp, 22 predicted proteins | sample WorMetHEROISLAND_3_FD_71122 | JGI IMG/M metagenome (GOLD analysis project Ga0056123, IMG submission 71122) | Marine gutless worms symbiont microbial communities from Max Planck institute for Marine Microbiology, Germany - Olavius sp. 3 HERON ISLAND ...
AAAAAATTTAAAAAAATTATTATTGATTATCAGGCAGGTGATGAAGCCGGTCTCAAAGATATAACTATGGAAATTCATGGTGATTATGCCTATGGATTGTTGAAAGCGGAGGCCGGTGTTCATCGCTTGGTGCGAATATCACCTTTTGATGCCAATAACCGTCGACATACATCATTCGCCTCAGTATTCATATATCCGTTGACCGATGATGAAATAGAAATTGAACTAAATCTAGCGGATTTGCGAATTGATACATATCGTGCCAGTGGTGCTGGTGGTCAGCATGTAAATCGAACCGACTCAGCGGTCCGGATAACACATATTCCAACTGGAACAGTCGCGCAGTGCCAAAATGAAAGGTCGCAGCACAAAAACAAAGCACAAGCTCTAAAGGTATTAAAAGCTAGATTATTGCAAATAGAATTAGATAAGGAAAAAGAAGCAAACAAGGAACTTGAGGATCAAAAATTGGATATTGGCTGGGGCAGCCAAATTAGATCCTATGTTTTTCATCCTTATAATATGGTTAAGGATCACCGTACAAAAGTAGAAATTGGGAATGTACAAGCAGTAATGGATGGTGATATCGATAAGTTTATCCATGCTTGGCTAATACAGCAAATTGATAATAAATGATTTATAGGAAATACAATGACTGAAGAACAGCGTAGTTTACAGCAAATAATTGATTTTCGCTTAGAGAAATTGAACAAGCTTCGCTCAAATGGTGTAAATCCATATCCGTATACATTTGCTGCATCGCATAAAAGTGCGGAAATAATTAAGGATGCGGAAAAGCTAAATGATAAAACTGTTTCGGTGGCGGGACGTATTATGTCATTGAGGAAAATGGGCAAAGCAGCATTTTGCCATTTGCAAGATGATACAGGCCGTATTCAAATATATGTTCGTCGTGATGATGTCGGTGAACAGAATTATACTAATTTTAAACTATTAGATATCGGTGATTTCCTTGGGATTGAAGGATACATTTTTAAAACCAAAACTGGTGAAACATCAATCCATGCTGAAAACTTAACCATACTTTCCAAAAGCATTCGGCCAATTCCAATTGTCAAAGAAAAGGAAGGTGAAGAATTCGACGCATTTGCTGATAAGGAATTACGCTATCGTAATCGACATTTAGATTTAATTGTAAACCCACGTGTGAAAGAAACCTTTATCAAGCGTGCAAAAATTATTTCTTCGGTAAGGCATTTTTTGGATGAGAATCAATTTGTTGAAGTTGAGACACCAATTTTGCAACCGTTATATGGTGGTGCTAACGCACGACCATTTCTAACACATCATAATAGTTTGGATCGCAAGTTATATTTACGCATTGCTGATGAGCTTTATTTAAAAAGAATAATCATAGGTGGCTTTGACAAAGTTTATGAATTAGCTAAAAATTTCCGCAATGAGGGCATCGACCGCAATCATAATCCGGAATTTACTTCCTTAGAATTTTACCAAGCGTATGTTGATTATCAATATATGATGGATTTTGTGGAAAAACTTATCCATGCGGTGGCTGAAATGGTTGGAAAATTAAAAATTACTTGGGGTGATTTGAAAATTGATCTATCAAAAAAATTTGAGCGTAAGCCGATGTTTTCCTTGCTAAGTGAAACAGTGGGAGCCGATGTTTCAAAAATGACTGAAAATAAATTAAGAACTGTATGTGATAAAAATAAAATTGAGTGTCCACCAAATTCAAATTATGGCCAACTATTAGATTTATTGATGAGCAAATTAGTGGAGCCACAGCTAATCCAACCCACTTTCGTTATCGATTATCCGAAGGCAATATCACCGTTAGCAAAGCAACATCGTAATGGAAATCCTGATTTAGTTGAAAGATTTGAATTGTTCATTGGTGGCATGGAATTTGCAAATGCTTTTTCGGAACTGAATGATCCGATAGAACAACGTGAACGGTTTGAGGAGCAAGCTAAATTAAGTCGAGCTGGAGATTCTGAGGCGCATCCAATTGACGAAAATTTTTTGCAAGCCGTGGAATGTGGAATGCCGCCAATGGGTGGAGTTGGAATTGGAATTGATCGGTTGGTGATGTTGCTGACTAACAACCGTTGGATTAAAGATGTAATTTTATTCCCTACTCTACGCGACGGTAATTAGAGACCTCTCGCGTTTATTATTTTGAAATTAATTCGTCAAATTGCATTTCGCCACTTAAAAGCACCACAAAAGGGAAGTTTTACTACTTTTACTGCTATATTGGCAATAATCGGTTTAGGTCTTGGAATTGCCGCTTTAGTATTGACATTCAGTATTTTAGAGGGATTTGAAACTACGATTTCGCAAAAAATTGCACAATTCGATGGCCATATCAGAATTGAACATTTTATGAACCGAACTTTGGAAGAGCAGGATACTAAGTTGGATAGTGTGTTTTTTAAAAGTCCGACTGAAATCTTTGTATCTTCGTTTAATCAAAGTCCTGCATTATTGCGAAAGGGAGCAAATGCTGATGGTGTGAGCGTAATTGGGTTGGAAGAACCGGGAAGAGATAGTATTCTCTCAACGATAATTGCTGGCGGTTCGACACAGTTAACCAGTAAATCGATTATAATCGGCAAACGCTTAGCCGATGATCTAAATATTGCAATTGGCGATAAACTAACGTTGTTTGATTTACAATCGATTGGAAACTTATCTACGCACAAAAGAATTGGCCAATTTAAAGTAGTCGGATTATTTCATTCTGGATTACTTGAATATGATAAATCAGTTGTATACACAACTATAAACGATGCTCAAAGCCTATTTAATGCAGTTGGTAAAGTTAGTGGATACATGATTTTCATAAAGGATTTAGAGAAAGTAAAGTTATTGTTTAAATATTTGGAATCGGAATTGGGCTATCCGTACTATTTGCTATCGTGGAAAGACAAACACAAAATTTTGTTTGATTGGATTGGAATGCAAAAATGGCCAATCCTAATAATATTTGGAATGATTTCTTTTGTCGGAATAGTAAATATTATTTCTTCTTTATCAATGATAATTTTTGAAAAAATACGAGAAATTGGCACTTTATTATCGCTTGGTTTGCGAAAAAATCAAATCAAAAAGATTTTTCTGTTAGAAGGATTACTGATTGGATTTTTGGGTTCAATTGTGGGATTAATAATCGCTTTGGGATTAGCATTTATTCAAATCAATTACCAAATATTTACTTTGCCAGAGGATATTTATTTTATGGATCATATTCCAATAAAAATTAATTGGGTTAAAACGTTATTTATAATCTCAATCGGAATTATTGCTGCACTCTTGGCATCATTGTGGCCTGTTCATCGTGCCAGCAAGATCAATCCGGCGGAGGCCTTGCGCTATGAATAAAGGATTTTGTAGATGAATTTTTCTACATATATCGCTAAGCGATTTATGTTAGGCGGAAAGGGTGCCGGAACAAGCCGATTCACTGGTTGGATAGCAATTATAGGAATGGCAATTGGATGTTTCGCTTTAATTATTTCAATTGCCGTATTAAATGGTTTTGAAATGCAAGTGGCTAAGAAAATAATCGGATTTGAAGGGGATATTCGTATATCTAAAATTGATCGGAAAAAATCCATAGAAGTTAAAGAGCACATTCAAAATACTGATGAGATTGCACAAGTTGTACCATTTATTGAGCGCAAAGGAATTGTAGTAACGAGTGATCAAAACATAAGAATGGTATCATTCAAAGCGGTTCCATTCAACCAAATAACTCAATTTTACAACCTTGGCCTCGATTCAATATCGTTACAAAATAATGCACCACATGTTTACTTGGGAACACTTTTAGCTGACCGCCTTCAGATTGAGATCGGTGACAATTTAAAATTAATGAGTCCAATTGATAGCCCGATGCAGTTTGGTTTGCCACGGATTATAAACGCTAAGGTAGCCGGAATTTTCCAAATTGATGTGCTTGATTATGATGATCGTATCGTGTTTTTACCATTGCAATATGGAAAACAATTATTTTCACGTAAAAAATATATTGACGGATATGATACAAGACTTACCGAACCAACAAAAATCAATGAAGTAAAACAACATTTAAAAGTAAATCTTGGTACACAAGCAAGAATTGAAAGTTGGGGTGATATTCATGAAGGGTTGTTCAGCGCGATGCGGATGGAAAGGATTGGTGCAGTTATTGTATTAAGTTTAATTATTTTGGTGGCGGCCTTCAACTTAACTTCAACCTTAGTATTAGTCACATATCAAAAAATTCGTGAAATTGGAATTCTCCGTACATTGGGTACATCGACTATGGAAATCAAAAAAATCATTATTAAACAAGGTGTTATTATCGGAGGAATCGGGGCTACTGTTGGACTTTTATTAAGTATCGGTATTGTTATTTTGCAAAATATTTACAGTTTTTTACCGCTTCCAAGCGATATTTACGCCTTCGATAAATTACCGATGATTCTTTCTCTTAGTGATGTAATCTTGGTACCGTTTATAGCATTTTTATTAATAATATTGGCATCCTATATTGCTGCAAAAAGAGCAATGCTAATCGAACCAAAAGAAGCCGTTCATTTAGAAAAATGATTCTTGAAGCAAAAAATATAAATAAAGCTTATCAGAATGGCAGTAAAAATTTACCGGTTTTGGTTAATTTAAATTTAAAAGTTGCCGCTCAGGAAACAATCACAATTATGGGTCCATCTGGTTCAGGTAAATCTACACTGCTGCATATTTTAGGTACTTTAGATAGACCCGATTCGGGCTCAGTTTTAATTAATGAAATTGATGTCAGTTCGCTAAGCGAGAGACAAATCGCACGATTAAGGAATCGTGAAATTGGTTTTATTTTTCAGTTCCACCATCTGTTACCGGAATTTACGGCAATGGAAAATGTAATGATACCTGCACATATTTACGGAAATGCCAACAATAAATTAAAAAAGACCAAAGAATTATTTGAATATGTTGGATTATTGGAACGGATGGAGCACTATCCATCACAATTATCCGGCGGTGAACGGCTTAGAGTTGCTGTTTTGAGAGCATTGGTGAATAATCCATCAATAATATTTGCTGATGAGCCAACCGGCAATCTTGATGCCGATAATGCTGAAAAATTGCTGCAATTATTTAAGAATGTTAGTAATGACTTTCAACAATCATTGGTGATTACTACCCATAATAAAGATGTCGCTAACCTAGGTGATAAGCAACTCATTCTCCAAAATGGGGCACTAAAAAACAGATAGGGACTATAAATAAATTTTATTTCACTATCTATAATTTCCGCAATTTCTCTGCCATATATTATTATTTTTTCTATTATCTGCCATATTGATAGATAATATTGCCTGGCATATAAATTGTAGCAAGACAATAAAAATTTATAATTGTTTATCCAGGAGTTTAATAAATGTCAAAAATTATAGGTATTGATTTAGGTACGACTAATTCTTGTGTGGCAGTTATGGAAGGTGGCGAACCAACTGTAATCACAAGTCCTGAGGGTGGTCGCACCACGCCATCAGTTGTTGCATTTACTAAGAAAAAAGAAAGATTAGTTGGCCAGCCGGCTAAGCGTCAGGCAATTACCAATCCTGAAAATACTGTCTATTCAATTAAAAGGTTTATGGGTCGTATGTACAATGAAGTCGGTACAGAAATTGAAGAAGTGCCATATAAGGTTGGCAAAACTAAAACGGGTGCTGTAACAGTGGAAGCTGGTGGGAAAGAATATACGCCACCTGAAATCAGCGCAATGATTTTACAAAAAATGAAACAAATGGCTGATGAACATCTTGGTTCAAAGATTACTGATGCTGTTATTACGGTTCCGGCTTACTTTAATGATTCCCAGCGACAGGCCACCAAAGATGCCGGTAAAATTGCTGGTTTAAATGTGCGTAGAATAATTAATGAGCCAACGGCGGCTGCATTGGCATATGGGTTAGACAAGAAAAAGGATGAAAAAATTGCCGTTTTCGATTTAGGCGGCGGAACTTTTGATATATCCGTTTTAGAACTCGGAGATGGTGTATTTGAGGTAAAATCTACCAATGGAGACACACATCTTGGTGGTGATGATTTTGATCAAAAACTTATTGAATGGGTGGCCGGCGAATTTAAGAAAAGTGATGGAATCGATCTTAGGAAAGATCCGATGGCCTTGCAAAGATTAAAGGAAGCCTGTGAAAATGCCAAGAAGGAGTTATCATCATCAATGCAGACTGATATTAATTTGCCTTTCGTCACAGCTGATTCTTCAGGACCTAAACATTTAAATAGAACGTTAACCCGTGCAAAATTTGAAGAGTTGACGAAAGAATTGTTAAATCGCACAATTGAACCATGTAAAAAAGCTCTTAAAGATGCTAAGTTAACTGCCAAAGATATTGATGAAGTAATCTTGGTTGGCGGTTCAACACGAATCCCAAAGATTCAGCAAATTGTAAAAGATATTTTTGGTAAAGAACCAAATAAAAGTGTAAATCCTGATGAAGTAGTAGCTGTTGGCGCCGCAATTCAAGGCGGAGTTCTGGCCGGTGAAGTAGATGATATTCTGCTTCTGGATGTAACACCTTTGTCGCTGGGTATTGAAACATTAGGAAATGTCACAACGCAATTAATCGAACGTAACTCGACAATTCCGACTAAAAAATCGCAAGTATTTAGCACAGCCGCCGATAACCAAACAACCGTAGAAATACACGTTTTGCAAGGTGAACGGCAAATGTCTGTTGACAATAAAACGATCGGTAGATTTCATCTTGATGGGATCCCGCCAGCACCGCGCGGGATACCTCAGATTGAAGTAACCTTTGATATAGACGCTAACGGAATATTAAATGTGAGCGCAAAAGATAAAGCTACTGGTAAAGAACAAAGTATTCGCATTGAAGCATCGAGTGGATTGTCTGATGACGAAGTCGAAAAAATGGTAAACGATGCAAAGAAACATGAATCTGATGATAAGAAAAAGCGCGAAGAAATTGATTTGAAAAATCAATCGGAACAATTGGTTTATCAGACTGAAAAAAATCTTAAAGAGTTTGAAGATAAGCTTGATGAAGAGGATAAAAAATCTTTAACGGATGCGTTGGAAAAACTTAAAACAGCCAATTCAGGGACTAACATTGACGATATCAAATCAGAAATGGAAAATCTTAATCAAGTTTGGTCAGGGTTAGCTTCAAAAATGTATGATACTGCTAAAACCGATGATGCACAACAAACCACTGAAAAATCCAAACCGAAATCTACCGGCAAAGGTAAAAAAGGTGATGATGAGATAGAAGATGCAGATTTTGAGGTAGTTGATTAATTAAATAAATTGACTTAAAAAACCCTCAAGTTATTTAATTCTTGAGGGTTTTTTGTATATGGAACTACATCATCTGAATTTTGTAAACTTCAGTAACGTTTTTATCAATGAAGAACTTAATTAAATTAATTCTGCTACTGTTAATACCAATTGTAGGAGTCTTTGTTCTTTCTTACCCAGGTGTTTGGAAATACCGAATCGAAAATATAATAAATCGAAAAGTTTTAAAAGAAAGTGGATGGAATTTTTCAATTGGAGAATTAAACGGACATTTATTGAAGCAAATTGAGTCCAATAATGTGAGAATAACACATGAAAATGGCACAAATATTTGGATACCGCATTTGAATGCTCAGTTTAATATGTTGCAATCACTAACTGGTGGATTACATCTAAAAGAAGTCAATATCAGTAATTTTGATTTGCGAGTTCCTAAGCAAGAGGACAAAGACAAAACTGTATTAAAACTTCCTGATTTAAATTACGCCAAATTTCCGATAGAAATAGATCAAATTGCCCTTAATGGTCTTCTGAACATTATTTTCGGTGATACTATTCATAGTTTAAATTTGGATTTTTTAGGTTCAATTCATCCAAGAAGTACAGGATTAAACATTAATATTGATTCTCTGGTTACGAAACATGTTGGTTTAAAAGGTAAATTCGCGATAGCTGCTACCAAGATGAATATTAACAATAATCAAATTAATATTAATCCTTTAGGTGGTACTTTTACAGATGTAAAATTTGGAGGAGAAGTAAAATTTAGTCAGTCTGAAAAACAAAATTTAAGCGGTAATATCAAATTAGAAAATATAGTCATACCGAAAAAATTATTTGCTAAAACGCCTTTGCAAGTTAAATTTTCTGAATTTAACTCTAATCTTAAATTTGATACTGATTTCACCAATTATTTGGGTGTTGTATCCTTGAATAACAATTTAGGTCTTGATATGATTGGTGATTTTAATATTACCAAACAGCCCAATAGGTGGCTGGCTCAGCAGATTTTATTGCAAGGCGAAAGTGCTCGGTTGTTTGTTCACGGTGATATGATTAACAATTCGAGAATTAATGCATCAATTGATTTAGATCATTTGGATTTAAGTCAATGGCTTAAACAACAGCAAATCACAGATATTTCTGGACATGCCACTTTAGAAACAATAATTGAGGATGGTAATCTAAACTATGCTGCTTTAGAATTAAAAACTCAGGAATCGGCCTTGTTCGAAAAGGACACAATATTGATCAATGGTGCTTTTGTTTATGAAAATGGTCAAGTTAATATTCCTGATTCGCTAAATGTTGTAGTTGGACCGAGTTCTGTGAATGCAATTGGAAGCATTAATTTTACCGATAAAGAATTGGATTTGGACATACACTTACGTAATGCCGATGTTTTTATTGTAAATAATTTTTGGAGTGATTCGTTAAAAAATGGAACTTTAACCGGAAATATTCAAATTTCCGGTGATATTAATAATCCCGAAATAATTGGTAATATACTTGGAAAAAATATAGGATACAGGGATTTTCATTTATCAGAAATCGAATTGGACGGTCGCCGATTACTTAAAAGTAATAACTATGGATTTGCTAAAGTAAAATTGGGAGAGGCGCAGTGGAAAAATTTCAAAGTAGACGGTGGAAATTTAGATGCCACTTTTAAGAATAACGAAATACATTTCAACAATTTGACACTAAAAAATAAAAATGATTATATAGTTTCATCTGGTGTTATTGATACCAATAATATAATTTATATTGGAAAGATTAACTCGTTATATGATAATCATAATATCACAAATTTAACACCAATCGTTGCTTCATATAATAATCACAAATTAAATATCAAACAAATTAGAGCGCAACTTGATGATGGTGAAATTGAAGGTGAGATTTCTTATGACAAATTGTTAAAAGGCTCGATCAATTTTTCGAACATCGATTCAGAATTTTTTCACCCATTTATAAAGGATAGCACTTATCATTTTATCGGTTCATCATCTGGTGAAATTTCATTTTATGATTCGAACAAAATACAGAATTATGATATTAATTTATCAATGAAAAATGGTAGACTATTAAAGGAGTCATTTAATTATATCGATGTCGATGTGACCTATGCCGATCAAGTTCTAAATATTACCAACTTAGTAATTTCTGAAAATGATTCCTCAAAAATAGAAATAAAAGGTTTTATTCCATTTGGCAAGAATAGGAAAATAAATCCTATTAAGCTAAATACAAAATTTAGTAAAACTAATATTAATACTATTACACAATTCATTCCAGATTGGTTTGACATGTCCGGATTAGTTTTTGGTGATTTAAATATCGATGGTACCGGCGGAAATATGCATAGTACTTATAATATAATTGTGCAAGACGCTACATTTGATGAGATTATACTTGGAACGGTCAAATCGAGTGGTATTTATGATGGTAAAAAAATTAATATCCGCACGTTTTCATCTGATTTAAATAATGACCATTTTACTGGATATGGTTATTTTCCCATTGATCTCAACATCCACTCGGAAAATTTTGCAAATATAGCAGGGAATGATTCGCTACACATATTTATAAAAGGGAATTCTACCAATTTGGATTTTATCACAGTATATTTTGAAGAAGTTGAGCGAGTTCCAGGGAAATATAAATTGGAATTAGAACTTACCGGAATCTGGGATAAAATAGTTAGAAATGGTAGATTTGCAGCTCAAGATGCGACCTTATTTACACCTCTCTTAGATGATCCAATTGCAGACCTTAATGGCTTAGTGACAATTGAAAATAACCAATTTAATATTGAGAATTTAGCTGGTAAAATGCATCGTAGCAATCGACGTGTGAATCGAAAAAAAGAAAATATTTCAATCTCCGGTGGGATGGATATGACGAGTTTTTTTGAGCCGCAACTTAATTTCAGAGCTAAAGGTGGGGAGGCATATTTCCGATCTTTGATTTATGAAATTGAAGGAGTATCTGATTTTAATGTAAGCATAACCGGAAGAGATACTATTTTAATTGCAGGTGAGGCAGCTGTAATCGATGTTGATCTGTTTCAAGAATTATTAGTTAATGAGCTCGGCATTTTACCGACAGAAGAAGGTGCGATTACAATTCAATATAAAATGGATTTACCCATAAAAGGTAAATTAACCCTAACTAATGATCAATTGGATATTGATTTAATCGGTGATATCAGCATTAATCAAATTGGCGATCGTGAGGCCGACTATGCAGGCGAACTATCTATTGAGCGGGGAAAATTCTACTATTATGGTGATGTATTTACAATCACTGAAGGGAGTATGACATTTGATAATCATGGTTTCAATCCCTTTGTTGATATTTCCGCCAATACAACCATCGAAAAGGAACAAATCAATGTAAATATTACCGGCAATATTGAGAACCCAATTTTGACTTTTACATCAGAAAGCGGTTTTTCGCAAAGTGATATTTTAGAACTGCTCACTTGGAAAAGGAAATTTGAAGAACAGAAACAGACTACTGAAGAAATCGGAAAACAAGCAAGGGGATTGATTCTATCGTGGTTTGGGAGCCAGCTGGACCAAAACATTCTTGATTTTTCTGGACTAAACCGACTTGGCATCTTAGAAAATATTGATGTTCGCGGAACATCAGGTCTTCTGACTGCAGGTGAAGACTTTGAAATTTTGGTACCACTCACACAAAATATGGCATTAAACTACGCTTATCGGCGTCCATTTGGTCTACTTGAATCGCAACATAAATTAGGTGTAGAATTGCGTTTAAATCGGTATTTATCTTTAGTGGGAAATATTGATCGAAGTGGTTACATGCATGTAAAGTATCGTTTACGTTACGCACATTAAGTTATGAGACAAGCCACTCATGTATTAATTATTACCTTATTCATGACTTTAGGTCAAGCTCAAGATAACTCGGTAAAAAAAATAAATAAGATAAATTTTATTGGTGTTAACTCTTTAACAGAAAAACAAGTCCAGGATGTATTGCGTATTCATGAGCCAAGATTTCTATCCACAATGACTTTTGATCACCGATTAGTTAAATTAGATGCTATAAATATAAAAACACTCTATGTTTCCGAAGGATTTCTTGGGGTTACCGTAAAAGATTCGGTTGAAATTTTACCTGATATTGCGAACGTATATTTTATCATCAATGAAGGAAAACGATACTTTATTAAATCTATAACTATTGAAGGAACCCAAGCACTAACCGAATCAAACATTTTAAATATTTTAGGATTAAAATCGGGTGAGGTTTACAATCCTGTTCGAACTAATTTAAATTTTCATTTATTAGAAAATAGATATCATGAGATTGGAAAATTGTTTGCATCAATAAAAATAAGCGATTCAATTGGAGATTCAGTTGATATTTTTGTATCTATTGATGAGGGGGCTGATGTATATATAAATGACGCAAGTATTGAAGGTCTCGGGAATATAGATTCCAAAATTGTGCAACGCGAATTATTATTTAAAAATGGTGATAAATATAATCAATCAGATATTACAAACAGTCAGCGGCAGTTATTGCAAACCGGAATTTTTTCTGTGGCTAATATAATCCCGACTAAACATACTAATAACGATTCTCTTGTTAATATGCTTATTGAATTAAGAAAATTTAAACAATTTGAGTGGATTTCAGAGGGTGGCTATTATCCAATTGAATTTTACGAAGGGACTGAGCCCGTATTGGGGGCTGGTTTGTTAGTGGAATGGCGGAATAGAAGTTTGTTCCAAACAGCTACGAATTTATCATTAAAATTAAGCGGCCAAAGTTTAATTAGCAATAATACTATAAATCCTAAAGTTAGATTTGATATTAGTTTTGCAAATTCATGGTTGTATAAAATGAAAATTCCAACAAAAGCACAATTATATTTTGAGATATTCAAAGATTATCTTTCAGATGGTGCCTATGTAACACGCTATGGTGTTGATTTAAAAAATACGTACTATTTGAAGAAAACAAATAGAAGATCGTTTATAGAAACCAGGTTAAATCTTGATCGATTTTCAAGAGAGAACATAGTTAGTATGGCACAATCTAATCCCCAAGATTTTATAAATATTACACAGGACATTGGTGAAATAAATGTTGAGAAACATTCGTTTCAAATCAATTTTAGAGTAGATAGATCCGATAATATGCTATATCCAACTAAAGGATTTATGTGTCTTGGTCAAATTAATTCAACCGGTGGAATTTTGGGTGGTAATCGAGATTTCTTAAAATTAGATTTAGGATTTAGGGTGTATCAGCCGATTTATAAATCTATCATTTTAGGGTCTCGTGTTAAATTTGGAGTAATTAGAGGTTGGGATGAAAACTATATAGATTATTTATATGATAAGTTTTATCTTGGTGGTGGCAATAGTTTACGTGGCTGGGATATTTTAAGATATCGTACTGATGCAGATAATTTACCGTCTGGTAGTATTGTTCGTATTCTAAATAATTGGGAAATTAGGTTTCCGTTGTTTTGGTATTTTGGTGGTGAAATCTTTTTAGATGGTGGACATATTTACGATAGCTATAAAAGCTTGTCTTTAAGCGATTTACAATGGAATAGCGGTTTCGGAATTACATTGGCTACGCCGCTTGGACCTGTCCGCTTAGATGCGGCGCGTCAATTAGAAGAAAAATCAGGTTGGAAGATCCATTTGGGTGTTCAATATATTTTCTAATAATAGTTAATTTTAAGTATTGTCAAAACAATATTTTTACGCATAAATTTTTAGTTCTTTTTAAAGGTAAAATACAAAAAATGAAAATACAAAATGCAATATTTCTATGTAGTTTATTAATATTGAGTTGCAGTGAATCTCCTGAAAAATTACTGCAGAAAGGTGATAAACTTGTTGCTGACTCACAATATGAGAAAGCAATCTCAACCTATCAAAAGTTAATTGAAAAATTTCCTGAAGATACGTTGGCGCAGAGTGCTCAATATAATATCGCATGGATTGAATTAGATGAAAAAGCTAATTATTCTGATGGACTTAATTTGCTCAGTGAGATTGCCGAAAAATATCCGGAAGAGGAAATTGGAACATCAGCCGCAGAAGATATGAAGAATTTTCCCAATTGGTTGGTAAGTAAGTCAAGTGAATTACGCAGTGATACAACCACAGCCAATTCAATAAAACCCTTGGATTTCCTTGCGGAGGAGTTCCCTGATCATTCGATTGTTCCTGAGTCACTATATTTAAAAGGAAATATCTATTTAAACGATCAAAAAGATTTTTACAGAGCAATAAATACTTATCAACAAATTGTAACAAAATACAAAGGGTCAAGTTTTGAACCACTATCACAATTTATGATCGGATACATTCATGCAAACGTACAGACTGATATATCCAAAGCAAGAACTGCTTATAGAACATTTTTACAAAAATACCCGGAACATGAATTGGCTCCATCAGTACAATTTGAATTAGATTACCTTGGTAAACAAATAAATAATATAGAAGACCTAACTAATAGAAAATAAATTATTACCTTTGCGAATTATGAATAATTTTAATTTGACTGAAATAAATGAGAAAATTCTTAAAGAATCAGCTTTTATTGATGATTTACGTACTGCACTATCGGAAAAAATTGTCGGACAAAAACAAATTGTAAATAAAATTATCATTGGGTTATTAGCCAATGGGCATGTTTTATTAGAAGGGGTACCCGGTCTTGCCAAAACTTTAATGGCTCAGACTATCGCACAGTTGATTAATGTAAAATTTCAGCGCGTGCAATTTACCCCTGATATGCTGCCAGCAGATTTACTTGGCACCTTAATATTTAATCAAAAAAAGAGTACATTTGAAACACGTAAGGGTCCGATATTTTCGAATTTAATTTTAGCAGATGAAATAAATCGTGCTCCGGCGAAAGTACAAAGCGCTTTACTCGAAGCGATGCAGGAGCGTCAGGTCACAATAGGTGATAATACTTATCCGTTGGCACCACCATTTTTAGTAATTGCCACTCAAAATCCGATTGAACAAGAAGGAACATATCCATTACCGGAAGCACAAGTGGATCGATTTATGGTAAAACTTTTGGTGAATTACCCTGACAAAGAAGAAGAACGAAACATTATTCGAAATGAAGCCAAAACTGACACTGACAATAAAGTGAAAGCAGTTGTAACCAAGCAGAAAATATTCAATGCTCAAAAAATAATCAATGAAATATATATCGATGAGAAAGTAGAAGAATACATTCTGAATTTAGTTTTCGCAACGCGAAATCCTAAACAGTATAATTTGGATGAATTAACAAACTTAATTGAATTTGGTGCATCACCGCGGGCATCAATTAATTTAGTATTAGCCGCTAAAGCGCGCGCTTTTTTGGAACACCGCGGCTACATTACTCCGGAAGATGTTCGATATATCGGTGCCGATATTTTACGACATCGAATTATGCTGACCTACGAAGCTGAAGCAGAAGAAATAACATCGGATGACATTGTTCAAAGGTTGTTCGATACGATTGAAGTCCCCTAAATAATCCAAAAATGATTCCAAAAGAAATTCTGCGCAAAGTGCGTCAAATCGAGATTCGCACACGCGGATTAGTAAATGATTTATTTGGTGGTGAGTATCATTCCATTTTTAAAGGTCGTGGCATGACCTTCTCAGAAGTCCGAGAATATCAACCTGGCGATGATATACGATTGATCGATTGGAACGTAACCGCCCGCTCCAACGAACCGCATGTAAAAGTATTTGAAGAGGAGCGTGAACTAACCGTGTATTTAGTTGTTGATATTAGTTCCTCAGGTTTGTTCGGAAGTAAGAAAAAGTTCAAGAAAGAAATTGGAACAGAAATTGCAGCTGTGTTAGGTTTTTCTGCAATAAAAAATAAGGACAAAGTTGGTGTAGTTTTATATTCCAACGAAGTCGAAAAATTCATACCTCCTAAAAAAGGAAAAGCTCATGTACTAAGGGTAATCCGTGAATTGTTATATTTTAATCCGGTTGGAAAAGGAACTAATATGTCGGTAGCGCTTGAATTTTTACTGAATGTAGCTAAAAGGCGGAGTGTAATATTCATTATTTCTGATTTCATTGATGATACGTTTTGGAAGCAAATTCAAATGTTGAATCAAAAACATGATGTCATTGGAATCCGTATATTCGATCCGGCAGAATTGGAATTTCCAAATATTGGTCATCGAAAAATTCACGATCCTGAAACAGGTGAAACTTTTTGGATTGATACAAAAAAAACAATTGAACGAGAATCTTATCAGCGATTAGTGAAAAAACAGTTCGATGATTTGAAAAATAATTGCGACAAAATTCAATTTGATTTAATCGATATTGCGACAGATCAAGATTATGTTGAACCATTAATGCGCTATTTCAAATTGCGAGAACGCCGCTATTAAATGATGAATAAAGTTCTGCTCCTCATTGCGTTGATTTTTATTGGTTGCGACGATAAGAATATAAACGTAACTACCCAAATCCACACAGAAATAGATAGCACCACTGCAAGAATTGGGGATGTTTTAGATTATTCTGTTTATGTGCTAAATAGCGGTGATAGCAATATCATTTTTCATGACATTCCTGAAACAGAGTCAATGGAAATTAGATCGAAAAAGATTTTATCAGATCGCGGGAAACCCCCGCAGGTTAAATTTGAAATCGTATTTTGGGATACCGGCAGGTTTGTATTACCCCAATATACCGTTGAAATTTTGCAAGCAGATTCAACCAACAATGTTGTCATGGGAACTGATTCAATTCAGATAAAAATTGAATCTGTTTTGGCCGGTGCAGAAAACCTAAATTTACGTCCGATTAAAGATCCCGTCGCCTTGGGTGAACCGCTTAATTGGAAGAAAATTATTTTTGCTATCCTATTGGTTTTATTACTATCATCTTTATTTAGTATGTGGCGAACGCGATTAAAACAAAAGCAAACGATTGAAGACGAACATTGGGTATATCGTTCTGCCATAGAAATTGCGCAAGGTAGGTTGGCCGAACTTGAGAAAATGATAGATCATGATAATAAAAACTTTTATGTTCAATCTTCCAATATTTTACGTGAATTTATTGAAAATCATTACTATTTGCGAGCTTTAGAAATGACCACTGAAGAAATTAAATCATATGACAAATATGTTGATCTTAGTACAAATAATTTTAATGAGCTTATTCAATTATTCACACGGGCCGATTTAGCAAAATTTGCGAAATATAATTTTAGTAAAATTGATCGAAAAAACGATTTTGACTGGATTAAAAATTTTATCAATAATTACGATGATACAAGAAAATTATTTAAGTAAAACTGCCTTTTTTACGCGCTTGATTTCACCTGATATAATCTGAATATAATAAGTACCAGAAGCCAAATTTGCGGCATTCCAATTAATGTTGTGATTACCGGAATTTATAAACTTATCATAAATAGTATCAACTTTTCTACCGTTTATATCATAAATTGAAATTGTAACATGCCCTGGATATTGTAAATAAAAGGGGATTTGTGTTGATATGTTAAAAGGATTTGGAAAATTTTGTTGTAGGACTAATTCTTTATCAAGTTGAAGATTATTTTCAGCATCCATGATGCTCAATTTGGTATCAGTTGGATAAAAGGTATAACTGATTCCACCCTTATCAAACCAGGAATGTGAAAGAGCATTTTTATCATATATTTTTTGATAACCGGATGATTTCCCGGGGTCGTGAACAATCACTCGGCCGTCTTCTGTGAAACCGGCTAACATCATGATATGTCCTGAATACAATGGTGGTCCAACTGACATAACAATTCGTCCACCGTCGTTTAACACTTTATAAGCAGCGCTCCAAGTCCGGTAGCGGGTGACTGCACCAGTTACGCCATATTCCGAGGCATTTTGTACAACTCTTGGCCAAATCCCAAATAGATTCCAATAAGCATCAAAATTATTCTGAGCGAAGGTTAGTGGATCAACCGCAATGTCTAAACTTTTCAGAGCCATAGCTACCGCTGCTGGAGAACAAATATCGCCACCAATACCGGTATCAATAGCATATTGATATAAAAAACCAGTGTCAATTAATATTTGGGGAGGATTGTCGTTTACAATATCAGTAATTGGTATTGCAGTGTCAGTACTCGAATCGCTAACGAAAAAACTTAATTTATTTATGATTGGCGTTTGGTCAGTTGCACTTTGTCGCATCATGTTCACTTTAAATTGCCACATATTCTGATAATTATACAGTTTAACATAATCTATATCAACATAGCCTCCCGTATAATTTGTTGCTCCATAATTATGCCAAATGTAATCTTTCCAATAACCGACCGTTAGCCAAGGAGACCACCCGCTAGTATAGGGGAATCGCATTTGAATATGAAAACCGGTATGTTCATCTATTACCATTCCATTCCAAGATGGCAATCCGCGATTGAATGGAGAACCTGAACTATCAGGAGTGAAAATTATATAGCCTTGGAGGACACCTTTGATTAAACCTAAACTATTGCTATCGCTGCTAATTTCAATATTAAAATTAGTCTCTATATCTATGAATTTATCCTTTACATGAAGACTATCAGGATAGGTTGCACCAAACATTAGTCTATTAAAAATGAGTATAATTATTATAGTAGATTTTGCAAAGTGCATTATTTAAATTATTAGACAAGTTGAGAAAAAATCAATTAAATAATTTTGTAATCAAAAATTTGAACTGTACCGATCGGTATTGTAAATTTGAGATCACAAAATTAGGGAGAATCAATGGCAACAACTGCCGATATTAAAAATGGCGCAGTTATTAATTTTAAAAATAAACGAATGAAAGTTATCGAGTTTCAACACGTCAAACCCGGGAAAGGTAGCGCATTTGTTCGCACCAAATTAAAAAATTTGCAATCTGGAAAAACAATTGATCATACTTTCAATGCTGGTGCTCGGTTAGAATTTATTCGTGTTGAGGCAAAAAAGATGCAATTTTTATATAATGATGACGATTCGTATTATTTTATGGACAATGACACTTTTGAACAAATAGATGTCAATAAAGATTTAGTTGGTGATGCAAAAAAATTTTTAATAGCCGGAATGAATGTTGATTTGTTATTTGATGATACTGAAATATTGGGTGTTCGGATTGCTCCGCATGTGAATTTGAAAGTGATTGATACTGAACCCGGATTTAAAGGAAACACTGCCACTGGTGCAACAAAATCAGCAACAATCGAAACTGGCTATACACTACAAGTTCCCCTTTTTATAGATATAAATGATATATTGAGAATTGATACGCGTACCGGCGAGTATGTTGAACGAACAAAAAAATAATTTTTAAATTGAGGTTAAAGGTGTGGCAAGATAAATTAAAAGAAATCATATACTTACTCGAAAATAGTGAAGTAAATGAGATTGAAGCATCCTTTTGGGGACGTAAATATCGTGTTGTTAAGAAACCCACTGTTGTCGCTGGAGGTTCGTTGTCATCTGACACAGTAACTGGTGCAGTGCTGGCAAGTGATACTATAAGTAAAGATAGCACACCGCAAAAAATTGCATCTGAACCTGAAAAACAGAGTGAGCAAATATTATCACCTATGCCCGGAACATTTTATTCTGCATCTTCTCCTGAAACACCTAAATATGTAAACGTCGGTGATAAAATTAGTAAAGGCGATACACTCTGTATTGTTGAAGCAATGAAAATTATGAATGAAATTGAAGCCGAAAAGGATGGAATAATAAAAACAATTTTAGTAGAAAATGGTCAGCCGGTCGAATATAATCAACCATTGTTTGAGTTAGAATAGTAGTGTTCAAAAAGATTTTAATTGCAAATCGAGGAGAGATTGCTCTGCGCATAATTAGGGCTTGCCATGAGCTTGGTGTAAAAGCAGTTGCCGTTTATTCCACTGCAGATGAATTATCATTACACGTTAAATTTGCTGACGAGGCCGTTTGCATTGGACCCGGACCAAGCAAGGAGAGTTATTTAAATGTTCCACGAATAATTACCGCAGCAGAGATTACCAATGCTGATGCAATCCACCCAGGTTATGGTTTCTTGGCTGAAGATTCCAATTTTTCACATGTTTGTTCTCAGAATGATTTTACTTTTATCGGTCCTTCTCCAAATATAATTGATGCTGTTGGTAATAAATCGATGGCCAAAAAAAACATGGCTACAGCACGCGTGCCGGTAATACCAGGGAATAATGAAGTTATTGCAAATGCTGAAGAAGCACAGAAGGTTGCTGCAAAAATCGGCTTTCCGGTAATGTTGAAAGCATCGGCTGGTGGTGGCGGGAAAGGGATGCGCTTTATGGAAAAATTAAGCGAAGTAGAAAATGCATTTAAAACTGCCCAATCCGAAGCACTGGCAGCATTTGGAAATGGAGATATTTATATTGAAAAATTCATCGAAAACCCGCGCCATATTGAAGTCCAAATCTTGGCAGATGAAAAAGGTAATGCTGTGCATCTTGGAGAGCGTGAATGTTCTATACAAAGACGTCATCAAAAATTAATCGAAGAATCGCCATCTCCGGTTATTGATAATAAATTGAGAAAAAAAATAGGTAAAGCTGCAGTTACTGCTGTTAAATCAGTTGGCTATGTTGGAGTTGGAACTGTAGAATTCCTATTAGATAAAAATAAAAATTTCTATTTTATGGAAATGAATACGCGAATACAAGTAGAACATCCAATTACGGAAATGGTAACAGGTGTTGATTTGATAAAACAACAAATAAAAATGCATGCCGGAGATACCGTACCGGTGAATTTAAAGCGAATAGAATTAAATGGACATTCAATTGAATGTCGTATAAATGCCGAGGATCCGACTAATAATTTTGCACCGTCACCAATGCAGATAACCAGTTTCCACATGCCTGGCGGAAAGGGAGTTCGAGTGGATACGCATGTCTATGCCGGATATAATATTCCAACATTCTATGATTCGATGATTGGAAAATTAATAGTCCATGCTTTAGATCGCGCAGGCGCCATAAATCGTATGCACCAAGCACTTTCGGAATTTGTGATCGAAGGTCCCAAAACGACTATCCCCTATCATAAGCAAATATTAAATGATGAGCGGTTTATCTCCGGCAATTATGATACAAGTTTTTTAGAAAATTTTAATTTCATTGAAAACAATCTTTAACGATAAGTACAGGAAAAAATATGTCTAAAATAATTGATGATTTGATGTATAGCAAAGAGCATGAATGGATCAAGGCAGTCGGAGATATTATTACCATCGGAATTACCGATTTTGCCCAAAGTGAATTGGGTGATATAATTTTTGTCGAAATGCCTGAAAGTGGTACAGAAATTAAAAAAGATGAACCGTTTGGAACTATTGAAGCGGTCAAAACTGTAACGGATTTAGTATCACCGGTAAATGGCAAGCTTATGGAAATCAATCCTGAGTTGGAAGATAATCCGGAATTGGTTAACCAAGATTGCTATAACAAAGGTTGGTTTGCGAAAATTAAACTTGAAGATTTAAGTGAATTAGATGATCTGCTAAACCCGGAAGAGTATAAAGCCATTATTGATTAAATCAATTATGTCCGATAAAATCTACAAATATTTAATTGATATAATTGACAAAAAGGGTGCCGGCTACCTTGTTTTGATCGATCCCGATAAGAAAAACGATGCCAATATTTTTGAAATCGTTGAAACTGCCAACAAATGTGGAGTTGACGCACTTCTGGTCGGCGGAAGTTTAATGATGGATTCTAAAAACCATGAGCGTGTGGTTCAAATAAAAAAACATGCGAAAATACCAGTCATCTTTTTTCCGGGTGGTGTAGTGCAATTAAATGGTCATTATGATGCGATGTTTTTTATGTCAATTTTATCAGGTCGAAATCCACATTATTTGATTGGCGAACAGGCTATTGCAGCTCCAATTGTAAAGGACATTGGTATCGAAACTATTCCGATGGGATATTTGCTCTTAAATGGGGGAATAACTTCAACAGTAGAATTTATGAGCGGAACCAAGCCGATTCCAATGAATCGTACTGAAATTACCGTTGCCCATGCTTTGGCTGCTCAATATCTTGGCATGAAATTTGTTTATTTAGAAGCCGGTAGCGGTGCTAAAAATCCTGTTACATTGGAAATAATTAAAGCTGTGCGTTCACAATTGGAAATTCCTATAATCGTTGGCGGAGGGATTAAAACTCCCAATGAAGCCGCTGAGCGGGTAAAGTCCGGTGCCAGTTTAATTGTAACTGGAACAGTTACCGAAAATCCCCAAAACTATTCTGCAATGCAGGATTTTGCAAATGCAATTCATTATTTGTAATTCTGAAAATTAAATTTTTTAATCAATTTGAACAAATTCCTCCAAGATTACATTACTTATTTGCGGATTGAGCGCAATTTATCTAAAAATACTATTGACGCGTATCAAAGGGATTTAACTAGATATTTAAATTTTGTAGAAAAATCTGAATCCATCAATGACTTAAAAAATGTTAAACAAAAACATGTTCGTAAATTCATTCGTAATTTAAAAAAAGTTCACTTGATGGAGACTTCTGTTAATCGTGCTTTATCATCAATTCGATCTTTCCACAATTATTTAGCAGGAGAAGAAATTCTGAAAGAAAATCCGCTTTTATCAATGGATACACCCAAAATACGACGTAAATTACCAACTGTACTAACACCGCAAGAAATTGATGAAATCCTAAAAGCTGTCGATACTTCATCAAAAATCGGTATTCGTGATTTGGCAGTTTTGGAAATATTGTATTCAGGTGGATTACGCGTTACTGAACTGTGCAATTTAAAATTAACTGACTTTCTATTGGAAGCAGAAATGTTGCGTGTAGTCGGTAAAGGCAATAAACAAAGATTGGTTCCTTTAGGTCCACGGGCGATATATTGTCTTAATCAATATTTTAAAACGGTACGGCCGGCTTGGGCGCGGAAAAATCAAAATTTGAGCAGAATTTTTATTAGTAGAAATGGCAAACCATTGACACGAATGATGGTATGGCTAATATTTAAAAAATGGGTAAAACTAACAGAAATTAAGAAAGAAATTAGTCCGCATACTTTACGGCATTCTTTTGCAACTCATCTATTGGAAGGTGGTGCAGATTTGCGTGCGGTACAAGAAATGTTAGGACATTCTGATATTTCTACAACTCAAATTTACACGCATTTAGATAAAGAATATTTGAAAGAAGTTCATAGAACTTTTCATCCGAGGTGGTAAAATGGGAATTGTGTCATTAGATCCGTCTGTTCAAGTAATTTTAATTCCGGTAATTATTTTTGCACTGTCTTTTCACGAATTTGCGCATGGATGGATGGCCTATCGTTTTGGTGATCCAACTGCACAAGTCAATGGTCGGTTAACATTAAATCCAATGGCACATTTAGATTTGTTTGGTTCACTCGCTTTATATTTTATGGGATTTGGTTGGGCTAAACCGGTACCGGTTAATCCGATGAATTTAAAAGATCCAAAACGTGATATGTTATGGATTGCATTAGCTGGTCCAGTTTCAAATTTATTGTTAGCATTAATTAGCGGTATTTTGCTCGGAATTTTGTGGCGCCTGGGAGTCATCGGTAATCAATCAGCAATTACAATTGTATTAATTATGAGTTTACAAATTAATATTGTTTTGGCTATTTTTAATTTTATTCCAATTCCGCCCTTGGACGGTTCAAAAATAATGGAAGGATTAATCCCCAGCAAATACCGAGCCGGAATAGCAAAATTTGAGTACTACGGTCCGCGCGTATTAATTGGTTTAGTTTTGTTGAGCATGTTCACAAGATTTAACATTTTCTCTATAATTATTTCACCGATAATGTCGATATTTCTGAAATTATTTACATTTGGATTATTTTAATGGCTCGCAAGCGTTATTTTCGCAGAATTACACCCAACCGACGACCACGACGCTCACTAGTTTGGACTATTGTAATGTTCGTTGCAGTTGTGATGTTGATTGTTTATTTACAAAGAATTTTAGGATAAATTAATGCAAAAATTAATTGAATGTATCCCCAATTTTAGTGAAGGGAATGATTTAAATAAAATCAATCAAATTACTGATGTGATCAAACAAATTGAAGGCGTCACAATACTTGATATAGATTCGGGCAAAGATACCAACCGAACCGTTGTTACATTTGTGGGCACACCCGATGCAGTTGCTGAGGCAGCCTTTTTTGGAATTAAAATTGCCGCGGAAGTATTAGACATGCGCCACCACAAGGGTACACACCCACGCATGGGAGCTACCGATGTTTGCCCATTTGTTCCGGTTAGTGGTGTTACCATGGATGATTGTGTTGCAATATCTAAACAGGTTGGCAAACGAGTTGGTGATGAATTAAATGTACCAGTCTATCTTTATGAATACTCAGCTCAAAAACCGGAGCGTAAAAATTTAGCTAAAATTCGCGAGGGAGAATTTGAAGGATTAATCGAAAAATTGAGAAACCCAGATTGGAAACCAGATTTTGGTCCAGCAAAAATGCACCCGCAAGCAGGTGCAACGGTGATGGGAGCGCGTGAGTTTTTGATTGCCTATAATATTAACTTAAATACCACCGATAAACGAATCGCAAACGATATTGCCTTTGAACTACGCGAAAAAGGGCGCTCAGTTCGCATTCCAAATCCATTTTCTAAGAATTTATTGGATGGTAAAATATTACGATATACTGAGGACAATTATCCTTGCAATTCATGTAGCGCGACGTTTAATTCAATACAACAGCTTAAAGAGCACTCTGCAAATCAGCATTCTTTGGATATTGATAAATTGTGGAAATATTATGGATATCTTGAAGATAAACTGAATGGAAAAGCTGTAAAAAAACAGGGGTATTTCAAAGATGTGAAGGCGATTGGATGGTATATTGATACGTTTAAGAGAGCCCAAATTTCAATTAATTTTAACAATTTCAATGTTTCACCAATTCATGAAGTATTTGACAAAGCATGTGAATTCGCTGAAGTTCGGGGCATTAGGGTAACCGGAAGTGAATTAGTCGGTTTAATACCTTTGAAGGCCATTTTAATGGCCGGTGAACATTATTTGTCGAAGCAAGGATGCACAACTGGAGTTCCGCAAGAAATGCTGATTGAGACTGCTATACAATCCTTAGGATTAAATGATGTTACACAATTTATAGCCGAAGAAAAGATTATTGATTTTGCAGTGCGCGATGATAAAAATCAGTTGGTGGATTTAGATATAGTAGATTTTGTCAATGAATTATCATCGAACAGTCCGGCACCGGGCGGTGGTAGTGTGGCCGCTTTATGTGGAAGTTTAGCGGTAGCGTTAACATCCATGGTAGCAGCACTATCATTTGAAAAAAAAGAATTTATTGGTAAACGCAAACTACTTGATGAAGTTGGGCGAAAAGCACAATTGCTCAAAGATCGCTTAATATTTTTAATTGATGAGGATACAAACGCCTTCAACAAGGTTATGGACGCCAATCGAAAATCAGTAGCTACGGCTGAGGAAATAACTAAAAAAGAGCAGGAAGTTTTAAATGCCAATAAATATGCTGCTGAAATTCCGCTTGAGGTCGCAACATTATCAAATCAAATATTTGACCTTGCCGAAAAAATGATCATTCATGGGAATCCAAATTCAGTCAGTGATGCCGGTGTAGCCGGCGAGGCCGCCTATGCTGCAGTGCGCGGGGCTTGTATGAATGTTTTAATTAATTTGGAAGCAGTTAAATCCGATACAAAATTTGTTCTGAATATGAAGAACAAAGTTGAAAAACTCTTAAAAGATTCAACAGAACACCACACCAAAATATTCAACAGAACTTTAGCAATAATTGACAAGTAATGGCGCAAGCTATTAAATCGTTATCGAAAGATCTTCGCAATAAAATTTCAGCTGGTGAGGTTGTAGAGCGGCCGGCTTCGGTTATTAAAGAGTTGCTTGAAAATAGCATAGATGCCGGTGCCAATAAAATTGAAATTGTGGTAGAAAGCGCTGGACAACATTTAATACAGGTAACCGATAATGGTCATGGCATTTCGCTCTCTGATCTGCCATTAGTTTTTGAACGGTTTAGCACAAGCAAGATTGCTGTTTTAGATGATTTATTTGCAATTAATACACTTGGATTTCGAGGTGAGGCCTTGGCAAGTATTGCATCTGTAGCGGAAGTTGAAATAGAGTCAGCGGTAAATAATTCCAAGGGTGGAAAAATCAAATATTCTGATGGAATTACATCAGATGTTTTACCAAATCCCGGTATAAAAGGGACGAAAATTACCATAAAAAATTTGTTTTATAATACACCGGCAAGACGGAAATTTCTTAAATCCGCCCGAGTTGAAATGCGGCATATTATTCAAATGGTTCGCCGATTTGCACTTGCAAAGCCACAAATAAATCTCTCATTAATTTCGGATAATAAAACAATACTAAATTTACAGAAAGAATCTTTACATAATCGTATTTCCTCAACTTTTGATCCAACCTACGGAAAAAATATATTGGAAGCAAATTTTGAAAAAGGTGAATATAGAATATCAGGATATGTTGGAAATTTGAATCTTGTACGTTCACGTCCGGGCGAACAATATTTATTTTTGAATGGCCGTTTTATCCAAGATAGATTATTGAATTCGGCAATTTATGGTGCTTATCAATCATTGGTGAAGCGGGGGGAGTACCCATTTTTTGTGATAAATCTAAATCTGCCAGCCAAGCAAGTTGATGTAAATGTCCATCCAATGAAAATTCAAGTGAGGTTTTTAGATGAATGGCGTGTGCATCATGTTTTAAAAGCAGCAGTTGGTGAATCTCTGAACAATTTACTTAGCACACTTTCGGATTTTACTACACCAACTTCTGAAAATAAATACGGATATCGGAATTCGGGAAATCAATTTCAAAATCCTAATCAGAGCTCGTTAAGTTTAAACAGACCAGTGGAACATGGTGCTAATGTTACAACCTCGAATGGATTGGAACGTGCCAAAACTTATGTTACCCAACTTTCTGAATCATCGAAAAATAACAATACTCTTGATACCGAAAATTATTGGCAAATCCATAAAAAATATATTTTAGCTCCAATTAGCAGCGGATTAGTTATAATAGATCAACATGTGGCTCATGAAAGAATTTTATTTGAAGAAGCATTGGCAGCATTTGAACAAAATCTAATGCCTTCACAAACATTGCTTTTCCCTGAAATTATGCAGTTCGCACCTGATGAATTCTCGGTTTTGTTAGAAATTTTGCCTTATCTTGAGAAAATCGGTTTCCGAATTAAGCAATCTGCGAAAGATTCTGTAACGGTGGAGTCGATTCCTTCGGAAATGACTTGGGGTAGGGAAAAGGAAGTAATTCGCGATATTATTGATAATTTTGAATCGTCGCAAAAAAAATACAGCTCTTTGCAAGAAACGATTGCGGCATCGTTTGCATGCCATGCAGCCATTAAAGCGGGGGATGTACTCGCAATCGAAGAAATGCGCGAATTAATCGATCGGCTATTTGCGACCAAGCACCCTTATTATTGTCCGCATGGGCGACCTATTATCGTTCAATTATCTTTAGAAGAATTGGATAGGAGATTCGAAAGATGATGAAGTTATTGTCATAAGATTTGAACGTCTTTGTCGTTTTTTTAATAATTCTTATACATTAATTCCGAAGTAAACCGAAAGAAATCCAAATTCATATTAATATCTAGATTACTATAGCAATTTTTAGTAATTTTTGTGCTACTCCAACACTTGTAATGGTTCAATCAAAATCAATCATTTACCAGTAGTTTTCCATTAATTCTTTAGTCCAGTCGGGTTGTATAACTTCTCCTTTGGGTAAATACTCTTTAAAAACCGGTTTTATGTCAATCACCGGAGTTCCATCAATTGCGTCCAAATTTGAAACTATTAAGGTAGTGCCTACTTTTTTAATCAGGTTTACTATAGTCGCTCCAATATGATTCGGTCTATCCTTTTTCCGTTGTGCAAAAATCCCAACTTTAGGGCATTTATCATTTCCTCTTGGATGTTCTGAACCTTTAAACTCCTTATCCGACTTATCAAAATGGAACAAAATCTCAAGGTGTGAAAACTGTTCAATTCCATATAGAGAGTCTGATTTAAATTCATTGGTTAATTCAATTACTGATTCTACCGAACTCCAATTTTTATCAGATTTCTCAATCCTCTTGTTTTTTACATATCCAATTGGTCTGATTTGAACCACGCTTATTCTAACTTATTTGTAATTGGTAATTTTGTAAATTTAGAAATTATTTCAGCCACCTTTCTGATACCAGTTCGATTCCGTGTTTTTATCAAATT
>Ga0056123_1000037_pt1 | contig 27566 bp, 22 predicted proteins | sample WorMetHEROISLAND_3_FD_71122 | JGI IMG/M metagenome (GOLD analysis project Ga0056123, IMG submission 71122) | Marine gutless worms symbiont microbial communities from Max Planck institute for Marine Microbiology, Germany - Olavius sp. 3 HERON ISLAND ...
CAAGGGAGGCGCCGTTGCGGCGCTGGCGCCGACGGGTCTCTCCCTGGATTCGGACGCGCATGTTCTGAACCGGGAGTTTGTGCGGGGCCTGGCTGCCGACGGGCGGAGCCTCGGAGAGGCCTGGCGGGAGAGTCAGGCGCGCGCCCAGGGGTCGGTATCGCCCTTTATGCTGGAGATATACCAGGTGACGGGTGATCCGGCGGTGCACCTGCCGTAACCGCAAAGAGAGGGGCGGGGGATTGTGATATTCATGATCCCCCCCTATTCTCCCGCCTTTTTGAAAAGAGCAGTCCGGTTTGTCTGATCATTGTTTTCACCTCGTTGGTGAGGGTTTCCTGTTGATCAAATACCTCCAATGGACCTGAGCCAACGAGGTTTTTCAATCTTTTTCGTTATAAATCCCTCGTCAATCACGAATCCGGGGAAAACCGTTCTCCTTGAATGTTACCCGCCGGATTGATATATCTGCTTTTGACAAACAGGGTACCGCGCCGACAAACCGGCAGGTTACCTGATAATTGAGCCATAATGAGGCGAATGGATTGACAGCATCGATTCTTAAAAATGAACTGAAGGCCCATCGTCGCTGTTTTGATGGCCTTTCTCAAAGCGAAACACAGATTGACGCTGCTGGCCGGAAACTGGCCGAGGTGGTGACAGGCGGCGGCAAGATCCTGCTTTGCGGCAATGGCGGCTCCGCCGCTGATTCGCAGCACTTTGCCGCTGAAGTGGTGGGACGGCTTGTCACTGAGCGCCCCGCCGCCCCGGCTGTAGCCCTTACAACCGACAGCTCAATTTTAACAGCCATTGCCAACGACTACGGCTACGATGCGGTTTTTGTGCGTCAGGTCGCCGCGTTGGCAAAACCGGGTGACGCTCTGATCGGCATTTCCACATCGGGAAATTCCTCCAATGTGGTTGCCGCGGTGGATCAGGCTCGGGCGCTCCACTGTTTTACCATCGCCCTGACAGGTCGCAGCGGCGGTGATCTGGCCTCTGCCGCCGACGCCGCCGTTAGTGCGCCTTCTTCCAGTACCCGGCGGATTCAGGAGGCCCACATTTTTATTTTGCATTGCTGGGCCATGACCATTGAGCGGGCTGTTTTGGCCCTAAAAACAGGGCCGCGCCCATGATCCCGATCCCCGCTTTTTACAGGCGCCACGTGACCGTTCTGGGCGATGTGATGCTGGACCTCTACTATTGGGGCGATGTGCGGCGTATTTCACCGGAAGCGCCGGTTCCCATTTGCCGGGTGCGCAATATCACGCGGGTGTTGGGCGGCGCGGGCAACACAGCCTGCAATCTGGCCGGGCTAACATGCAATGTGTCCCTACTCGGTGTCTGCGGCAGCGATCGCGCCGGAAAAACATTGGCCGATTTGCTGGAAAAAAGCGGTATCGAGGGCCGTCTGATTTCATCAAACGCACTGACCACCACCATCAAATCGCGCATTGTGGGTCAGGGGCAACAATTGCTGCGTTTGGATGAGGAAGATATCCGGCCCCCGACGGAAATGTTGACGGCAAAATTGACCGGGGAGATGCAAACCACGTTACCAAAGACCGATGCCGTCATCCTTTCCGATTATGGTAAGGGTCTTTTTCAGGCAGACCTGGCCCAAACAGTGATTCAAAGCTGCCGCGACGCCGGAAAACCGGTTTTTGCGGACCCGAAAGGCAAAGATTGGGGGCGGTATTTCGGCGCCACCTGCATCACCCCCAATCTCGCTGAATTTAACCAGCAATTTGACGCACCACACAATTCGACAACAGGTTTGGATTCCCGTGCAAAACGCCTGATTGGGAAACACAATTTGGGCTATCTGCTCATCACCATGGGGGCCAAAGGGATGGTTCTCTATGATGCCGGCCGGGCGCTGGTACAAATTCCCGCCCGCGCCCAGGAAGTGATTGATGTCTCAGGGGCCGGTGATACCGTAATCGCGACTTTGGCAGGTGCGGTGGCCGACGGCTGTACAATGATCGATGCGGCGGGTCTGGCCAATGCAGCAGCCGGGGTGGTGGTGACCAAACTGGGTACCCGGGCCGTTACCCTCGGCGAACTGCAAACAGCCCTTTTTCGGCAGACGCTTCATACGGCCGCGACAGTTGAGCCAAGAGAATCGGCCCAACAAAGGATTGAGAAGTGGCGGGCCGAAGGGAATCGCATCGTCTTCACCAACGGCTGTTTTGACATTTTGCATATGGGGCACATCAAACTGCTGCGGTTCGCGGCTCAACACGGCGACAAGCTGGTGGTGGCAATCAACTCCGACGACTCGGTGCGCCGTTTAAAAGGGCCCGGGCGCCCGGTGATGTCGGAAACCGCCCGCGCCGGACTCATGGCCAATATTCAAGGGGTTGATCTGGTTGTGATTTTTGAAGAGGATACCCCGATAACGCTTATCGAGTTATTCAGACCCGATGTGCTGGTCAAAGGCGGCGACTACGCAAAAGAGACGGTGGTGGGCCATGACCGGATCACACAGTGGGGCGGTGAGGTGGTATTAATTGACCTTATGGACGGGCTGAGCACCACCAGCGTCATTGAACAGTTGAACGGTCAACGCACCCCAAAATCGTGACACCATTTATGAAAATGGCCTTTGGCGCCTATCATGCGGCCTGGAGCATAGCGACCCCTTTCCTACGCCGCAACAAGCGTTTTGCCAACGGATATAACGAACGCATATTGGCCAATACCGCTCCCACTCCTGTTGACATCTGGTTCCACGCCGCTTCTACCGGGGAAGCCTACCTGGCGGCGGATTTAGCCGGATCAATGCTCCAAACAAAGCCCTATTCCATTCTGTTTACCACCCAAACTGAACAGGGCAGGCTCATCCTGGAACAGGTTGCGGCCATCCGCGGCGATGCTGATTTTCAATTCCGCTACTTGCCGCTGGACATACCGCCCTTGATGAACCGCTTTGTACAGACGGTCAATCCCAAGGCGGCGGTCCTTATAGAAACCGAGCTTTGGCCGGCTATGTTGCGAGCCCTGAAAAAGAATGGTTCCAAGGTGATGATTGCCAATGGCCGCATAACCGGGCGCAGCTTTCGCCGTTTGAAATGGGTCTCCTCCATCTGGCGGAGGCTTGCCCCGGATCTGCTGCTGGCCACTTCAGACGATGATGCCGGGCGATTTGCAGCGCTGTTTGACTGTCCGGTTCAGGTGGTCTCCAACATAAAATTTGACCAACTTGAAATCCAGCCGACCCTGTCAGAAATCAGCAAGGCCGATTTATGTTCCAAAGAGGCGCCGCTGGTGGTGTTGGGTTCGGTGCGTACCCAAGAGGCGCAAGCTGTTGAAAAAATTATCAGGGGCCTTCTGGCGGAAAAACCCGATCTGACATTCGCCCTTTTCCCGAAACATGTTCACCGGCTGGGAGTTTGGGAAACGTTGCTGGATGACATACAATTACCCTTCCAGTACCGTTCGCAAATGAAGACACCCGCCGCATCGGGCAGTGTCATTTTGGGGGACACCATCGGTGAGTTGAAAATGATATATGGTCTGGCCGATGCGGTATTTGTGGGTGGTAGTTTGGCGCCCTTAGGTGGTCAGAATTTTTTAGAGCCTCTCCTATACGGCCGCAGACCGGTGATCGGTCCATTTTGGGATAATTTTAAATGGGTGGGACCAGGCCTTTTTGATCAGGGATTTGTTCAAATGGCTCACAGCCCCAAAGCAGCGGCGGATGCCATCTTACAGGTTTTAAAACAATCCGACCATCAACAATGCCAAGAGGCGGTTCAGCGCTATCTTGCCGTCAAGCAGGGCGGTACCGAGCGGACCGTCAAAGCACTCAAAACGCTTTTATCAAGCGAACAAGAAGAAATGGTGACTCCATGAGCAGCTCCCCTATTCAGGCGTTCGGGATTATTCCGACCCGTTATCAGTCAACCCGCTTTCCGGGCAAACCACTGGCGGACATCCTGGGCAAACCGATGTTTTGGCATGTTTACCAAAGAGCCTTGGGGTGCAGTGATCTGGATGCGGTCTACCTGGCAACAGAAGACCAAAGGATTTACGACATCGCCCAAACGCTGGATGTACCCGTGGTCATGACCCGTACGGACCACATCAGCGGCACTGACCGAATCTTTGAGGCCGCCCGGATCCTTCAAATCCCCCAAAAGGCCATTGTGGTGAATATCCAGGGGGATGAACCGGCGCTCAACCCGGCCAACATCACCCTGGCGTTACAACTCTTTGTGAACCCGGCGGTGGAGGTGACCACTCTGGCCTACCCGCTGGACCCGGTTGAGGCCGAAAATCCCAATCGCGTCACAGTGGTGATCTCTAAATCGGGCAAAGGGCTCTACTTTTCACGGGCCGCCCTGCCCCATAGAGCCGGGACGGCATCAACCATCTACGGCCATATCGGCCTTTACGCTTATCGCATGACTGCTCTCAAACGCTTTGTGTCATTAGACCCAGGCCGCCTCGAACAGACCGAGAAATTAGAGATGCTGCGTCTTTTGGAAAATGATATTGATATTTATGTGGCGCTTGCTGAAAGCGCGGCCATTGGCGTAGATCATCCCGATGACCTTAAAAAGGTGATTGCCCTGATCCGGTCCGAACCTGTTCGATCTTACAATTAAGGAACTGATCGAAATCATCATTTTCAAATTCGATCCGGGCATCCAGGACAATCAACGACCTTGACCCGGTCCAATCCTCCGGCAGCCTTACGGCATCCTTGGCAGTGGTGAGGAGGGTGTCAACCTTGTAAAGATCCGCCTGGCGCTCAATTTGACGAAGATGCCCGGTCTCGTAGGTAAAATGGTCGGGAAACGAAATCCGGGCCACCAGCCGGGTTCCAGCCGCCTCAATCATCTGAAAAAAGGTTTCATTTTGGCCAATCCCGGCAAAGGCCAAAACCGAAGCATCTTTTAGATCGGCCAGGGTTTGAACGGCCGCCCTTTCCGGCGCTGAGGATGACGATACAATTTGGGGCTGATGTCGGGCGTAAAAAAGCGGTTTGGCGGAAAAGCGGCCTTGAATTTTGTCCCATCGGGATTCATCGTAATGGTCGGCGCGGGTCATAATGAGGGCATCGGCCCGTTTGAGACCGGAGGGCGGTTCCCGCAGCGTCCCACGTGGCAAAAGAAAGCCGTTGCCCAAAGGCCGCCTTCCATCCAGCAGCACCAGGTCAATGTCACGATGCAGCCCATAGTGTTGGAAACCGTCATCTAATAAGGTCACATCCGGTTGAAATGTTTCCTCCGCCACTTTTCCGCTGTGAAAGCGATCTTTCCCTACTACAATGGGGATACCGGGGAGTTGTGCCGCCAATAAAACGGGTTCATCGCCGGCATCCTCCGAAGTCATCAGTACTGTTTGGCCATCGGTAACAATGCCCCCTCGGGATTCAGCATTACCGCCATAGCCCCGGGTGAGAATCGCCACCGTGACACCTTTTTTTTGCAGCCATTTGGCCAAATAGACCACCATGGGTGTTTTACCGGTGCCGCCCACGGTTACATTTCCCACCGAAATCACCATGCAATTGAGCCGTTTTCGCGAAGCGCCGGATTGACCCATGATACGATGAAACTTTTGTCCCCAGCCGTAAGTAACCGCAGCGGCTCGGAGTAGTCCGGCGATGAAACGGTGCTTTTCAGGAGGACCGGTTTGGCGCATAATGGTCTCGATGGTTTCACGCATCATTGAACGGCTCCCGGTTAAACCACAGCCAAACCTGCTTTTCGATCTTTTCAGGGCCGCCGAGCCTTTCCGTCGGCACAAAATATATCCCCGTTGATCCTGTTTTCGTCAAACCGCGCAAATAAAGATAAAAAACACCACCCAGTTCAAACTGTACCGAACGGCCCGGATTCAACTGCGCCAGCCACCGGTAAATGGCGGCGGCGTAAATTTTGTATTGTCGTTCATACCCATCTTTGGCAATACTGGCCTCCAGCGTTTCCGGCCCATAATCGGCCAGCCGGTTAGATTTAAAATCCACCACATAGTAACGGTTCCGGTATCGGAATACCAGGTCTATGGCGCCTCTCAGCCCTCGTGTTTGGGCGATTGCCTCTTTTTCAGCGATGGTAAACATAAAAGCGGTTTCGTGGAGTCTGTCTTTTTGCGGCAGCGCTCCCAGGGTAATTCGTGAATCACCCACCTTTAAAGGGGTCGTCAAGGTGGACCCAATAATCCCAACAACCGCTTCACGCCATTTGGGGTCGATTCCAAATGCGGCCATGGTCTGATCCACTACCCTGCCACAAGGTTTGCCGGGCGCCAAACTCTCCTGACTGCTTATCACATGGGCATAGTCAATGGTTTCCAATAGTAAATGCAAACAACTCCCCATCGTTTTCCCACCGGGGAGCCCATCCGCCGTCATCGGCGACACAACCCATTGGGAGGGTTCGTCATCTTCCTTGAAGGAAAAATCCCACCGGAAAGACTGCAGTGCAGGACCGCGGGAGGACCGTTTCTGCTGCAAACTGGAAAAAGATGCTAACCGAGTCACACGGTTAAAGTAGGTACTGTTATCATGAAACAAGGGTTGCGGCGGCAATGCCGGTTTTGGGAGTTTTACCGATGTCTCATTCAAACCCGGCAAAGGAGCCGTTGCTACGATTTCATCGAGATGCCGCCAGGCAACATCACAATTGCATTGGGAAAATGCGTTTTCGATGGCTGCGGCGATAAAGCCACCTACCGGGCCGGTCCTTTTCCTGCCTTTCCAAAAAGGGAAATAGAGCCGTTGCCGTGCCCGGGTCATGGCCACATAGTAAAGATTTTTCTCTTCATTGAGCAGCTCTTTTTTTACCCTCCCAGGATTGCCCTTCCCCGTTACATCAATCACCTGCCGACTCTCAAAACCTTCCATCTGATGGAAGGTTTTTATGGCCGCCGCCCGCCCCTGGGTCAACCCTCCCGCCACAAACACAATGGGAAACTCCAGCCCTTTGGATGCGTGAATCGTCATGATCTGCACTTTGGGCAATTCCGTTTCAATCCGGTGCACCTCCTCCTCTTTTCCGCTTTGGGCGCCCCGGGTACGCATTTGGTCAAACCAGACAAGAAGACGCTCAAGACCAAGATTCGACCCCAATGCCTCTTTGGCCAGTTGTTCAATAAGCTGCTTGTAATTTGTAATTTGCCGCTCCCAAAGGTTTTTTTGAGCAGACCTGTAAGTAAACCCCGAAGTGGTCAGGAGCGCCTCAAATAGGGCGCCCCATTGCCGTTTCCGGGCCAACGCGACCCAATTCATCAGGTGCAGGCGGGCTTTTTCCATGATATCACCAAATCGTGGATCAACCACCTCGTTCGGTGTTACTGCAAAAAAGGGCGTTAAAAAGGCCCGTCTGACGGCGCCGCGATCGTGGGGGGTTGCCACAGCCTGGAGCACCGTGGCGAGAAAGTAAGCTTCCCTGGATTGAAACAGACCCGGTTTTTTATAGTGGGAAAAAGGTATCGCATTATTAGACAACGCCCGCTCAATAAAAAGAGTTTCCGGTCCTTTTTTACGACGGATTAAAATTGCGACGTCGCTCCACTGGATGGGTCGAGATGGCCGACTTTCCCCTTGATAAACGGTCATCAACTCTTGCGACACCAAAATTCGAATCTCCCGGGCAATAAATTCAGCCAAGGATGCATAGGCTCCAATCGGGCGCTCTACAGGGCTTACATCGATCAAATGGAATGCTCTACCCGCCTCTTCATCATATTTGCCTTGAGGGTCGTGGCGCACGTCCTTATAGAATATTCCATCTCCGGTCTGGTTCGAATCCCCAAACCATTCCAAACGCCCAAAAAGCCGGTTGCAGGCAGCGATTAATCGACGGCTGGAGCGATAGTTGACGGATAGCGTATATAAAACGGCTCTCTTTTTTTGAGCCAGCCGGGTTAGCTCTTTTTTAGCCGCCAGATAGGTATAGAGATCGGCCCCGCGAAACCCGTAAATCGCCTGTTTGGGGTCACCGATTAAAATCAGCCGCTGGGACGGCCCCTGCAAAAAAAGTTTTCTAAATATCCGCCATTGCAGCGGATCGGTGTCCTGAAACTCATCCACCAGGGCGACCGTAAATCGATCCCGTATTGCTTCCAGAAAAAGCAACCCATTATCGCCAAAGAGGGCCTCATGTACTTGCCCAATCAGGTCATCATAACTGAATAAGCCTTCGCGGGCTTTGGCTGCCTGAATCCGTTGTTGCAGCGGTTCGATGGAAGTGACCACAAGGTAATGGGTCATCTGTTCGTGCAGCACCAGGAGACGGCCAAGGTGTTCTTTTACCCGCAGCAGCGTCGGGCAAGCCGTCGCGCTGTTATCACCGGCCTTTAACCATTCAGGCGTTAATGCTTCGGCCCCCTCTTTTTTGATTTTATTATATTGGGCGATGGCTGTCAGATCCACAGGGTCGGGTGACTGTGACCAAAGTGCCAGCGGGTCTAAAATATTTTTGATATTGGCCTGTTTGCTGTTTTTTCGAATATGTAACTGCTCGTACTGCTCAACAAAAGATGGCGAACCGTTTAGCAAAATATCCAACTGTTTTGCTGTCGCCATCAACTGGTCGCGTAGATCATGATACTCTTGATCAATTTGAGGTAGTAAACGGTCTCCCCGATCCGGGCGTGGTGTTTTTTGCAATATGGCGCTGATTTTTGTCTCAACACCCCCTTTACCTCTTGCGAAACCGGCCAGCCGCATCATCTCCGGCAAATAGCGCCCATACCGTCGGGGCCATGTTTCCAGCATTTCCCTTTTTAACAAGGGCGCCGCCAAAGGCGGGTCAGCCACCATCTCGCTGCTGAAAAGCGCCCCGGTCTCAAACGCATAATCTGTAAGCAAGCGATGGCAAAACCCATGGATGGTGTAAATTGCGGCCTCATCATCAAAAGCGGCCGTCATGCTGAAAAATCGCCGGGCGGCAGAAAGGTCGTCGTGGGCCAGCTCCTCGGCGGTTGCTGCAATTTGTTGCCGCACCCGCTCCTTGAGTTCGCCCGCCGCTTTTTCGGTAAAGGTCACCAGCAAAATATTGCCAATATCTAAATCCGCCCGCTCTTTGAGCAACCGAATGGCCAAATGCGAAAGCGTGTGGGTTTTGCCGGTACCCGCTGACGCCTCAATCCAGGCGTGTCGGTTTACATCAACCGTCTCAATCCGGTCTATTTCCTTACAGGTTATCGACACTGAATTTCTCCAAACGCGGAAAGACGCCAAATCGGCGAACCGCCCGATCCCAGCTGGCGTCACTGATCTCCGTTTCAACCAGCGCCCTGTTTTCCGGAGGAGCGCTATCAAATGCGTTTATCAACATCTGCCTAAAATCGTGTTGCGGTGTCTCAGTCGACGGCTGGTTTTGACCATCAAAGGGCCCTACGGCCAGTGACTGCAGGATTTGCCACGGCAGCCAATGCGGCGGCCGGGGAGTGACATACTCGGCCATCAAATGAGACAGATATGCCTGGGCCTGTTCTGTATCAACCGTAAGCTGAGACCGGAAAATACCATTGACCGCAGCTAAATAGAGATTCGCTTTTCCGGTATTTTTAAATTGCGGCAAGTTACCCGCTTTTGCCGCAAAGCAGAAGAGTGCTGCATTGATCAACTGTTTGGGAAATTTGGGGGGTTTGCATTCTACTGCCGCGGGCACTACGATATGCCAGTGCTTCTCTTCATCCTGCCAAATGAAGTCCGCCGATCCTACAATTGCGGCAGACATGGGTTGCAAGTGATGCTTTAGTGGAAATTCGAGAACGGCGGCCGGACAGTCCAGGCGGTCCTTTTGATGAATTTCCCCCCCGTCATGACGCTGTTCATCCCCTAAACGAATCCGGCGGTATTTTTTTGACCTGCGTAAAACCGCCGACAGCAGATTTTGGATGTTTGCCGTCGTTTCCCGTAAGGTTGACAACAGCGCCTTTTTATCCGCCGCGGCAAAGGGCGCCCTGGGAACTCTGTTTTGGCGGGTAAACCGGGCGTAGATCTCGTCGAAAACTGCGGCCATGTCGTTTTGGATTTTTGATGGGCCTGTATGTAGGAAAAAGGACCCTGTTAGACGGTTTAATACTGTCATGGCGATCTGCCAGCCAAAGGGAAACCCTGTATGGAGCGGCTCCTCATCCGTTTCAATAAGTAGTGTTCTTAATGTATCACGATCCACAGGCCCCAGCCGTCTTTGGGTGCTTTGGTGTACCGGATCCAATAAAAACCAGCGCAGCTCGTCCAGGGTAACGTTTCCCAGGTCCTCATGGAATGTGTTATCCCGGCTTGGCGCTATTTCGGCTGCGGGCAAACGCTCCTCAGGGTTTTGCCAAAGCGGATCAAAACCATAGCGGGTCAGTCGCTCTTCACCACCTGCTTTTTCAAACACCTGCGGCCAAAGATCATAAAAGCCGTAACCCGCCAGACGGTCAGACAGGTTTTGGTTGGCTAAAAGATCGTTTTTTGAATTGATCGCATCGGTGTCATAATATTGGGCGCTAAAACCATTCAACGGGATCTGTTGAATTTCAAATGGACTTCCCAGGGGGAGTAAATAGTTTTCGATATAGCGGGACAACTGGATCAGCAGGCTGCCCGGCGCCAGGTCCCGGTCTTTATCGAGGTCTCGGGAAACATAGGTCAAATAGAGCTTCTCACGCACCGACAGCAGCATTTCCAAAAAGAGGTACCGTTGGCGCTCAGGGAGGGTCACATCGCCGGGCTGACGTTTTTTCCGACGTATATCCAACGATGACATATCGGACCGGCCGGGAAAACGACCCGCCTCCAGACCCAAAACAAAGATGACTTTAAACGGGATCGGGCGCATGGGAGCCAGTTCGGCGATGGTCACCCCGCTGGTCAAATAGTCCCCTTGCCCTCCAGTTACATTTCCCACCACCATTTTCAAATAGTGTTTCATCTCTTGAAACCCCAGCGCCGGGGGCGTTTCCTTGAAGCTGTCCTGATTGCCCTGGTCATACTGCGCCAAATCGGTCAAGGCGTCATATAGTTTGCGCTGAACACCACCTTCATCGGGAAACATCCCCGGAATCGACATCGTCTTCCGGCAGGCCCATTGGATCTGTTCGGACCATTCCTCTGCTCGATGTAGAGGCTGTCTCAGTCGGTCACATACCCGAAATAGCGTTTCCATCACCAGGCAAAAATGTTCCACCGCGTCAGGGTCACTGCTCTGGATATCGGTATAGGGCTCTACCCCCTGGAAGTGCTCGACAGGTGTTGGCCCGTCATGGGTGGTGGCGGTAAAAATATGTCCCAACCGTAACCGCAACAATCCTTGCTGCCAGCTAAACAGGCAAGTAGCCAACGCTCGCGGTGATTTTGTATCTGAACCATCCTCAGGCGATCGAAAAATACCCAGCGCCGTAACCCATTCGGCCCAATGGGTTATGTCCGTCCGGGTGATGTTAAAGCGGTGCATCACACATGGGTTTTGAAGAAAAGCGAATACCGCTTTACGGTTCAACTGCGATTCAACCAGGTCGAAAAGAGACAACACCGCCTGCCCGTAATAGCTTTGTCCATAAGCGCCGGAATCCACCAGGTTATAGGTAATTTGTCGGAAAGCGCCGTTAAAAACCAACTCGATGTATGGTAGATATTCAGCCATATCGGAAACCAACACCGCAATATCGGTCAACTGGAGATCATCCTGTTGGGTCAAATTGTGCAAAATGGCGTTGTGAACCGTCTCCACTTCACGCCGTCTTCCCGGACAGGCGGCGATTTGAATGGAGCGATCCTGGGGTAAACGATCAGGAGGATCGGGCGTGCGCAATGTTAAAAAGCTCTGTTGTAATCGACCCAAAACGGTTTCGGGAAAGTGCTTAAAAAAATCTTCCTGTATCTCGTAGTCGGTCAACTGGCAAAGCATTTCCATGGTTTCCCGCCCCGGCCGTCCCCAGACGCTAATAAGTTCATGTTCAACGGGAAAATCAGCCAAATCCCGCCCTTTTTTGCTTTGATAGCGCAGTTCCGTGGCGGATGGAATATCCTCCCAAAACTCCCGGCACGGATTGAGCGTATATAGGTGCATGGAAAAAAAGGGCTGCAGCCGATGTATCAGTTTCAAATGAAACCGGCTCAAATGCGACAGACCGAAAAAATGCCAGGGAGCATCGGGTATATGCCCTCCCCTTTTTTCAAGTTCCGCCCAACGCTTGGAGACAAATTCAAAAAAGGATTCATTGAACGTCACAGCGGCATTGATCTTTGCAGAGCGATGATAAATCCAACGGTAGATGGTGGACTGGCAGAGCGCCGCATCCCGGCGTTCTTTCCGGGCATCCGGTCCTCCATGTAACCAATTTTGGATCAGCTCCTCGCGATGGTATTCATACTCTTGAAAAAGCCGCGCCAAACGACCACTCAATTGCCAGATGCGTAAGGCGTAATCAGGCCGCGGGGAACCATTTCGATCGAAAAGATAGCGGTAGACCGGCGCCAACTCCGGTTGATCCAACGCCATGGTTTTCAATGCGAAAAAGACCTGCAAGGAACGCTGATCAATGCCCGAAAGTTCCACCCGGGGTATTTGATCCGGGGCCTTTGCATGGCCTGTTTCCGAGATCATCTCGGCCAACCCTTCTTCCAAATAGACAAATTGCAAATTGAAAACCACCGACTGCCGCCGGCAAAGAGCCAACTGCAACCACTTGGTTAAATTGGTATTGGGGACAATAATGCGGATCGGCATGAAAGGATCAACGGTTTGATAGGACCTGCGCAGATTTTCAGCTAACCGGTCAGCCAGTTTTTCGATGCGATTGCTAAAATAGAGCGTTGCCGTCATTAGCCTGAATTTTGCATGAAATTTTACCGGAAAATTATTTATATTTGATATTTCAGCTTGTTACCACATGTTTACAGTTATTTCGTAAACACCGTTTTGGTGTTCTGACATTGATAACAGTGGGGAATATGGATCCGGATCAAATATCTGATCCATTCCAATAACTATGCCACCAAAACATGGGTACGACCATTGAATGGATAAACTTCACCGATCACTTGAACCTCTGTTTCCCCTTGCTCGATTAAAGCCTCCAGCGCCCCTTGACCTTGGGCCTTCGGGATGCTGACCAGCAGGCCACCGCTGGTTTGAGGATCGAAAAAGAGCTCTTCCTGCCACGGCTTTCGCTTTGAACCAAACTCAAAATGGTGCTGCACCAACTTGCGGTTATGGCTGTTGACACCGGTCGTCATTCCCTTTTCATACATGGCCAGCGATTCATCCATGGCAGGTACGCTATCTCCGTCGATGACCAGTGTCACATTTGACCCTTTGGCCATTTCCAAACCATGACCGGCCAAGCCGCAACCGGTGATGTCCGTGGCCGCGTGCACATCAAAACGGCGAAATATTTCGGCTGCCGTTCGGTTGAGCCGGGTTAATGTTCCAATGCACTTGTCCAGGGCCGCTTTTGACACCCACCCTTTTACATTGGCGTTGAATAACACACCGCTGCCCAATGGTTTGGTTAAAATCAGTACATCACCGGGTTGAGCCCCGGTATTTGCCCAGTAACGATCGGGGTGAACCGTACCGGTCACCGCCAGTCCGAATTTAGGTTCGTCATCTTCAACGGAATGACCGCCGGCCAGCACCGCGCCCGCCTCGGTGATCTTGGAAAGTGCGCCCTGAACAATCTGGTGCAACGTCTCCGCCGGAAGTTTTTGTGAGGGGAAATTCACCAGGTTGAGACACATGACAGGCGTGGCGCCCATGGCGTAAATATCACTTAAAGCATTGGCCGCCGCGATCTGACCAAACAGATATCCGTCGTTGACCGGCGGTGTGATGTAATCCGCCGTGGAGACCACGGCCAATTCATCGGTGATCCGGTAGATACCCGCATCATCACTGGTGTGAAAACCGACCAGCAGTTTGGGGTCCTCTCTCTTTGGCAAACTTTTTAATAATGTTTCGAGTCCGACCGGATCGATTTTCGCAGCTCAGCCACAGGTTTTTGAGAGGCTCAGCAGGGTCGGTTTTCGAAATATTTTCATCAGTTTCATGCTGACTCTTCATCCTTTTACCAATACCGCGTCTGGCCCGAACAGCGTTACGGGCAGACCCATCGCCACACGATAATGGATGAAATATACGCCACCTTCAAACGAACAGCAAGATGTATAAGACTTTGATATAAATTTATGGACGAGAACCTAAACGAATACAATCAGAGGGGTTGTCAATAAGAAAACAGTTAAATGAACCCAAAAAACATACCTCCGGCCTGTTGCAATGATGCTTTATCCAACCCGCTAAAAATATGCCAACACTTGTATAGCGCCGGGGTCTTTGAGACGCAGTCAATGGTTTTATTGTCCCATTCGGGGAATGGGAGAAAAACCCTCGCCTTTAGGCGAAGGCTTTAGCAGGCCCGTAGGGCCGAAAGCGGATATCCTCCGACTGAAGTCGAAGGTTTTGCGTTTTCTTTCATAAACTACCGTCGCTTAAAAGCGACGGTCTTTTATGGCGGCTGCGATGGCCGGATTTCATCCGGCCGAGCGCACTTAGCCGCCGAAGCCACCGCCTTCAGGCGGTTGAGAATTCACTATTTTGACAAACACTTTCGGGAGATGAGTCAGGTTGCGTACCCATCAGCCGTGCGATTAGATTTTTAGTGCAGCAGGCAGTCGCTCTGACGGTCTCAACTGTTATTGTGTCGGCCCATTTTTCAAGACGCTACCACGAAATACCACCCACATTGACAAGGGCGCCAATCAATAGAAAGATTCCGGCAGCTACCGCGGCAAACCCGAACAGGTAGGCCATATACCGCTTCAGCGGTAGGGCCTCGGAAACCAGCATTTCTTCAAGCTTTGCACTTCTACTGAGCCGGGCAATCCAGGCCGGTTTTTCATGCCGTACAGCTCCCAGGTCGGCACTGCCTTCAAATATGGTACGATCCATGGGAAAATTGTGACGACGCAGATGGGCGATAAAAAAATGGATGATGAACAGATGCCCCATAGCCAGAATAGCTTCGATGCGATGAATCCAGAAGGCGACATTCAAACCCCATCCGGGCATATACCGGGTAGACACATAGGGGTAGGCCATAACAAGCCCTGTGCAGCCGATAATTGTCATTCCCCAAAATACGGCCCAATAATCAAATTTTTCCCAATAACCCCAACGATCAAACTCCGGGTGCTTGTTGAATCCCAGAAACCACCCGATATGCTGGAAAAATTGCTTGAAATCGGCGACCCGCGGAATCAGGGAATCCGGTCCAAACAGGCTCCGGGGAAAATGGCGCCAGTCTATTTTAAACAGTAAATAGAACGCATGCAGCAAGAGCCCGCACAGCATAAACAGGCCCACGTAAATATGTACCGTACGGGCAGCCTCATAGCCACCGAACAAAGCCCCCAGATGATACCCCCAGGATGTTTGGCCATACATGCGGGCCAAACCGGTGGCGCTCTGAGTCAAAAAAGAGAGCACCAGCAGCAGATGAAACAGGCGCTGCAGGGGCGTAAACCGACGAATCCTTACCTTAGCTGTCGAATCCACTCGCTTGGTCCTCTTTTTTGATGAACAGTTCTCGTATACCCCACATGAAGGTATGCGGCAGAAATAACACAAAAGTTCCCACGGCTATTGTAACCATCGCCCAGAAAGCGATTGCCAGAGCTGGAAAACTTTTATAGGTGCTGCCCAGGACAGGGTTGGGTTCATGGATCACATAACCGGCGAAGGGGGCCGTGGAGCCCTCATGGCATTTGGCGCAGACATAGGCGTGGCGGCGGATCGGGTTCATAGGGGAATAGTAATGTTGAATGCTGGCAATGGGCTCGCCGCCGTGGCATTGCCGGCAGGTCAAATTGGCCCTCGCCGTATGTAGATTACGGGTCTGTTCGATATGGCACTCTTCACAGCGGCGGCGTTTATAAAATTTGATGCCCTGGTGAGAATCGGCCAGCCGGGTTCGAGTTCGCACTTTCGCCGCTGCCGGGCTGTAGCGAAACAGACCCCTGCGAACACCGGGTATTTCAACAAAGGGACTTTCCCGGCGGGGTTTGACTTCATACTCTTCATAGTAACCGGTGCTGACCTCGCGATCTTTATAGCGGCGGAGGGAGGAGGCAACCTCATCCTGGGCAGCCGCCAGCGGCGGCAGGAGCACCAGTCCTGCCGCCAAACCAGCTGCCAAGATGAAATGCACCACCCGAATGGCTGTCTTTGGTTTCATATCAGACTCCTGCACGCCTATTTGGCTCGTTTGTAGCCGATCGGTTCAATGGGCTGATGACCCACGGGCTTTGGAAGTTTCGCCAAGGCTTTCCATTTCTCGTTGAGCTTGTTCAGATCCTCCTTTTTATGCTTGTGGCAGGTCTGGCAGGAGTTGGGTACATTCGGGTTGTTCAGAGTGTCCTCGGGCAGCAATGCGATAAATACATGGCTGTGAATATCGCCGGATTCGGCGCTCTTGGCAATCCTGGGCATGTGGCATCCCACGCAGTTGGCAAAGGAATGAATCGAATGGGCCATGTTCTGGTTGACCTGCACATGGCATTCGAAACACTGACCCGAACCGGCCGAATAGGTTTGGGAACGGGTCGGCGGCACACCCACTTGGTGGACATAATGACAGGAGGTGCAGGTAACGCCTTCGATGGCATGCTTGGACTGCTTCCAGTCGATATATTGCTGATGGTGGCCTTTGGAAAATTCGTTGGCGTAGATATGTTTGACATCACCGCCTGCAAAAGAAACGGATTTGTAATATCTTTCCAATGCCTTGCCGGGCTCGTAACCAACCGGCCAGCCGGCGCCCTTGTGCTGGGTTGCTTTACCGCGGTTGTGGCACGCTCCGCAGATCTCAACGGCGACCCCCATGGTCAGTTTGGCCGGGTTGACAATGGTCTGGCGTTTTTCGAAAACGGCGGTTTTAGGCAACGCCGCATGCCAGGAGCCCCTTCCGTGGCAAGCTTCACAGGAAACGCCCGGCTCGCTGAAGGTATTTTTCTCCAGATCGACGCCGGTGGCATGGCAACCCCCGCATTTTTCTAGCCAGGGGCGCTTTTCATAGTCATGCTCGTGATAGTTGACCCAGCGATCGGTATCGGCATTATACTGCGTTGGCGCTATGAGCAACGTGCCGTCCCTTTCAATAAGATACCGCTGCTTCCACTGGCTGCCGATCGTGTACAGGATTTCATCCTGTTTTGGCACATAGATCTGATCCGCAGGGACCTTTAACTTGTCTCCCAGCTTAGCAAGGTCTTCACGGATGCGTTTTTCATCAATGGGAATAATGACGGCATCCTCATTCTTTTTGGCATCCTGGAGCATACGGCTATGCATTGTCATCTTCCAAGAATCATAATGTTCCAGGTGGCACATCTTGCATGTATCCGCACCCACATATGCCTTTGGTTGGGACGTGATGGCCGCCACGTTGATTGGCGGATCGGTGCCGCAAGCCACCAGGATCAAACCCAGGATGCCGAGCAGTAGAATAGTGGTCAGCGCTCTTCCCTTCATCTCTCTCCTCCTTGTTTACGTATATTTGCGCCCACAAGCAATATCATCAAATCACGATAAATGCGTTTATCGCAACCTGGATGCTTGTTCAATTTGCAACAAAAAATATAAACTGAAAAATTGTAGCCTAAAAAAAGAGCAGAGAATTCGCCGTTTGCAAGCGGATCTCATGATGTATTACAGGGTCGTAAGACGTGATGTCAAAAAACTACATCTTACTGATGCTGGAGAAGAGCGTAATCTTATACGGGTCCTTTCTATTTTAGGTCTACATACCTAATCAATATTATGTTGTCAAGAACTTTAAAAACAAACGACCTGATTACCTCCCATGGGGACCGGCCCTGTTGGGTGAATTTGCCATTGGTTTAGATCCGTAATAAAACCCTTGCCTATGCCTCAACGGCTCTGACGCTAAACAGCCCATCAGGGCAAGATGTGTTGCGGAAGAAGGCCCATGGAGACCCGTAAAGATGGGAAGAAAATCTGTGAAGAAAAAATGGCAGCCTAATTTTAATCTGACAGACGCCTTGACAAAATCGGCATCTGTCAGATCAAATATGAACCATTATAACTAATTTGGAGATGGAGGAACTCATGGCATCCGATTTAACCCGTCAAAAGATTGAGCAAAGCATCAAAGACCGCAAAAAGCTTCATCGTACTTTTGTGGACAATATGAAAACATTCAAACCTTTATTGGAGCTGGAAGCCAAAGCATTTAAGGATGGCGCGCTGGATAAAAAAACAAAAGAACTCATGGCGCTCGCCATATCCATTGTCACCAAGTGCGAGCCGTGCATGGAATGGCATCTGGATCAGGCGTTGCAAGCCGGTGCAACCGATAAAGAGATTTTTGAAACCATTGATGTGACCATTGAGATGGGCGGCGGTCAAGCCGCGGCGTATGCCCGTTTTGTGTTAAAAGCACTCGAATACTTCAAAAAAGACGATCGCTAAACGCTGCCATGACATCATTTGAGCAGCCATCAGGTAAATTCTCAACCGCCCAAAGGCGAGGGGTTTTCTCCCATTGCCCGAACGGGACAATAATAAATAGTTGTTGTTTCACATAATAGTTTTAGTTATAAAGCCGGCATGGTAAAAACAGCACCCACACATACCGAACGCTCCTTTGATTCTGATAAATGGGTAGACCGCTATGGCGATTATCTCTACCATTTTGCGCTGGGTGTTGTTCACGACCCCCTTATCGCCGAGGAACTGGTTCAGGAGACCTTTGTGGGTGCTTTGCGGTCCGCTGCAAAATTCGGCGGCCGCGCCTCGGAACGCACCTGGCTCACGGCGATTTTGAAAAACAAAATCGTCGATCATTTCCGCGCAAAAGCACGTAAAGAGCAGTACGTCGACGATTTTGACACCTTGGGTCCGGCCATCGAAAAGGGGTTTGAAACCAACGGGAAGTGGAAATTAAAACCAACCATGTGGCGGATTGATCCTGAAGATCACTACTCCCAAAAACAGTTTCTTGCGGTTTTTTACCGATGCATGTCGGAACTGCCCAAAAGACTGGCCCGTATCTTTCAACTACGGGAGATCAATGGCCTGGACACCGATGAGTTATGTAAGGAAATGGAGATTTCCAAGTCTAATAGTTGGGTGATGCTCTATCGGGCGCGCATGGGGTTGCGCAAATGTCTGGAAGAGCATTGGATTTCAAAAAATGCAAAATGAGAAAACATCATATTATCCGGCGGTAAAAAAACAGGGGCCGATGAAGTGAACTCTCAACCGCCTAAAGGCGAGGGTATTTCTCCCATTCCCCGAATGGGGCAATAAAAGAACCATACTGTGTGGATGATGAATTGCAAGGATGTTTCGGAAAAAATATCGCTGGCGATGGACCAGACGCTGCCGATCCATCAGCGGCTGATGATCCGAATGCATGTACTCATGTGTAACTGCTGCACTGCTGTTGAGGCCCAACTGAAATGGCTGCGACAGGTCGCCCAAATGCAGGGGCCGGAAAATGACCTTGAGGCCATGGATATCGATAGCACCCTTTCCGAAGATGCCAAGGGTAAAATAAAGATGACCCTGAAAAAGGCCGTCCAGGAAACTTCAACGGCGAAGTAGCGCGTTACCGGTCACCTCAGGCCCTGTTTTATGCCTACCGGCTTTCGCACCACTCCAATAGCTTCGGTAAAAATTTCAAGTTGGCTTTGGGCATGGGGTAGCGCCTGAGGGTTCGGGGAGATACCCATCTAAAATCGACGGGCCCGTTTAAGGTCACCTTTCCACGCGAGTATCGGCAGACAAACACATCCATAATAATTTTAAAATGGGTGTAGGCATGCTTGATTTGGGTAAGGTGAGCCATCTGTTTGACAATCAGGCCGGTCTCTTCCTTGATCTCCCTGCGGCAGGCAGCCAAAGGACTTTCCGCCGGGTTGATTTTACCGCCTGGAAATTCCCATAATCCGCCCAAAAGACCATTTTGGGGCCGCCGGGTTATCAGGAACTCATCCCCTTTTACAATCACACCCACGGCGCACGGATGGACGGGTATTTCCTTGCGGGCTTTCCTTCGTGGAAATTGTTTCACCTGACCTTTGTTGTGAGCCTTGCAAATGGACGCCACCGGACAGATTCCACACAGGGGTGTGGACGGTTTGCAAATTAACGCCCCTAACTCCATCATCGCCTGGTTGTGACGGCCCGGACAGGAGGTATCCAGCAAGGCGTCGGCATGCCGCTGAAATATGCCGTGACTGCGGTTATCATTCACCAGCGCTTTTTCGCCAAGCAGCCGGGCCAATACCCGTTTCACATTACCATCCACCACGGCATACGGCTGGTTAAAGGCGATACTCATGACGGCCGCACTGATGTAAGCCCCGACGCCGGGCAATTTACGAAAAAGGTCGATCTGATCCGGGATGTTCCGATCAAAATCCCGGGTCACGATCTTTGCCGCGGCGTGGAGGTTGCGCGCCCTGGCATAATACCCCAATCCCTCCCATAGTCTTAATACCGTTTGCTGTCTCGCTCCGGCCAGCTTTGCCACCGTCGGAAAGCGTCTGATAAAGCGATGATAGTAGGGTCTGACCGTCTCCACCCGGGTCTGCTGCAGCATCACCTCGGAGACCCAGATTTTATACGGGTCGCCGGTTCCACGCCATGGCAGGTCTCGCCGGTCGGCTTGATACCAGCCAGCCAAAAGACGATGTATGCTCCTTTTTTCCTGAAAACCATCCATTGTCTGCCGATTCTTTGCCGATTATTTGACATGGCCTGAAGAACATAATATAGTAAACAAAATTGTTCAATCGGCACTATCCAACCGGCCTTGTTGTAGAGAGGAAAACCCATGGGAATTCAAAGGATGCCACGCCTCATCCTGCTTTTCGGTCTGTTCCTGGTTCCTTTTATACTTAGCGGCTGCACCATCGAAGGGTGCGACTGCGAGGATGAAATTGCAGCCACCTACGACCATTTCGGCCAACCGGAAGAGATATCCTCGACGGGCGATAACAATGAATTCACGATGACGCTCTGTTACATCGCCCTTGGCTTTAAGAAAACCTTCACCTGGGGGGATGGGGATGACATTAATTTTTGCTGTAACGAGATGACCAATACCATTACCGGGAGGAGTGATTGCCAGGATGATGACGAGAACGATCCGCCAGTGGCCGTCGACCAGGAGGTTTATCCCCAACTGGACGAACCCAAGGAGATTGAACTGTCCGCCAATGACCCGGATGGTGATCCGCTGACTTATCACATCACTGCCCGACCGGGCAAAGGCCAACTGGATCCTCCAAGAACCAGCAAGGACGGCGTTTTCACCTACACACCCAACCGTAATGCTATGGATAAAGATACCGACGAGTTTACTTTTGTTGTCAACGACGGCCAGGATGATTCCACGAACGCCACCGTCATGATCATCCTGGGCAACCAGGTACCGAAAGCCAAAGATGTCGAGAAAGCACTCACCGTCAAACTTGGCAATGAAGTCACTATTCACTTAGTCGGCTCCGACCGCAATGAGGATACCCTTACCTATGAGCTTGTTGATACTTCCGGAGTTACCAAAGGTACGTTAAAGGCAAGCGAGCTGAACCGGGTAACTGGTACGGTCCCTTATGTACAGGGAGCGGGAGCCTATGAGGAAAAATTCACTTACAAGGTGACCGACAGCAAGGATGCGGAGTCAAATACCGGAACCGTTACCATTATCGTCAGGGAACCCAAGGCGGCGGCCTAGTTTCCTTCTTACATCCAAAACAGGATGATATTTATGGGGCTTGTGGCCTACCGCAGCCCCATTTTTTTCATCAACTTTTTGATATCGGCCCACACTTCCGCTTTTTTATTGGGGTTGTGCAACAGATAGGCCGGATGAAAGGTCGGCATCAGTTTCGCCCCGCCGTAGTCGAAAAAACGTCCCCGCAAGCGGGAGATGGGCTCGCCGGTCTCCAATAGCGTTTGAGCGGCATGACGCCCCAGGGCAACAATAAACTCCGGGTGAATCGATTCCAACTGCCCTTTTAAAAAGGGGAGACAGGTTTGAATCTCGTCCGGCTGCGGGTCACGATTGCCCGGTGGGCGGCACTTGACCACATTGGCGATATAGGCATCTTCCCGCTTCAACCCCATGGCCGCAATAATCTTGTCGAGCAGTTTGCCCGCCGCCCCCACAAAGGGGCGTCCCTGCCGGTCTTCCTCGGCCCCCGGCCCTTCACCGATGAATACCAGCCGGGCATTGGGGTTGCCTTCACCAAAAACAATATGATTCCGTTTCAAGGATAATTTGCAGCGGGTACAATCTTTTAAAGCGGCTTGAAGTTCATCAAGTGTTTGGGCGTGGGGTAAGCCTTCTTTTCCGGGCGGTTTGCCCCACCCTGCCAACAGTTCAACGTGATTCGGTTTGCAGTTAAAGCCCCGATAGCCGTTTTGGGCCAAATATTCGACCGACCGGGAGATTTCATCAATGAGTTCGTCAATTCTCATGCCGGGTCGGCCGATAAGCGCACCACCCGATCCAGCAGATGATGGGCCACCTTCTCTTTGGACAGGGAGGGGAGTTTTTCCGGCGGCTCTGTTTTTGAGAAGATGGTAACGGTATTGGTGTCCAAGGCAAAACCGGCGTCATTTCGGCTCACATCATTGGCCACAATCAGATCCAGATTTTTTTGATCCATCTTCTTCCGGGCATTGGCGGCAACGTTTTCCGTCTCCGCGGCAAATCCCACCAAAATCTGATCTTTTTTCATCTTCCCCAAAATCTGTAAGATGTCGGGACTTCGCACAAGATGCAGGTCAATGGTCGCCGCCGTCTTTTTGATCTTTTGGCTGACCTGGGTTTCCGGACGGTAATCGGACACCGCGGCGGTTTTGACCACTACGTCACTTTCGATAAAATGGTTTTCCACAGCGGCCGCCATTTCCAAAGCAGTTGCAACCCGCAGGGTCTTGACCTTGTGCGGGCTGTCAAGGCTGGTGGGGCCTGAAACCAGTGTCACATCGGCGCCTCGTTGCGCCGCGGCCCGGGCCACCGCGTAACCCATCTTTCCGCTGGAAGGATTACCGATAAAGCGAACCGGATCAATGGCCTCAAATGTAGGTCCCGCCGTTACCAAAATACGGCGGCCGGCCAAATCCTGAGGCAACATGCATCCCAGGGCCTTTTCCAGAATGACCGCCGGTTCGGGCAGCCGACCCGGCCCCACAGCCCCGCAGGCCTGCTCACCCACTCCAGGTTCCAGCACGACCATGCCCAGTTCGCCAAGCCGTTTGATATTGGCCTGAACCACCGGTTTTTGATACATTGTAACGTTCATGGCCGGACAGACGAGAAGCGGCGCCGTGGCGGCTATAGCCATGGTAGTGACGGCATCGTCGGCAATTCCGGCGGCCAGCTTGCCGATCACATTGGCGGTGGCCGGCGCCACCACCATGAGTTCTACATCCTGTGCCCATTCAATGTGGCCCATGACGGCATCTTGCTGATCAAAAAGATCCCGGCACACAGGCAGCCCCGTGATCCCCTCAAAGGTGACCGGCCCCACAAAAGCGGTAGCTGCCCGGGTCATCACCACCCGGACCACCGCCCCTTGTTTGACAAATAACCTGGCCAGCTCGGCACATTTGTAGGCGGCGATGCCGCCGGAAACAGCCAGCAGAATGGATCGATCGGCAAGCATGGTGCTTATGATCCCTTTAACAATCCGCTTCCCGCAGTGGCTGTTACCGGAGAGACCCAAATCTCGACATGGGTGTTCCAACCCTTTTCAGTGATTAAAATCACACATGAACGATTCGGTTTGCGAAAGAGAAGAATCGAGCGATCGGACTTAAACGAGCTTATTTTGGCCCAATTGTCTTTGGTCATGTTGTTTTCAAAAAAAGTGATCAGTGAATTGGTGTTCACGCGCCCTTTCAATGTCAGCAAACCGGCGGTCATTCCGGAAGCCAGATAGACAAAGGAGTCCTTGTTCCTGACTTTCAGCTCTTTGGGAACCAGCACATCGTCAAAGTCATAATAGACCGGCACAGGCCCGGCCGCCGCCGTGGTTTCACCTGACCGTTTTCGTTTTAGCTGTGTGCCGCAGCCCGTAACGGAGATCAGTCCAAAACAAATCAGAACCGCGGTGATTATCCATTTTTGCGAACGCCCCAAAACCATTGGTTTTCTCCTTATCTCAACTATTATTCATCGGGTCGTAAATCGGTTCAAATGCTATTAAAAAAACCGATCCGGGTCAACCTCAATTGCGGGCCGTTGTCACTGCTGCAGATTTAGAGGCCTTTTCCCTTGCTCCTTGGGACGCCGTTGGATAATAATAGCGTCAATGGTTTTTCAGGATACGACCCCAAGGAGGAATCGCGATGAATTTTGAACTCACCCGTGAGCAAAAAGAGATTCAAAAAGCGGTCCGCGCTTTTGTCAAAGGTGAATTTAAAAAAGAGGTTATTGAGGAACTGCTTGAAAATCATCAGTTCCCCGAAAAGATCTGGCGCAAGGCGGCCGAGTTGGGGTTTATCGGTATTCATTTCCCCGAGGCGTATTCGGGGCAGGACCTGGGCGTGCTTGAAAATATCCTGGTGGCTGAAGAGCTGGCCCGTGGTGACAGCACCATCGGCGCCTGTCTGCTTATTGCCGACTTCGCTTCTGAAATTGTTCTCCACTTTGGCAGCGATGAACAAAAAGAGAAGTGGCTGCCAAAAGTGGCCGAAGGTGAGTGCCTCTCTTGCGGCGCCTTTACCGAACCCAACCACGGATCAGCCATTACGTCGGTGGATACCACGGCGGTGCCGGAAGACGGCCATTGGGTGATCAACGGCTCGAAGATATTTATCACCAATGCCGGTCCTTTGGCGGGCTTTTATGCGGTGCTGTGTCAAACGGACCCCGAAGCCAGTCCCAGCCACCGCGGCCTTAGCCTGATTTTGGTGGAAGCCGACAACCCCGGTGTCACGACTCAGGATGTAGGCCGCAAAATGGGCATTACCCTCACATACACGGGTGAAGTGACTTTTACAGATGCACGGGTCCCCGAAAAGAACCTCATTGGCAAACTTAATAGAGGTTTTTATCAATTGATGGAGTTTTTTGACGAAAGCCGTATCCTGGTGGCCGCTCAGGCTTTGGGAACCGCTCAGGGCGCCTTTGACCGGGCCCTGGCATATGTCAAACAGCGGGAACAGTTCGGCAAAAAAATCGCCCAATTTCAAGCCACCCAGCATAAGTTGGCCGATATGGCCACCAAGATTGAGACCGCGCGGCTGCTCACCTATCAATCGGCCTGGAATTTCGACCAGGGCCGCATAGACCCGAAATTGACCGCCATGGCCAAGATGTGGGCAGCCCGTATTGCGGTAGAGGTGTGCGACGAGGCGATTCAGCTTTTGGGGGGTTATGGCTACATGGCCGAATATGAAGTGGAGCGCTTCTACCGCGACGCCAAAATTACCGAGCTGTATGAAGGTACCCGGGAGATTCAGAAGAACACCATCGCGAGTTATTTGATCGGAAAAATCAAGTGAATTCTCAACCGCCTAAAGGCGGTGGCTGCGGCGGCCAGGTCCACTCGGCCTGCCTGCAGCAGGCAGGCCGGATGACATCCGACCATCGCAGCAGCCCTAAAAGAGCGTCGCTTTTAAGCGGCGGTCTTTTATTGATATTCTCTCTCTGTATGGAAATTCCGGGTGCATCCCAATGGCGGTGACACAGCGTTAAGCGATGAATAATCCGGAAAAATCTGTGTTACTAAATCATTCAAACTTCAAGCAATTAACTATCTATCAAACACGGTGATAATTAAGTATACCGTCCCCGGAACTCCGAAGAAAAGGCTTGTGAACGAGCCAGAACTGTGTAATGGGTTATTGAAGATGGAAATGGCCCTAAAGAAGACTCAAGAGAAGACCTGACCGTTTTACTATTTCTTCAAATCCGAAATCAACTGTAAGCCGTACCTGATAAAATCTTTAGCGGTGTCGTTTATTAGATATTCTATTGACCCTCCGCTCCCGGAGACTTTGAATACCGCATGCTTGGATTTATAGATATTTTCTAGTAGTTTTTGGTCACTAACCTGAACCACTCCGATTTCCTGGTTTTGCGGCCTATTATTAATTATATTTTTAATTACTTTGCGTTCGAACTGCACTTGAAAAATAATTGATGGCTTGCCATCAGTTAAGAATTGAACTTTTTCTGCAAACAACCATTTATCCCCTAGGTATTCCAAACGAAGAAACATCGGGGTTTCGCCCTTATCAGATTGTATGACAAATGGAGTTAGGTGAGGGCTTACGGTTTGGGTGGGAGAATAAATAGTTGTATTTGTATATTTGTTTTTTTGGGGTGAAAAATAAATACTATGCTCACTTCCCTTATCAAGGGTATCTATGATTACTTTTAAATTGGATGAGTATTCAGTTAAAATATAACCATCTTTTGTTCGAATAATCCAAAGCGAATTATCGCCTCTCAAGCTATTGCTTAAAACATCTACAACATCACCGTACTTTGTTATCTGGATATATTTACCGTTAATCTTCTTTTCGTTATTGATCAATGCCTTGGCTTTGAAAATTGGTTCGTCTGGAACGTTCTCCCCTCGTAAAAAATTGTCTATCACTCTATTCTGATCGCTAAACAGAAAGGGGGTTGGAACTAAACAGAAGGTTGCGCAAATTAATACCCAAATCAACACTCGCATGCGCGACACCGTCATACCTCACCTCACCGTCGAAGTTATTGATCCGCAAAGACAATTAAATTCTTACACATTGTCCGTGTCCGTGTCAAGGTGCTGGCAATGTGATGTTGGGAACACATAAATTGAGCACATAAACTGTCTGTTGTCAACAAATAGAATTGTCCGGTTGTAGAGCACATAAACTGTCTTGACTTTGAGTCCACTTTATTTTACCATAATCAAAATCAGTGATGAAAAAGGAGGATAATATGCCAAGAAGTATTACTGAACCAAAATGGCCTCATCAAAGTATGGTAGATCAGCTTTATGGAAACCCTAGAGGGATGAACGGTGGTTCCAGTAGGAGTTGGGAAAGAAAAAATATAGTAAGAATAAAGACTCCATGGAAATTAGTTGCATCTTGGGATTTTAAAACGGTATCTAGCATACGTATTCATGAAAAGTGTAGTGATAGCTTGTTGCGCGTTTTTGATACAATATGGAATGCGGCCAACAAAGAACAATTAATAATAAATGAGTGGGGAATGCACTTATACGCAGGAGCTTATCATTATAGACTAATGAAGGGAAGAAGTTGTTTGTCTATGCATAGTTGGGGTTGTGCTGTGGACTTTGACCCAGCAAGAAACTCTTTTGGAGATAGCAGCCCTAACTTTGAGAATATTCCTGCAGTTCTCTGTGCATTTAAAAATGAAGGTTGGGCATGGGGGGGTGAATGGAAAAAGCCTGATGGAATGCACTGGCAAGCAGCGGATGTATAGAAAAGTGGTTCTTCTCCAAATTAGTTGGAGTCATTATGCAGCCAATAAAAAATGGACATCGTCAGCTTGATCCTCTATCCAAAATGGTGAACAGCCAACTTTGGAGAAAGGAGACTGACGATGTC
>Ga0056123_1000038_pt1 | contig 27206 bp, 26 predicted proteins | sample WorMetHEROISLAND_3_FD_71122 | JGI IMG/M metagenome (GOLD analysis project Ga0056123, IMG submission 71122) | Marine gutless worms symbiont microbial communities from Max Planck institute for Marine Microbiology, Germany - Olavius sp. 3 HERON ISLAND ...
CTTGTTGCCTGATGAGACTATTCATAACAATTACAGGGGCTTATGTCTATGCCGAATTTTAATTTAAATATCAATGGGTTAGAGGGAGGCCCCAATTTACAAAAACTCCCCGACCCCTCAATTATTTTGATCCTTGCCGGTTGCTCTACAACTCCCCTTACATCGCTGGATTATAAACTGCTGGATTATAAGTACCATAGCGATAATGTTTTTGATTTGTTGGTCTATACCCCATGCACGACGACCTGGGAAGATTCACACGACTTTGCATATATAGCCGCCGCATATATAGCCCAAGAAAGAGGGTTTAAATACTTTCAGGAAGGTTCAGGTGGTGGTCGTGGTGTATCCATATCGCCACCAAAGTCTATTTCGGGATGCAGATTCTACGAAATAACGTCAACTTTTACCTGCTTTAAAAACAAACCTGAGAGCCATTTGAAAAACAATAATCTGCTCTCAGTGGTAAGGCCTGTGCTGGAAACTGACCTGACGATCAAAACAATGGAAGCCCGGTATGGCGAAAACGCAACATCTTTAAAAAAATATCTGAAAGGTGCTGATCCAAACGCTGCTTCTGTTGTATCGGCTACGCCACCCAAAAAACAATCCGCTGAAGAATCAATGCCAATTCAGACCCAGCCAAACGAAAGTCAGAAAACAGTTCAGCCAAGCACAGGCGGCAGTGTTACCGCCGTTGAAATTGAGCAAAGATTGAAAGCGTTAGGCTATCCGGTGGGGGCGGCGGATGGAATTTTCGGGCCAAAAACACTTACCGCGATAAAGCTGTTTCAACGGAAAAACGGTTTGACACCCGATGGCTTTGTTGGCCCGGAAACAATGAAAAAACTGTTTTCAAAATAGATTGGTTGACATGGCGCCACAACGTAAAGAGCGAGACGGAAGGAAACCTTATGATATGGTTCATAATAAAAGCCATTGTTTTTAACTTCATTTATTCGATTAGCAAGCGTAATGGGGAAAAATATTTGGCTTCTCGACATAACATGTGGAATTGTTTATCCGTCATGAACAACGCATTCATTCACTAAAGACGACGGGAGGATGTTCATGCAATCAAAAGAGATATTCACACCGTGCCTGGGTTTGACACACCCCCTGGAAATTAAAAGATCAGCGGCTTGAATTGGATAAAAACCCTCATGAACCGCACCTTCGTATCGAGGCCAAACGCGGATCAGCCTATCCTTGCCCGGAGTGTGGGTCGTCTCGTAAAGCCCATGATGTTGCCGAACGGACTTGGCGTCATCTGAACTTTTTTCAGCACCACTGCTATCTGGCCGCCGCCCCGTTGGGCGATATTGGCAAATCCACATGAAATGACGAGGAGCCTCTTTTTCGCAAAAGGGTTTATAAGCTTCCGGGACCTGACAAGACAACGATATCGCCATGTTGCGGGTCACCCCACTCAGCGATATGAGCCGTTGTGTAGGGGATCTTTAGATCATAGGCCAGTTTGTTCACAAGGATCCGATCGCCTTCTACAATAGTCGGTTTCATGGAACCGGTGGGCACCAAATTCCAATCGGCGATCGCTGACCTAAATGATGTTGCAATCAGTAAGGCAACAAAAATTGAGAAAACCCATCCCCTCAAAAACTTATTTACGTTTGTCTTCCAGCTATTTTTCACTTTTCTCTCCTCTGGAATAAGCGGGGATTAGTGTGACCCAACCTGTAGAAACTATTTTACCAAGCGAAAACCCTCATCCAGCCAGCCCCTTATACCACCGATCATTTTTTTAACGGGTCGGTTCAGCTTGGCCAGGCGGATGGCCGCCTTTTCAGTGGCATTGCAATGCGGCCCGGCACAATAGACGACAAAAAGGGTATCCAAAGGAAATTCTTTGAGTTTCTCTTCATTGATACGGGAATAGGGGAAACTGATGGCGCCCTCAACATGACCTTTCTTATAATGTTCTTCGTCGCGGACATCTAAAAGCACAAAATCCTGGCGATTGTTGACAATGGCATGATGCACATCCCAACAATCGGTTTCAAATTCAAGCAAACTTTCAAAATGCGCCACTGCCAGCACGGAATCCGCTGCAGGGGGTCTACTGACAGATGAACTCATCCCATTTTCCTTTCCACAACTTGTCGGTTAATAAATGCGACCCCTAACTAAGATGCCATCAGATGCGTCACCGCCTCTTCCAGACCGTCCAGGGTCAGTTCAAACATGGGGAAGATATTGGCGATCAGGCTGATCGTATGGGTATAGCTCCACTGCCGCTTAGGCACCGGGTTGAGCCAAACGACATAGGGGAAGGTGTCAGCGATAAATTGGAGTTGCTCGATACTGGAATGGGTAGAGCGGTCCTCCACATGAATGGATCCTTCGGTGGCTATCAGTTCGTAAGGCGCCATGCTGGCGTCACCCACCAGCACCATCCGGATGTCGGTGTCCATGCGGTCGAACTCGCGTACCCTTTGAGGTTTCCTGTAGCGGGCAGGGTCCTGCCAAATGACATCATAAATCGTGTTGTGAAAAAAGAAGGTGGAAAGCTCCTTGAACTGGGCGCGGGCGTAGTCAAAAAGGGTTTGCACCACCTGAACAAAAGGGTCCATGGACCAGCCGCCGTTATCAATAGCCAGCATCACCTTGAGCCGGTCTTTGATATCACGGTCAAAAACAACATTGATCTCGCCTCCGTTTTTCAGGGTCTGGCGGATGGTTTCATCCACATTCACCTGATCCTTGGGCCCGGCCGGGATGAGATGACGCAGCCGTTTTAAGGCTTCCCCCACCTGGGCGTGGGTCAGAGGCCCTTGGCGGGAATAATCTTTGTAGCGACGATCCAAAGCCACTTTGACTGCTGATTTGCCCCGCGATACACCGCCCACGCGCATTCCGCCGGGATGATAGCCCGAATCGCCCACCGGCGAGGCGCCGCCGGTGCCGATCCAACGGCTGCCGCCGTGATGTTCACCGTCCTGATCAGCCAGGCGTGCCTTGAAATAGTCCAGCAGTTCTTCGGGGGTCAGCCTGGCCAGTTTTGACTCATCAATGTCCAGCGCCTCTGCCAATTCTTGCGGACGTTCCAGCCACGCTTCCAACAGCGCCCGGGTCACCTCATCTAAGTGGAACACATCCTCGACGGGCAGATCAACCCCTTGAAAATAGTGGGCAAATATCTGATCAAAACGGTCAAAGTGGCGTTCGCTTTTAACCAGGATCGTACGCGATGCCCTATAAAACTGAGCAATGGAGTTGACCAAGCCCATATCCAACGCCCGATGAAGGGTAATCAGCGCCGCGGGGGTAACCGGCACGCCGTTCGCTTTTAACTGATAAAAAAAGTCGGTAAACATATTTGTATAGACCGTGTCGAACGACTTTTATCTCTTTCGCATTGCAGTTCTGCCGAAAGATTGGGAATGAAAATAGCATCGAAGCAGCTATTCCACCCAAAGATCCCAAGAAAATGGTTACTGATTAGCGGCTCAATAATTGCGCCGCACGATGATAATCGGTGCTCTTTTTAAACAGCACCCCTAAAAAGGGCGCCTTGCCGCTCTCCAACGTGCGGGGGGTAAAATCAGAATCGGCTTGCAGGGCCCGGACCCAGTTGATCAGTTCGCGGGTGGAGGGTTTTTTCTCAATCCCGTCAATGCCCCGCAAGCGGTAAAAGGCGGCGATGGCGCTCTGTTTCAATCGTTGATCAATATCCGGAAAATGGGCGGCCAAAATCCGCCGCATCATATCGGCATCGGGAAAGGCGATATGGTGAAAATTGCAGCGCCCCAAAAAGGGGTCGGAAAGATCTTTTTTAGCGTTGGAGGTGATCAGAATCACCGGACGGTGGTTGGCTTTGATGGTCTGGTCGATCTCCAAAATATCAAAGGTCATCTGATCCAGCACATCCAGCATGTCATCCTGAAAATCGGTGTCGGCCTTGTCGATCTCATCAATGAGCAGTACGGTTTTGGTGTCGGCGGTAAAGGCCTGGCCGATTTTTCCCATTTTGATATAGGCGCTGATATCACTGACATCCCGCTGGGAATCGCCAAAACGGCTATCGTTGAGCCGGGTTAGAGTGTCGTACTGGTACAGGGCATCCACCAGATTCATGCTTGATTTCACATTCAGGACCAAAAGCGGCATCTCCAACGCTTTGGAAATGGCGTAGGCCAGCATGGTTTTACCGGTGCCCGGTTCGCCTTTTAATAAAAGCGGCATCTCCAAGGCCATGGAAATATTGACGATAGAGGCCAGTTCATCGTCCAGCACATATTTTTCAGCACCACGAAAAGAGGGGGCTTCGATATCCGTTTTCATCTCGATTGGGTTCTCGTCTATTGGTTATCTACGTTTTGGGAAATGTCCGGCAAAAAAGACAAATGGGAGGGCGAACGGCCCAAAGAGAAGGCCCATCAGCGCCCAGAACCATCGGTTGCCGTTTTTCCAGGCGGCAATCCAGTAATAAAGTGCGGCAAACAGTAGTGAGCCGGCAAGTCCAATTCCAATCCAACCATTCATGGGTTACCTTTCGTTTCGTAATACTTGGGAGAGATTACCCAAAAGTCCCAAAACCCCCTGGGCAGCCGTCGGCATGAGCGATCCCAAGCCGCAACTGGGGGTGATCAAACTTTGGGCCGCCACCACTTCTTCTTCGAATCCCAAGGCTGTGATCTGACCGGCCTGATCCTTCCACATTTTTACCAATTGATCCACCGTGGTTTCCTTGATGACATCCGGGTCCGCGGTGGGCACAATCCCCCAAGCCAAAACGCCCCCTTCTTGCAAAAACGCTTTAATGGTGTCGGCGTACAAAATAAGGCGGTCAAAATAGGTAAACGCGTCAAAATTGACGATATCCACCCCGGAATTGAGCACCACCGCCCAGTCGGTATTGGCGCACACATGGATCCCGGCCAGACCGCCTTCCGCATGGACCGCCGCCACCACTTCGGCCAGGGCTGTATGGATTTCATCAGCAGAGATGCTGATCATCTCCGAAGAACCGACGCCGGCCAGGGCCGGTTCATCTAAAAAGAGAATCACAGGGCCATTGCTTATGGAAAGCTCCCTGACCTGCCACTGTGCGTTCGCAGCCAACAGCTTCACCGCCGCGTCGCGCAGTTGATCATCGTAAAAAATCGCCCGGCCCGCCGCATCTTTCACCCCCATCCCAAAGGTGATGGGCCCTGTTATCTGGCCTTTAACGGCTAAAGGTTCTTGAGCCGGCTGATTGAGATAGGCTTTGAGCGCGTTAAACCCACCTGCGGCGGCCGGCGCCAAGCGAAAACGCTCGGGTGTCTCAGATGCTTCTTGGCAGGCCAGATAATCTTCATAAAAAGAGAGAATTTCACCATCAAGGGCCCCGCGGTCCGCCGTATTGATAAAACGCTGATCCCCGTCGTGGATATAGCCCGGCATACCATGCATAAACTGAGGGACCATCTGTTCATCGGCCGTCCGTTTCGGCAGTTGAACCCACAACGGTATTTCCGGAGTATATCGGGCCACCAGATCCATGGCGGCGCCATGATCGGTCAGCGGCATACTCCCGATGAGCATGGGGTGTAAATGAGGTGTAAAAGTACCCATCAGCGTTTTCCCTGGTTATTGAATCTTGTTGTCCAGGCAATTACATCAGCTTCTTCCACCCGGGTCAAATCGGTTGTAAATCAAACGGCTCATCCTGCATTTGTTCATTGGCCGCCTCCAGCTGCTCTTTCCCGGAGATAACCGCCGTGACCCATTGTCCGTTTGGCGGTTGGAAATAGCGGTTGGCCGTATCCACCACGTTCTTTTTAGAAATGGCCAGAACACCCTCTTTAAACTGTTGCCGCAGCTCGTCCGTCAGGCCCAAGAGCTGACGGAAAAAGGCCTTTTGAGCCGCCTGACCCGGCGCGTCAGGTTTATCAATTTCCGATGCCACTTGTAAGATTGCCTGATGGACATCGAGCTCGTCATACCCGCCGGAACAGATATAGTGGCCGGCCTCTTCAAACACATTCAAGGTGCGGACAATATGGGGATCGCGGTAGGACGCCAAGGCAAAAAGGCCGTCTTCGGGATGGTAAAGGGCAAACCCGCCGTAGGCGCCCCCCTTTTCCCGAATTTCGCGGTGTAAAAAGGCGCTGCGTAGCAACTTGGCGATGACAGCCAACACCGGTGCGTCGGTATGATCCATCCGTACGGTGGGCATCACCTGGGCGACAAATGAGACCGTTGAGGCCGTATGCCACCCCTCCCGCAAACAAGGGATAGCCTTGAGCGCACCCAGTGGCAGACCAAACCCGTTGGCTGCTGTTTGCGGCAACCGTTGCAGCAACGTCGGGTATTGCGTCATCGCTTTGTCTACGGCGCCATCACCGCCGATAACTGCTGATTGCAAGTTCGGTTGTCCAAAAAGCACCCGGGCGATGTTTGCCAGGCTGGACGTCAATCCGGCGTTGTCATTGGATTGGGCCAATTCCTTGACGGCCCGCAACTGATGGATGCCACTCCAGGTTTCATTAAAGGTATGGGTTTGGGAAAAGTGGCGCGCGGCCAGAGAGATGGCGTATCGATGACCGTTTTGGATTACCGCCGCCTCCAGATGGGCGCGATATTCTTGCAAAAGGGTTTGTAATCGCCCGGCATCGTCAAACAGTGCCTCGGCCATCAGTTCACCAGCAATGTCAAACAGCTTGGATATATTGCGGTCAAGGGCCTTTCCGGAAAGCGTTGCGAAGGGAATACAATCATAGGGCGCTTCAAAATGGGTGCGCGCCTGTATCTTCAATCCGATACCGCCGGTATAGGCTGCAATTCGGCGGGCCATGGCGGTATAGTCACGCAGGGCAGTTCCCAATTTGGGCAAAACAAAACAAAAAAACGGTATCAGTGGAATCTGTCCGGCATCCAGACGACCTGCGCCGGCAGTGGTGGTAAAATAGGTTATCCCCGATGTCGGCTGTTTGTAGACGGTTACATGCTCAACGCAGGATTCCGGGTGAAAAGTCTCGATTTGGGCCGGGATCTCCTCCTTTTTGAGAATGGGCAACACCGACAGGTCTTCATTGGCCTCTTGCAATTGGGCCAATGTTTGGGTGTCCTGTTCAATTTTTTTCTTTTCATCAGCCGAAAGGGCCAGGGCGGCAGCTTTAACCCGTTCGATCTCTTTGGTCAGTTTGACAGCGTTTAACTGTTGATCCGGTGTTAGCATAAACCGAACCCGGTGGGGGTTGTGGAGCAACCATTTTTCTATTCGTGCTTCAAAAAACCGCCCCGCGGCCAGCGCATTTTTCAGTTTTTCAAGATCTGCGTCAAAATCGATATAGCGAAGGGGATCGCCGCCGTGAATCCAACCCGCCGTAAAACCCAACAGCAACTTAAGACCGTGAGGGTAAGGCGTATTGGTCACTTCCCGCCGGAGAAGCTCCAATTGGTGAATTGCCGCGTGAGCCAACTCGGGGTCCACACCATCTTTGACCAATTGGTTCAGGCAATCAAGTATTAGCTGTTCCACCTCGTGAATCGCACCCTGTGCCACCCCTTTTAATCCGCAGGCAAACAGCGTGTCGCGGTTATCGGCGTCATAACCGGTGCCATCGGAAAGGGCGTCGCCGATACCCGAATCCAACAAGGTTTTGCGTAAGGGTGACGCGGCGTTGGCCAATAGAATATGTTCCAAAAGCACCAGCGCCAACACCTCAAAAGTATCTTGTATATCGGCGGTCAGCCAGGCCAGGCAGGCCTGGTATTTGCGTATCGGGTCCTCATCAGCCGCCAAGGGGTAGGGATATGAAACCTCTTTGGGTACCCGCCAGCGCGGTTGCGATGGCACGGAGGTGTTCGGGTCAATGGCGTCAAATTGACCCAACACTTTGTCAGCGATAAATGCCAGATGCGCCTTTACAGGCATATCCCCGTAAGTGTAAAAATAGGCGTTGCCGGGATGATAATGAACCTGATGGAAAGCCTTAAGCTGCTCCCAGGTGAGATCGGGAATCACTTCGGGATCACCGCCGGAATTGTACTGATAGGTGGTGTCCGGATAGAGAGCGTTTAACAAAGAGCGTCCCATTACTTCGTGGGGTGACGACATGGCCCCTTTCATCTCATTGTAGACAACCCCTTTTAGTACCAGTTGATCCTTCTCAAACTCCAGCCGGTGACCTTCCTGCTTGAAGCTGAGTCGATCCAGGTTGGGGAAAAAGGCGGCATCCAGATAAACTCCCAACAGATTATAAAAATCCTTCCGGTTTTGGGTGGAAAAGGGATACATGGTCCAATCCGAGGCGGTAAACGCGTTCATAAACGTGCTTAAACTCCGTTTTAGCATCGAAAAAAAAGGATCGCGCACCGGATATCGCCGCGACCCGCAAAGGACCGTATGTTCCAAGATATGAGCCACACCCGATGAGTCCTGGGGAACGGTTTTAAAAATCACGCTAAAGCTGTTTTCGCGGTCATCCCGGCTGATATGCAGATAGCGTGCACCGGTGGCCTGATGCTGTAACGTGTAAATCGTTGCGTCCAGGGCCACGACCGGCACGATACGTTCAATAGAGAAACCGGAAAGGGTTTGGCCGACGGTGAGATCGGGGTTAAAAGAATCGACGGGTTGTGGCATAGAGGTTGTTCCTAATCAATTTGGAAGGACAGATACAAGCATTCGGGTTGGGCCCTAGCACCTTTTTAAATAGGCGGACAACGGCGCCTAATAATTAAACGGCGGGGCAAATCGGTCGGACACAAGTATCACCAGCTACTGTCTTATGACATGAGACCTTTGCAGGACATCTATTTTTGTTCATGTTCAAGGAAGACGCAAAATGGTACCGGATGAATATATTGAATATGTCGAGGATACCATTTTGAGCAGGACGCCGGAATTGGGCCAAAAGGGGTGCTATGCAAAGGTCTCGACATGCAGATTAACCGGTAACACCGTGATCACGGTATTCTGCCTCGCCGTTTTGAGTGTCGGCAATAAAGAGTAGTGGTCCGCTTGTCTATCTGGTCGTATAGATTCCGCGTCTTTTTCGTTTGATTTTTCTGTTTTTATCCAGGCGGTAGATGATATTCCGGATTTTTTTATCGTCAAATCCGGTGGCGGCCTGAATCTCTTTAAACCCGATCCCTTTGGGAGACTGTTGTACCACTTCAAAAACCATATCCGTGGCGGTTAACACCCGCCGCCGACTGATGGATCTGGACGAACTGCCGGCGCTGGAAACGATTCGCCGAACCGGCGCACGGGTACCGCCCCTCAATAGCGTCTCAATACGGTCCAAACGTGTCAGCACCAGTTCCAGATCTTTTCGGGTCGGGATGTTGTACTGCTTCATGAAAAACTTGACCATGGCGTCGAAACTGACCGATTTGGTTTTGCGTGCAGGCATAATCGCTCCTATTTAATTTCGTAAGGCATTTGCGAAAGAATCACTTAAACGAATATGAACGTTTCCTGAAATTAATTCTTCAAGTTAGGAAAGTCAAGCATCCGAATCTATTAATTGTCTGTTTTTGGTAATTTTTTCAAGTCCGGGCCAGGATTCATTGGCTCTATGAATCCGTTTTGCCGGACAAGTAGCACAGCGACTTAGAACAAATTGGAGATACGCTATTTTTTAGGCGCCAATATCAACGCTTCACCATCCACAACCACGGTGTCCTCCTGATTGGTGCAAGTGGTTTTGAGGCGGACGCGATTTTTGTCGACAAACAGCTCCACTACTTCGGCCGTGGTGGTAATAGTGTCGCCAATCCTTACCGGTGCCCGAAAATTGACCGTTTGGCTGAGATAAATGCACCCCGTACCAGGCAGTTTCATGCCGATCACCGCAGAAATAAAACCCGCCGACAGCATGCCGTGAGCGATCCGGCTTTTAAAAAAGGTTTTCGACGCATACGCTTCGTTAATATGCACCGGGTTAAAATCACCGGTTACCCCGGCAAATTGATAAATATCATACTCCGTGACCGTTTTGGCCATGCTGGCCGTGTCGCCGATCTTCATTTCATGGATGGTTTTACCGCTCATTCAAGCTCCTTCCTTGCATCTTTTAAAATGTCAGTAGCAACCCAGCTGCGTTCAGCTAAAACCACTGTCGATGCGACCAGATATCTTCTTCCAGCGCTTTTTTATCTTCGGCCAGGTTGATATAGGCTACGGCGTTTTGAATAGCCAGGCCGCCTTGATGAGCCAACGCCTCCAACATAACAATCTCTTCCTCGGCAAATGTACGCGGGACACCCGAAAATAGCCGTAACACCCCGATCACCGCTTCGCGGGATTTAATGGGCACCGCCACCATGGAGGCAATCCCCTCTTTTTTCATATTCTCCGGATATTGCACCCGTTTATCCACAACCGCATCTTTAATGGTGACTGTTTTACCTTCCAGCACTTTTCCGGCGCTCTTATTCATGGTCACCGGGCCCTTTTCAAGAAACCGCTTGCTGAGACCATGACTGGCCACCAGATCCAGATTGCCCGTATCGTTATTGACCAGCCGGACGGTGGCGCCTTTGACCGCCATTACCTCGGAAACCTCGCGGGTTAAAATTCCCATAATCTCCTTGACGTCAAAGCTTGCATTGACCCCTGAGGCCAGTTTGTAAAACAGTTCCGAGTTTTTACGAATCCGCTCAATCAACCGGGTCTGCACAATGGCCATTCCCCCCTGCTCTGCCAAGGCGCTTAAAAAATCGATCTCTTCGGACGTGAACTTTCTTTTTTGGGCCGTATAGAGCGACAAGATGCCGATCACCTGATTTTTCACCATCACGGGAACCGTTAAAATGGAGGCGATCCCCTCGGCTTTTTTGGCGTCATGGTTTTCCAGGCGGGGATCGGAGGTGGCATCTTCGAACACAAAATGGCCGACCTTTTTGATCCCTTTGGTCAGGCGTTTGGCGGAGATCACATTGGCGTGAAGGTAGTTTTTGGAAAGCCCCTTTTGGGCCACGGCGAAAAAAATGTCCTGATGTTCATCTTCCAAAAAGAGACAGGCCGCTTTACCGTTCATGGTATCAATGGCGCTTTGAACAATGAGGTCCAGCAACACCTCCTGATCCGTTGTCGTGCCAAAGGCTTTGCTGACCTTGCAAATTGTTTTAAAATAGTCTTTCTCTCCAGTCATTAGAACTCCTTATACATAAAAAAAAAGAAAACTATCAATGGGCCTTTGAAGTGCTTTTTTTACGGCCCGGTGTTGCTATTTTTGGAACTCGCTTTTTTTCGATGGAGTGGTTTCGATTTTGGGGGTTCGGGGTTTTCACGCGCTTTTAACCATTGCACAATTTTGGGAGCAAACTCTTTTTGATAGCGGGAGCTGACATAGATACCAATATGCCCGGTTTTTAAACAGATATCCTCGGTATCCTTGGTTCCCACCGCACCGGTCAGCTTCTCGCATGCCTCCGGCGGCACCAGGTGATCGTACAGGCCGTAAATATTTAAGAGCGGCATGGTCAAATTTTTCAGATCGACCACATGGCTGCCCACTTTCATTTTGCTTTGGATCAGTAAATTTTTCTGATAGCAATCGGTAATAAACTGTTTGAAGGTGGCGCCGGGGACATCGGGACTGTCGAAAATCCACTTTTCCATTCGAATAAAATTTTCCAAAAATACCTTATTATCGAGGTTTTCCATCAGCCCCACATACTTATCGATCATCAAACGCGCGGGGTTAAGCAGTAAAAAACCAAGGTTTAGAAAATCTCCCGGCATATTGCCGAAAGTATCAACCATCTGTTCGGCATCCACCTTTTTCATCCAGAGATGCAGCAACCCCTGGTCTGTGTCAAAGTTGGTGGGGGTTACCGTGGTCACCAGGTTTTTAATCTTTTCCGGATGCAGGGATGAGTAGATGGTTGAGAAGGTGCCGCCCATACATATGCCCATGAGGTTGATCTGGTCAATTCTGTTTTCCCGGCGGATAAAATCGACCACATCATCCATATAGCCATTGACGTGATCGTCGATGGTTAAATATTGATCCTTGCGGCTGGGGTAACCCCAATCGATCATATAGACATCCATCCCCGCCGCCAAAAAACGCTCCACCACGCTACGACCCGGTTGGAGATCGAGCATCGTCTCCCGGTTGATCAGTGCATACACCACCAAAAGCGGTGTTTTGAGATCGGGATCAGGTTTTTCGGGGATATAGTGCTTTACCTTGACCCGATCCTGTTCATAGACGATTTCATAGGGCGTTTGGGCCAGTTTGGCATCCATCGGCTCCAACAGGACATCGGAGGCGTTACGGGTCCGCTCGCTGACCCGCTGGGCGTCTTCGGCCAGTTTATTGAGGATAATATCCACGGGAATTTTGGGCGCCGCCATGGCTGATTCCTCTTGAATGTATTGATGGCTCTATCTTTTATGCAAGCCTTTGTATGTTGTTACCCAGGTTGATTCGTGTTGAAACCGACCTGTCGGGTCGGGTCACATTCCAATGCCGGTTTCTAACGGCCGGCATTTTCCAGTTCTTTTTCCAGAGCCCTTACCCGCTTTTTCAAGTGATAGAGATCTTTGTAAAGATCATCCATTTCCTGTTGGTTGGGTATGGGCAAGCTCTTTAAAACGTCGACGAGTACCGCATCTTTGGCCTGCTTGAAGTTTTCCACCGCGCCCAAAACCCTTGCCATGACCCGGGCGTAATTTTCCGACTGGTAGAGCTTCATATAATGGCCTTCAAGCACTTTGATCCACTCATTATAACAGGCTTTGCCGTCTTCGGGCAGCTCCCCCGCCGCGGCCATTTTATCCAACTCTTCCTGTAGCACATAAAACGATTTTTCCATGGGCAGCATCAACAGATATAAAAGTTCACCCAACTCTATTTGCAGCCGATGGAATTTATCGATGGCGTCATCCACTCGCTCTTGATAAAAACGGGCCAAACCTACTTTGGGTATTTTGAAAAAAGGACGCAACTCTTTGGTGTAGATATCGGCCCAGGCCTGAAAAGTCTCCTGGTCGAGATGGTCAAACTGGTAGGCCTTTGAAGAGCCTTGAATCCGGCCCATTTTTTCCGCCCACTGCTGCAACAGTTTCATATAGGTGTTCCAGCCGCTTTCGGCCATGTGTAAAATCAAGTCCGGCGCCGTTTGGAGACTGTTATTCAGCCGATCCATCACATCGGGGTCTTTGGCCATCTCTGCGGCTGTTTTCCACGATTTCATCACCGCTTCCAAGGATTCATAGGTGCGGGAGGATGTTTTGGATGACTCATTTTCATCGGCTGCTTCACCGGTCTCGTCAGCGGCGGTTACCCCACCGGCCGCCTTCCAAAACTCTTGGGCTGTCTCCAGCCATATGTTCATCAGATCGCCAGCCAAGGAGGCCTGTGTATCTTCAGTTGTCATCTCTCCCTCTTTCAGATAATTTAGCGCTGATTACAGCGGTTCTTCAAGCCGGCTGGTGAAGATGACGCCCAAAACCGCCAGGGATTCACCGTCCAAAAAAGTCTCCACCGTCCGATCCAGGAGTGCCGTGCAGCTGGCCGGGAACTCATCGTCGGCATCGTTAAACACCAATCGCAAAGCGACCCGCGGAAGCGCGTCAACAACGGCATCCACATCACCCGCCGGAGCCCTTTCCGGAACGGCCAAGAGTTTTTGGGCCGACGCTTTCAGTATTTCCGTCTGGCCCGTAAAAGCCTCAATCAGGTCCCGTTCTACATGGTTGTACCAGTAAGATGCCAGTGGGCTTGTATTTGTGAGTTCGCGGTAATGGGCCCAGCCGCCTTTTTGCGGAATCGCATCCGGACACATCAGCACATATTGGGATAAAATGATGGTGACATCAAAGGGCGCCTTTTGCCCCCCGGCATCCAGAACGCCCGCCGGGGAGATAAAATAAGGGGTCTGGAAAAGGGTCAACACCAGTTGGTCCGCTTCCATGGTACCGCCCAAAACAGCCGATCTTTTTGCCAGATCAAGCATCTCAATTTGGCGGCGATAACTGTCGCGGGTTTCCGTAAAGACGGGTGACGGTTTAATCATGACATAGCGGTTAAAATTGTTGCGTTACAGTTCGGTAGTTTTCTCTACTATAGTACCATTCAATTGCAAGTAAAGCTACCCTCTTTTTCAAAACCCTCTTTTCAAAACACCCTCTTTTTCAAAAAACAGATCCTTTTAAACTACAGATCGCCGCTTCCATAATTGTGAGATCAACATTCCCGTAAACAGTAACCCACAGCCAAGCGCCCCCCGCATGGAGAGTTGCTCTCCCAATATCAGTCCGCCGCCAACGGCGGCAAAGGCCGCCTCCAGGCTCAAAATGATCGAAGCGTGGGTGGGATGCGCCTTTTGCTGGCCCACGACCTGGAGGGTATAGGCAATCCCGACCGACATGAGCCCACCATAAAGAATTGGAATCGCAGCATTTTTAATCCCCTGCCAGGCAACCTCCTCAACTACCAGGGCGGTGAGTACGCTGAGTAATGAACAGGCGGTAAATTGCACCACGGCAATTTTTAGGGGATTCATTTTGGGCGACAACCAACTGATAATCAGTACATGAACCGCCCAAAAGATCGCCCCCAACAAAACCAGCAGATCACCCGTGGCGACGGTAAAGGCTTCGTTCACCGACAGCAGATACATTCCCCACGCAGCGATCAGGGCGCTCACCCACATGCCCAAGCTGGTTTTTTGTTTAATAAAGAGACCTAGAATCGGTACGATCACCACATAAAGCCCGGTGATAAAACCGGCTTTGCCCGCTGTGGTATAGACCAGCCCCATCTGCTGCAAGGATGCCCCGCAAAAGAGTACCGCTCCGGCCAGCGCGCACCCGATAACCATCGTTTTGATATCAGGTTTAGGACGGTGGTCTCGCTTTTCAGTATAAAAAAGGAGCGGGAGCAGCGACAGCGATCCTAAGCCAAAGCGGATACCGTTGTAAGTAAAAGGCCCAATGTATTCCATTCCGGCCCTTTGGGCCACGAATGCCAAGCCCCAGATGGCGGCTGTTAAAAGAAGTAACAGATTGGCGCGGGAATGGGTGAGGCGCATATTGGCCGGGTGCACTTGTTTTAAAACGGTCTGCTATTATCAACGCATTCTTTTTTTACCCAATGGCCCCATAAGGCACCGGTCCAAAATGATTTTTTTACGTGTGATGGGCCTACTTTGCAACTCATTTCACCTAAGGTTGATTGATTGTGGAAAGCTATTGCCGCCGCTAAAACCGAAATTACAAGCGTAATTTTTCCTTTACGAGATCGAGGAAAGGTTGCGAATCGCTCTTGCCAGGGCGGAGACATCCTCATCGCCATGGCCCTGGCCAATGAGTCCGGCTTCGATCTGCTCAGCCAAAGCGGCCACGGGCAGCGTCACTCCTAAATTGCGGGCCAGATCCAAAGCAATACGCAGATCCTTAAAGTGGTGCCGCACCCGAAACCCCAGCGGATACTGATTGGTAATCATATTACCCGAACGGTGTGCAAGCACCCATGAGCCGGCTGCGCCGCCACCTACCGCCGTAATCACCTTTTCCATGTCGAGTCCCGCTTTTACTCCCAGTGAGACCCCTTCGGCAACCCCCAAATAAGTCGCGGCGATAAGAATCTGATTGATGGCCTTGGTGGTCTGTCCGGCACCATTGGGACCTACATGGGTGATATTCTTGCCCATAGCCTCCAGCACCGGCATGGCAGCGGCGACATCCTCTTTGGATCCGCCCACCATAATTGCCAAAGTTCCCTCTTTGGCCCCTTCGGACCCGCCGGAAACCGGCGCGTCGATCATCTTCAGGTGCTGCTTTGCCAACGCTGCGGCCATGCCCCTTGTTGCTTCGGGGCTGATGGTGGACATATCGATGATCAATGTTCCCGGCGACGCACCGTGAACAACGCCCTCAGATCCCATTAAAACCCTTTCCACATCCGGTGTATCGCTGACACACGTGATCACAATCTCGGCCTTTGCCACCGCCTCAGCAGGTGTTGCCGCCCGGTTGGCGCCGTCCTTTTGCAAAGGGATTTCACGCTCACGTGTGCGATTGTGAACCGTCACATCAAATCCGGCTTTCAACAGGTTCAGGGCCATGGCTGCCCCCATGGTGCCCATGCCGATAAAGGCAATTTTCATGAAATTCACCGTCCTTTATTTGGGTCCTGATTGCCGATCCGCCAGATAGACAATGGATCGGTAAAACAGTCCACTATGTAACGACAGCCCCACCTCGCAGGTGCGGCTGTTGGAGTACCCCGCATCGCACCGGCCCGTAACTTGTCCGGACAGATCCTTCAAAGCCGAGGCGTTTAATTCCGGATGGGTAAATCCCTTGTCGCCGGCAAATCCGCAGCAATAGACATCTTCGGGAATAATCACCTTGGCGGCGCATTGCTCGGCCACGGTTTTAAATTTGTCCTCCAAGCCCATTTTGCGGGAGCTGCAGGTGGTGTGGAGGGCGACGGTCTCATCACAGGGCGTAAAGGCTAAACGATCCAACAAAAAATCGTGGATAAACTTCACCGGTTCAAACAGTTTTAAGCGCGGCTCCATGACGCTGCGCATGCGATATAAACAGGGGCTGGTATCGCACAACACGGGGATGCGCCCATTGTCGCTGACCTTTAACAGGGCGCTTTCTAATTCACGGGACTTGGTTTGGGCCTGATCAAAAAGACCCTTGGTGTCAAAAGACTGGCCGCAACAAAGCCGGTTCATCGCTTCCGGAAAAACAACCTGAAAACCGGCTCTTTCCAACAGCCGGATGGTGACCTGGAAGAGGGGTTCGCCCATGGGATCATCTTTGGCGGGGCCCATGGTTCGGCTAACGCAAGCGGGAAAATAGACCACGGTATCGCCTGTTTTGGATACGGTTTTGGGCCTGACCTTGACACCCGTGGGCATAAAACGGTTCCACAGGGGCAATTTTTTTCCGGAAACCCTGCGAGCGGTATGGGCCAACTTTTGCATTGCCTTGTCACCCAAAAAACCGTGCAGGGCTGTGACGCCGTCCAAGGCTTTGCCCATGGCGGTGGTCAATCCCTCAAAGTGCGAAGCAGCCAGATTGCCCACCCTCTCTGCCCGTCCTCCTTTTAACTCCAGGTGGCGCAGGGTTTTGGTCAGCTCGCCGGTATTGATCTCCACGGGGCAGTTTAGCTGACACAATCCATCCGCCGCACAGGTTTGATCCCCCTGATACGCATAGGCGCTCTTTAGTGCTCTTTCATCTTTATGGGCCGATTGCCTTGACAGGCGCGAAATCTCACGTTGAACGGTGATCCGCTGGCGGGGTGATAGTGTTAAATTTTTAGACGGGCAGGTATGTTCGCAAAACCCGCACTCAATACATTTGTCCACAATCTTATGGGTGGCGGGCAGTGGTTTGAGATTTTCCAAATGGATCTTTGGGTTGGGATTTAAAATCACGCCAGGGTTTAAAAGCCCCTTTGGATCAAAAAGCGCCTTTACCGCCTGCATCAGTTCATAGGCTCCGGAGCCCCACTCCATTTCTACAAAAGGCGCCATATTGCGGCCGGTGCCGTGCTCGGCTTTAAGCGAGCCGTCATAGCGGTTAACCACCATGGCGCACAGGTCATCCATAAAATCGGCATAGCGCTGAATTTCGCTTTGCCTCCCGAAGTCCTGGGCAAAGACAAAATGGAGGTTTCCCTCCAGCGCGTGGCCAAAAATAACCGCTTCAAAATAATGGTGTTTTTGAAGTAATTGCTGCAGCTCCAAAGTCGCTTCAGCGAGATGTTTGATGGGAAACGCCACGTCCTCGGTAATTACTGTGGTGCCGGTTTGGCGTACCGCGCCCACCGCCGGAAAAAGCCCTTTGCGGATGTTCCACAAGGTGGTGTACGCTTTCGCTTTATCGGTGAAAGCGGCCGGGCGGACCAAGGTGTAGCCTGACAAGACTTTTTCGATGGATTTGATCTGATTTTTTAAAGCCTTAGCCGATTCTGCACTGGATTCAATGAGCAGCGCTGTTGCCGATTGCGACAGCGATTTTAAATAGGACGGCATCCCTTTTTTATTTTCAACGGACCGTAAAGAAGCGCGATCCATCAGTTCCACCGCGGCTACCGGCTCTTTTTTTAGCATTGCCGTGGCGCTGCAGGCACCGCGCATATTCTCAAATATAACCAGGGCACTGGCTTTATGGGGATGCTCCACAACCGTGTCGTAAACAATTTCCGAAATAAACCCCAAGGTGCCTTCAGAGCCGATGAGCAAGTGATTGATGATATCAAAGGGGTCTTCATAATCTACCAATGCGTTTAACTGGTAACCGGTGGTATTTTTGATCTTAAACTTGTGCCGAATCCGGTCGGCGAGTTCATGATCGGCACACACTTTACTGCTTAAAGCGGTTACTGCTTCCAGCAGATCCCCATGGGTGACGCTAAACTGATTCCGGCTTTTCTCATCGCCGGTATCAAGCAATGTCCCGTCGGCCAAAATGATCCGCACACTGTGGACGGTGTTGTAGCTGTTCTGGGCCGTGCCGCAGCACATCCCGCTGGCATTATTAGCAACGATACCGCCGATCATGGCGGCGTTGATAGAGGCGGGGTCAGGTCCTATTTTACGGCCCAAAGGCGCCAGATAGCGGTTGGCCTGGGCGCCGATAATTCCCGGTTGTAACCGGATACGACGCCCATCTTCAAGAATCTCATGGTCCTGCCAACCATCGCCGGCCACGACTAACACTCCGTCGGTCACCGCTTGGCCGGAAAGACTCGTTCCCGCCGCGCGGAAGGTAACGGGAATATTGAGCCGACCGGCCTCTCTTAAAATCAACACCACCTCGGTTTCGCTCCCCGTTCGAATGACTCTTTTGGGAACCAAACGGTAAAAACTGGCGTCGTTACCATAGGCCAACGTCCGCAAAGGATCCGTTATGATCTGCTCCGGCTTTAATTGACCTGAAAGGGCCTTGTCCAACCGACTGTAAGAATCAACGTTCATCTGTTTTTAGGGCTCCACGATCAGCACCACCAGCTCCTTAGGGCCATGGACCCCAAAGGCAAGGGTAAATTCGATGTCGGCGGTTTTGGATGGACCGGAAATAAAAAGGGCGTTGGCGGGTATTTGCGCGGCCCAATTTTGCCGGGTCATGAGCTCGGACATGGAGGTATATATGTTACCCGCCTCCACAATGGCAAAGTGGGTGTGAGGGACAAGTGAGAGCGTCCGCGGTTCAGCAGGCGTTGGCCAGACCACAATGGCGCCGGTATCGGCAATTGCGCCGACGGTTGATGTAATCCCGGCATCCATTTCAAAAAGCGTCTTTTTAAATTTTTCTATGTCTGTGGAAAAGGGGATCAATCCGGGAAGCTCTTTTTGGGCGCCTTCAAGGATGGACGCAAGGGGACCGTCAGGGCCGTAAAGGAGATGGTTGACCTTTTTGGCCCGGGCGATTTCAATCACTGTATCCACCCAATCGGACACCGCAACCCGGTGCACCTCGGTTTTGACCGCCTCCATAAGGGTTTTTAACCGATCGATTTTCTCTTCGGTGGACCAGGAGGGGGTCTCGGGATAGGTTGTCGGCACTACAGCCGTGCCGGATACGGAACCCAGAGCCCGTTCCAGCCTACCCATGATCTGACGGCGTGCCTCATTCGAAGGTTTCCGGTTCATCATCATACCTCTTGGCGCCGATTCAATTGGTAAATCAATTTTTATATGAAAAGTCTTACCAAATATGTACAAAAAGAAAGACGTTCATCGTTCGTTGTGGCTGTTTACGGCCATGGAGGGTAGACAGAGTGAATGACAACATTGCTCAACCATCCCGAAGCCCCCGTTGCCTGGCCATTTGGTGTAATGTTTTTGTCGCCGGTTTGGGTGCGCTACGGTAGCGGGTCCAGGCCGCCAACGGTCCGATACTTGGCATCTTTCGGCCAAATATCGCGGTCAACCGGGTCAGGCCGTTATTTAGAAAAGGTGTCGTGTTGACAATCCGCCACGCTTTCCAAACGGCCTTTTCCTGAGGGTTCGCTTTGGCTCCCCTGCCACGTACCGGAAAACCATCGCCCTTGGCGTAGTTTTCGTTTCGTAACCGCCGCAACAGATTGGAGATGGGGATCTTGACCGGGCAAACTGCTTTGCAGGCATCACACAACGATGAGGCCATCGGTAAAGCACCCGCATTTTCAAGTCCTTCCATCTGCGGCGTCAGCAATTTTCCTATGGGTCCGGGATAGACAAAGTGATAGGCATGACCGCCAATGCGGGTATAGACCGGACAGTGATTCAGACAGGTGCCGCAGCGAATACAGGCCAATGTTTGACGCAGCTCAGGATCAGGTAAAATACCCGAGCGGCCATTATCTAAAACAATAAGATGGACCTCATGGGGGCCGTCTTTTTCGTCTTCCTTGCGCGGCGAGGTGATCATATTCACATAGGTGGTAATCAACTGCCCGGTGGCGGAGCCGGTGAGAAGCCGTAACAGCGGCGGCACATCGGCCAGCTTTTCCACCACCTTTTCCAACCCCATCACGGCGATATGGACTGGCGGCACCGTGGTGCACATGCGCCCGTTGCCCTCGTTTTCCACCAGCACTAAAGTCCCTGTCTCCGCCACCGCCATATTGACACCGGAAAGCCCCACCTGGCCGTTGAAAAATTTCCGCCGTAAGGTTTTACGGGCGATGGCGTTGAGTTCAGCCACATTTTCCGTGTAGGGGGTGTCGGGAATCTCTTCGTGAAAAATCTGTGCAATTTCGTCTTTGTTTTTATGAATGGCCGGCACGATAATGTGCGACGGTGTTTCACCGGCCAGCTGAATGATAAACTCTCCCAGATCGGTCTCAAGGGCTTCGAGACCTTTGCGTTGGAGAAATTTATTGAGATGCATCTCCTCCGAGACCATCGATTTCCCCTTCACCATGCGGGTTGCCTGGTGGGACTGCATAATCTCCAACACCGTCCGGCAGGCGCTGTCGGGGGTTTCGGCCCAGTGAACCGTGATTCCATTTTGAGTACACTTTTCTTCCAGTTGCTTCAATAGCTTTGGCAACCGGGATAAGGCCCGTGCTTTGATGGATTGGCCGACCTCACGCAGTGACTCAATCCGGTCACTGTCATTGAAAACCGCTTGGCGTTTTTCCATCAGGGTATCCATGGCCGAGCGTAGGTTCCCACGCAGTTTTTGATCGCTTACCGCGTTGGCAATATTTTTTTGAAAATCAAATGATTCTGCTTGACGGGCAGGGCTGCTCACTATGCCACCTCTCTTGGGTTGGAACGGGTTACGTTGTAAATCGGCACGGCGCCATTGCTACGGCGACGTCCGTTCCCATAAAAATTGGGCCAGATGCTGGCCGGTAATGGGCACGGCTGCTTTTTCCATGGCGCCGGTAATGTTGAGCAAACAGCCACCATCACCGGTGATCACCCGCTCGGCGCCGGTTTGAGCGATATCGGCAACTTTATCCTGCACCATGGCTCCCGATAGGCTGGGCTGCTTAACGGCAAAGGTGCCGCCAAACCCGCAACACTCGTACTCTCGGGAAAGTTCCACCAGGTTCACATTCTCAAGCTGCCGGATCAATGCCTTGGCGTCCTCGGTCACCTGCATTTCACGCATGGCGTGACAGGAAGAGTGCCAGGTGACGGACAACGGCGGTCCCTGATCCTTGAGAGTCACATCAAGTTGACGCAATAAAAATTGGCCCAGCTCAAAGATCCGTCCGGCAACATCGCGAGCCTTGTTTTCCAATGGATCTTCCGCAAAAAGGGACGGATAGTGATGACGCATCATCCCCGCGCAGGAGCCAGACGGCACAATAATGGGATAGGGTTCCGGAAAAAGGCCGATCTGTTTGCGGGCAACGGCCTTGGCCTCATCGGGAAAGCCGGAGTTATACGCAGGCTGGCCACAGCAGGATTGCCGTTGCGGGAAAATAACCGCCAACCCTTCTCTTTCTAGAAGCTGAATCCCCGCCATCCCCGCCTGACCATAGAAAGCGTCCACCAGACAGGTGCCGAAAAAATAGACTGCGGACGGATTTTTTGGTGGTTGAGCCATTCAAGCCTCCTTCGCGAAATCCATCACCGTAAAAATTAATGCCCGGGGTATTCGTTCAAATCCCGTACGTGCCAAAAAAGATCGACGGCAACCAGGTAATCAGGCCTGGGAAAATGCCTAAAGTGAATTCTCAACCGCCTAAAGGCGAGGGTTTTTCTCCCATTCCCCGAATGGGATAACAACCAATCCCAACAGTTGCGGGCAGATACGGTCACCTAACCCGCCAGACTCCTATTTTTTCTCTATTTCAAACATACCCGTCCTGTCGGCATTTTGCAATCCATGTCTAAAGGTATTTTTCTGTTCTTTCATTTCAAAAGGGCGTCTGTTGATTCTGTATTGGCAACAAAAATGAAAAAGAGGATTGACATCTCGATCAAAAATTGTCAGTAAAGTCAGGTTTAAAAATCGGATCAACAATCTTGTTTGGTTATCGATGCGTTTTAGTTCATTTTTGAAAGGAGCAGGGCTTTTGGCAAATCATAAATCCGCAATCAAACGGGCCCGGCAAAACGAGATTCGCCGCCGGCGTAACAAAGCGGTCAAAACCCGCTGTAAAACGGTTACCAAAGAAGTTCGGACAGCTGTAGCCGCCGGTAATTTGGATGAAGCCGTTGACAAGTTGCCCATCGCAGCATCGGCTTTTGACACCGCGGCCCGCAAAGGCGTGGTACACAAACGCACCGCCGCCCGCAAAATTTCCCGGCTGACCAAACTGGTTGGATCACTACAATAGACGAACTGCCTTTCCACAGCTTTCAATAACATTCCTGGAAAACAGAGTATTGATGACAGGCGCTCTGTTTTTATGTAATGGCTTCTCAATATCCAAACTTCCAGACCATAAAACACGACACGTTTGAGCCTGACGATGAGATTGGGCAAAATCGGGCATTTTGGAATCGGCTCATTTTTAAAATTCGTCGGTCAGTTTGTTAAAGATCTGCTCCGCCATCCGCTCGGTGAGTACGGTCAGCGCCTCATCGCGGTTGGCATCGGTTTCGGAAGAGCTGCCACCCACCAAATACTCCTCATTATCGATAATTCTTTTCCGCTGCCAGATTATTTCACCTTGGCGATTGCGCAGTTTCACATTGACCACCATCCTAAGTCTCCGTTCAACAGAGGCCCCCCGTTTTGTTTGTGAAATAGTACTGCTGCTTACGGCAACGATGGTTCCGGTAAGGATCGCCTCGGCCTTGTTTTCGGCGACCAGGGCCTTTTTGCGTTTTAGAATAAACTCATTGGTCAGGTCATTGGTCAGCTGTGTCTCCAGATCCACATCCCGGGATCTGTTCTCAAAAAGGTCTATAAAAATCGTTTGAACCCCTTTGGGTAATTCGCCACCACCGGTAAACTTGTAGCCGCAGCCGCCAACCAATAGTAATCCTATCAACAATAGCGTTGCGATGACTCGGTTTTGCATCAATCCTCCTCAGTCGGAACGGTCGGAAACTCCATTTGCATCTTATCAGCAATCATGTGGCGGGCAACTCCGTTTTTACTGCAAAATGAGTATGCCAACCGTTTTAAATAACGATATTAACCAGCTTCCCCGGTATCACAATTTCCTTGATCACCGTTTTTCCGCTGGTGTACTGGCGAATTCGATCATTTTCATGCGCCATGCGAAGCAGGTCCGCCTTATCCGTCTCTTTGGGCAAATCCATACGGGCGCGCAGTTTTCCATTGACCTGAAAAATATAGGTTACGGTTTCATCGACAACCTTTTCAGGGTCATAATCAGGCCAGGGGATTTTGATAATGGAGGGGAACTCACCCAGTCTTTGCCACAGCTCTTCCGTAATAAAGGGGGCAAACGGATGCAGTAAAAGGGTCAGCGCCTTCATTGTGTCAGGATTAATTTTCGCCTGCTTACGCATCAAATTCACAAGGATCATCAACTGGCTGATGGCTGTATTAAATTCCAGGCGGTCAATTTTTTCAGTGACGATTTTAATGGTTTTATGCGTTAAGCGATCCACCTCCCGGCTCACTTCACATGCCGTATCGATGAGATCCGGCAGACTCCACACCTTTTCGAGGAATCGGCGGACACCGTAAATACTTTGGGTACTCCAGGGTTTGTCAGACTCCAACGGTCCCAGAAACATTTCGTACATTCGCAGGGTATCCGCCCCATGTTCTTGAATGACATCATCGGGATTGATGACATTACCCCTCGATTTCGACATTTTATCGCCGTTTTCGCCCAGAATCATGCCTTGATTACGCAACCGCAAAAAGGGTTCCGGCCAGGGTACGGCGCCGATATCGTAAAGTACTTTATGCCAAAAGCGTGCATATAAAAGATGCAATACCGCATGTTCCGCCCCACCGATATAAAGGTTGACCGGCCCCCAATAGTCCAGCTTCTCCGGCGCGGCAAACACCTCGTTGTTTTTCGGATCGACAAAGCGTAAAAAGTACCAGCAGCTACCGGCCCATTGGGGCATCGTGTTGGTTTCCCGTTTGGCCGCTTCACCGCACTCAGGGCACAGGGTATTCACCCAATCATCCATGGCCGCCAAGGGTGATTCTCCCGTCCCGGTGGGCTTATAGCTTTCAACCGGAGGCAATTCGAGGGGCAGTTTGTTTTCGGGAAGGGGAACCACGCCGCAGGTTTCACAGTGAATCAATGGGATCGGTTCACCCCAGTAGCGTTGGCGGGAGAAAATCCAGTCGCGCAGCTTGTAATTGACCGTCCCCACACCTTTGCCCTTGTTTTCCAGCCATTCAATGATTGCCTTTTTGACTTCAGGGGTGGTCAGGCCATCAAATTGATCGGAATTAACGGCGATGCCCTCTCCGGTTTCGGCTTCAGTCAAGTCATATAAACGGCCGTCTTTACTAACCACTTGAACAATGGGCAGATTAAACCGGGTCGCAAACTCGAAATCCCGGGTATCGTGACCCGGAACAGCCATGATAGCACCGGTGCCGTAACTGATGAGAACATAATCTGAGACCCAGATCGGGATCCGGGCGTGATTGACCGGGTTAATGGCATATGCGCCCGTAAACCGCCCTGTTTTCTCCCTAGTGAGATCCGTTCGTTGCAGATCGGATTTTCGTGCCGCCGCCTTTTGGTATTGGATAACGGCATCCTTATAATCCGTTGTTGTAATTCGGGGTACAAGGGGATGTTCCGGCGCCAATACCATGTAAGTGGCGCCAAACAGGGTGTCGGGACGGGTTGTGTATACTTTGATCTTATCATCGTGGCCATCGACACCAAAATCGACATTGGCGCCGTGGGACTTGCCGATCCAGTTTGCCTGCATGGCTTTGATGGCGTCACTCCAATCCAGAAGATCAAGGTCCTTTAACAGCCGTTCCGCATAATCCGTAATTTTTAGAACCCATTGACGAATGCGTTTACGGGTGATTTCTGTCTCGCAGCGATCGCAACGTCCTTCTTTTACCTCTTCATTGGCCAGTCCGGTTTTGCATTGAGGGCACCAGTTAATAGGCATATCACTTTCATACGCCAAGCCCTTTTTAAAAAGCTGTAAAAAGATCCATTGGGTCCATTTGTAGTAATCCGGGGTACACGAAGCAAACTCGCGGTCCCAGTCATAACTGAACCCAAAGGAGCGGATTTGGCGTCCGAACAACTCAATATTTTTAAAGGTGGTCTCGGCGGGGTGCGTCCCGGTTTTGATGGCATAATTTTCAGCCGGCAGCCCGAAGGCGTCATACCCCATGGGGTGTAACACGTTAAACCCGTTCATTTTTTTAAAACGAGTGTAAATGTCGGTGGCGGTATAGCCCTCGGGGTGACCCACGTGCAAACCCGAACCCGAAGGGTAGGGAAACATATCCAGAATATAGAGACGTTTTTCTTCAGGAAAAGCGGGGTCCTCGGTCACTCGAAAAGTGTTCTCTTTTTCCCAAATTGACCGCCATTTGGCTTCGATTGTTTTAAAATCGTAGCTGCCTTGCATATAGCGAATGCTCCTTTGTAACCAGAATCCTCAAAAGGGCTTTATCTAACCGCCATGGCCGTAAACAGCCGCAACGAAAGATGAAAGTCTTTCTTTTTGTACATATTTGGTAAGACTTTTCATATAAAATATAACTGTCACCGTCCAAGTATGTGGGTTCGTAAGCATATAAGGTTGTATGTCTATCATGTCGCTGAAAATCGAACAAGTCCGGTTTGAGAGACAGCTTGCACGGTATTGGCAGGGCTGGTATGTCTGAAATACATAGGCGAAGGGGTTCTGACAGGCCAAAGGGACATATCTGCGGCAAGTTGAGCGGTTTCTTGTCGGTTTCGAGCATTCCAACCGGGGCAGCGGCAATGAAAACGGGCGAAATGGGGTGCGGTAGGGTCTTTTGGAGGCGTTGGCCGCATAATTCGGAATTACCGTGCATGGAACCACCCGGTTCGTTGAATGGAGCCAACTAAGACCCGCTGCGACTTTGGGTGGATGCTTGCCATGGCTTGCCAGCAGGATGGATGGTATCTTCGAAACGATATTATTTGGAGTAAACCGAATTGCCAGCCCGAAAGCGTTAAGGGCCGATTTACAACTTCTCATGAGTACCTGTTTCTGTTCAGCAAATCGGAAAAATATTTTTTTGATCAAAACGCCGTTAAAGAAATTTCAGCGGATGGAAAAGGGAAAAAGAATAAACGTAGTGTCTGGCGGATAAACACGGAACCATGCCCAGAAGCACACTTTGCTGTTTTTCCAAAAGCTTTGGTCAGGCCTTGCATTCTTGCGGGAAGTAGAAAAGACGACCTGATATTAGACCCATTTTATGGTACCGGAACTATTGGCATCGTCGCTAAAGAGTATAGCCGTAGATGTGTAGGAATAGAATTAAATAGGGACTACATTCACATTGCCGAATTTTATCCTCTTTGGTATTTTTATCCGTCTGTGTTGTAAGCGAGATGGGTACACCGTTTATTGTAATATCGTGACCACGATCCCCTTTCGACGCTAACCTAGAAATAGGTCTATTCATATTCAGTGTCTGCTCAAGCACATATTCAAATTTATCCTTTGAGAAAGGTTCCTTTGAAAAACCATGGTGAATACGCAAGGCATCACCAAAATCCGATAAAATGGTCTCATTGATGATATCCGAATCAACTAAACTTATTTGCATATATAACTATAATCATTTGACTCGCTATTAAAAAGATGGCATTATCCCCAAAAAAACTTAATTGGGGAGGCGCCGATGATACGCGTTACGCTTTCAGCCGAAC
>Ga0056123_1000039_pt1 | contig 27181 bp, 38 predicted proteins | sample WorMetHEROISLAND_3_FD_71122 | JGI IMG/M metagenome (GOLD analysis project Ga0056123, IMG submission 71122) | Marine gutless worms symbiont microbial communities from Max Planck institute for Marine Microbiology, Germany - Olavius sp. 3 HERON ISLAND ...
TTGCCCGGACGAAACTGGCGCAGAACGCTCTTGATCAGCGCATCGCCGTCGTATTCGCTCCCGGTCGAGTCGGTCTGCTTCCCGCCCCGGAAAATCTCGAACCAGCCGTCAAAGCCCGCGAAGTCCATCAGCGTCCCCCTGTGTCGTCGGCATGGGAATGCCGACCTACGAAAAAACCGTGGCCTCTGTAGGGCGGCAACCCTTTGCCGCCGAATTGTCGGCATGGGGATGCCGACCTACGCGCCGGTAATGTGTTCGGCCAAAAATTCATGGATGTCCTCAATGTCCTCTTTTTGCAGCAACATGTATCGCCGCTGCGGGATCGTCACCTTGCGCCCCGGGCCCGCCTTGCCGCCGAACTGGTGGATCGCCGCGTAGGCCAAAGGCGTGGTTTGCCAGGTCACCGAGCGACGCCTGATGTCGTAGTGGATGCCGCTCAACAGCGTCTTGTCGCCGATCAGGACCTGCCCACGGCCGCCCTTGCGCTTTTGGGTGCCGGCCGCCAAACCTTTCCACTTGTCGGGCCGGCCGCCCACTTCAAAGTTGCGCTGGATCGACGCCAGGCCGGTCTCGGCGATCACGTCGAACACCGGGCGCAGGTTCTTCCCGGCCCGGATCATCCGTTTGAGCATGCGCTCCGTGGACTCGGTGTCGGCATCTATGCGCATTTCAACGGGCACTTGACAAAACCTTTACGTTTGGGTTAGCTTGTTGTTAATGTTTATCGGGTAGCCGCCCGGGGTGATAATCCGGTAAGCAGCGCGGATGTGGCGCCCGGCCGCCTATTCCGTCTCTTCTATTTTCCATGAAGCACCTTTACCCCTTTACGCTGCTGGTCAATATCCCGCACAACAAATACCGTCCAGGTCATCTCATACTCCGGTTGCGGATCAGTGACGACCATCAGGACGCGCTTCTCCCCTTTCGTGTTGCGATAGGGCGAAATGTATTTATTCCGGAACCGGCGGTCGCCGGTTTTCTCGTCAACCAGTTCCTGAAGGATAATTTCGTAGGGGTCTTCTATGGCCTGCAGCACCATGCCAAAGTAGCGTTCCCGCATCTGTTTTCTTTTTTCGAGGACGTGGGCCACGACGCTCATATCGACCTTGACCAGTTCGCCCAGGGGGTTGCGCAGCGCCGCAACCGATTCGTTGGGCGATATCCGCATAACCTTCTTGATGTCCGCCTCCAGACCCATCAGCGCCGCCTCACGGCTCATGCCTTCGGCCATGCGGTGCTTGATCGGTTTAATCCAATTTGACATGCTCGCAAAAAACCGGTCTGGTATTTTACCGCCCTTCGGTCGGCCCATCCCGCTCACCGGCCGGTTGTTCCCGGCGGGGACAAATTTCTGATCGGGGAATCCCTTCGCCTCGCGTTTTCGCACCTCCTTCAAGAGCGACGCGGTGCCGCCGTCCCAGCCCCGGTCGGGCATCAGGGGCCGCGCGGGCATTGTAACGCCGTCGGGCGTCACCGGCTCAAAGAGGCCGCCGGTGGGGTCCACTGTCTCCGCTGTCCAGTGGTTGCGCTCCAGCTCCCTTTTGGAGACCGTCTGGGCGTGGCAGCGGCAGTTAAACCCGTTGGGCGGATACCAGGTGGACCAGAACGGATGGTCGTGGCGAAAGATCTTGCCGTGGAGTGCGCGGTGTTCGGGCCGGACGGCGCTGTCGTCGATGGAGACGTAGCGCCAGTACGGCCGGGCCGCCGTTACCGAAGGGGAGGTCATCTGACGATGCCGGGCCGCCTGGTAGGCGCCCTGGATGTTCGTCTGGAAGATCGTCCGCACCCGGTGGGGCTTTAGCCGCGTCCAGCCGCGGCGGTCAAAAACAGCGTCCACGTCGGCCCGGAAATCTTTCAGCGTTCGGCCTTTTTCCATCGCCCGGATGATCTCGCTCCTGACGTCGCCCAGGAGGTCGGCGTTGGAGACGCCGGCGATGGTAAACGACCGGGCCTTGAAGAAGGCTACCGCATCTTCGAAGGGTTTGCCCGGGCCCCATTGGGCCTCGGCGAATTCGATGAAATTGCCGCTGCCGGGAAACCACCTCCCCCGCACGGGGCGGGGACTCCTCCTTGAAAAGGAGGAGAGTTTTTGCCGACGGGCGAAATCCCGACCCGCGTCGTGTAGGTCGGCATTCCCATGCCGACGGGCGAAATCCCGGCCCGCGTCGTGTAGGTCGGCATTCCCATGCCGACGGGCGAAATCACCCGCCCCGTCATCGTCACCCAACTCCGCATTAACGGAGTCAACCCCGACGCGGTCCGCCGCAAGCAGCGCATCGGCCAGGGCCTCGGCAAAACGACTGTCGTGGGTATACAGGTCCGCGATGGTCTCCCCGGCGGACCGCAGGTTTTTGGCCGCTGTCAGATGTTTTTTGACCGCCTCGATCCAGCCGTCGATGAATGTATGGGCCGCCCGTGCCGCGTTGTCGGCCAGGGCGTCCACCTCGGCCTGGCGGCCCTCGGCGAACTCGATAAAATTATCGTCGCCGGGAAACCACCTCCCCCGCCTAAGGCGGGGACTCCTCCTTGAAAAGGAGGAGAGTTTTTGCCGGTTCGCGCCGGCGGCCGCGTCGGCGAGGTCAAAATCGTCATCCTCTAAGTTGTAGATGCGCTGGTAGTAATTTTTGGTAAAGCGCACCCCCTGGTCGACCAGCCTGTCGTCCCGCTCGGCCCGGTCCGCCTGTAAATTTTCGCCTTCAAAAAATCGGAATACCGGCGGCTCGGCGCTCTCGGCGTTCAGAGCGGTAATCCAGGCCAGGAGCGCATTCATCGCGTTGGCCGCCATGCGCTTGTCCTGATCCACGAGGTCGCCGCGCACCTCCATGTGCTCTTTCGTGGCCGCGTAACTGCCGCCCCGGTCGATCTCGGTGGTCAGGGTCTGGCCCAGCACCGCCTTGGATACCTCGCGGTTGGCCGTCTGGATCAGTTTTTCATACACGTCCGCCGAGGCCGTCTTGCCGCTTGCTTCCATGATCTCTATGGATTCGTCGTTGTTGATCACCGCCACGGCGTCCTGCACCATTTGACTCAATGACGAGAGCAGCTTCCCCCGCTCCGGGGCGCCCGTGCCACGGGGCACCTTGCCCACGAGAAACGGCATCCCGTATTTTTCGGAAAATGTCGCCCAGAACCGGAATCCGCCCCGCTTGAAGGCCACCGGCCAGAAACAGCGGGAGAGCGTGCGCTCGCCGTAGGGGTTGGCGTAGGTGGCGTGGTGCCGGGCGATGATGAATTTTTTATCGGGCAGCGCCTCGCCCGACTCCTCATCGTCGGCGGAGACAAAGCGCAGCTCGTTTTCAGAGTTGTATTTGAACCACTCGGCGGGCTTGGCTTCCGCCCGTGCGGGCAGCCAGCAGCCGTCGGCCTGTTCCCATACCAGCTCCACCGGCGTCAGGCCGTAGAGCACGGCGTCGAGGATCTCCGATATGATCTGGTAAACGTCGAGGCGCGAGAGGGCCAAATCGCAAATTTCCACCGCTTTCTCATTGGCGCCCTTACCTGCCCCCTCGCCCGCAGGATCAATGCCCCACTCGGCGCTCAAAACGCCCGATTTGCGCGACTGCACGGTGGACCAGACGTGGGCGTCGGTGAGCAGGCTGCGGTAAACGGGGATCGACTTGTCTAATTTTTTCAACACCTCGTCCGGATCGGGCAGCAGGGCCATATCAATAATGCCCTGGGCGCGGGAGCGCGAGGCGATCTCGCTGGTCAGGGCCGACGCGTCGAACTCTTTAAACTCCGTCGGGGATGTCCAGACGCCGCTCATCAGTAGGCCTCCAACGGGATGCGGCCCTGGTAGGCCTGGTGGGAATTACGGGTCGCCGGGGCGGTGGTCACCTGGGGCATCACCGCCGCGTCAATTTTGGTGGCCGCGTACCAGGCCAGCGCTGCGGCAATGGCCGCATCGCCGTGACGCTGACCGCCGTCACGCCCCTTGCGGCGATACTTTTCCGGCACCTTGGCCACGCCCTTCTCCATTTTCAGCGCCCGGAAATCGTCCAGCACGTCCCCGTCCCCGGGAATGATCAGGCTGCGGTCCTCGATGGCGCTCTTAAACGGCGGCATGTTGGCGATGTACCAGGGCTGAGAGAGGGCAACCGGATGGATCACATGAGCGCCGTAGCGCTGCATGGCCACCTCGGCGAGGTACTGCCCGTTGCCGCGCTGATCCAGCGCGCCGCCGCGAAAATCAGGGAACGCGTCAACGGTGTGAAAGAGGATTTGTCGCTGCTGCTCAAACGGTACGTTGCGCAGCTCCACGATAAACGGCGCCCGGTAGGTGAGACCGGGGCGCTCCTGCAGCGGAAAGATGACCGTCAGGTCGCCGCTGCGGCCAAAATCTTCGCCGAAATAGCAGGGATCGTTAGAGTCCAGCAGGGCGACGGCCGGGGCCAGGTGGTCGGCGATCCACGCGGCGGTGGTCCTGATCCGGATCTCCTCGGAAAAAGTGACGAACTCGTCCTTGCAGCTCCAGCGCAGCACCGGGATGTCCGGGTCCATGATCCCCTCGACCCACACACGGGGCAGGTACAATCCGCTCCCCCGTGAAGGGACGCAAAAGAGTTCTTCCTCGGCGTCGTCGCCGTAGGATTCAATCAGCTCCGCCCGCCATTGGGCCTCCCCGGCGGCGCTCCAGGTCTCGCCAAGACGCAGGCAGATGCGCTTGTAGAGGCCCTCCTGAAGGGCGTCGTCTAAGGTGACGCGGTGGAGAGAGTAGGGTTTTTTGCCGGCGCGGATCTCGCCGGCCAGATCATTGAACGGGTTGTCCTCGCCGTTGTGGGTGGAGATCACCACCACCCGGCCGCCCCACATCAGCATGGCGATGGCCGCCTTTAACAGGCCGGCCAGGTCGTCGTGGAAAGCGGCCTCGTCAATAACGATCTTGCCCTGCTTGCCGCGCAGGTTGGCCGGCCGGGACGACAGCGCGACAACCTTGTGTCCGGAGGCGAACCGGATCCGGAACGCCTGGATATCCTTGTCTTCATCGGCAAAAACAAACTCCTCCACGGCGGTGGCGGCCTTGTTGTAATGCCGGGCCCAGTCGGACGCATCTTCGACAAACTCCTGGGCCATATCCTTGTTGTAGCCGATGTACCAGACATCCATGCCGTTCTTGCGCGCCGCCAAAAGCGCGTCATCCGCCGCCTCGGCCCAGGAGAGACCGATCCGGCGCGACTTCTCCATCACCTTGACCGGCGCTTCGTCGGCCATCCAGCGCTGCTGGTAGGGCAGCATCACCATCGGCGTGCGTTGGCCCCGCGGCTCTTTTTTAATTTCGTCCGGCATAATTTTCCTCGATAACTCCCAGGACCTCCCGCCGGATCTCGTCGGCGGCCTCGTCGCTGAGACCCTGTTTTTCTTCGGGCGCATCCTCCGGCGCATATTTCGCTTTCATCTTTTCCACCAGCTCCAGCATTTTACTCACCGCCTGGATCTGCTCCGGGTCAATGGCGTCGGCGCCTTGCAGCAGCCGGTTGAGCCGTCGCTCGACCACCTCCTGCAGTGCGTCCACGGCCTCCCCCGGCGTGGTGATCCGGCGCAGCGACTCCTCGTCTAACGTCGCCGGTCCGGGCGTCTCCCGCGTCTCCCGGGAGAGAGCCAGCCGTTCTAACGAGGCGAACGCGTAAACCGCCTGGGGATCGCCGGATGCCAGGGCTGCGCCGATCAGTTTTTTGCGGGCCAGCACCTGGTCCTGGCGGATCGCCGACAAATTTTCGCGGTGCTCCTTTTTCCGCTCCCGCCACCGCCCGGCCAGGCCCCAGCGCTTCAACTGGCTGACCGATACGCCCGTTTCGGCGGCCACCTGCTCGTAGGTCCGGCCGTCGTAGATGTAGCGCTCCTCGGCGCGACATCGGATCTCCCAGGGAATCTCCGTGCCCATCAGTCGATCCCCAGCTCCTTTTTCAGCAGGGCAATCTCCTTCAACATGCCCGTATAGTTGATGTGCAGGGAGGCCGCCGGTAAAAGCAAATTCGCAGCCTGGCCGAAATCCACCTCGGCCGGCGGCTTGAACGGGTCGAGGATGTTGCGCACGGCCCGCAGCTCGCCGGCCAGGCGCGACTCCACCTTTTTCGCCTCGGTTTCTAAGCGTCGCAGACGCCCTTCAAATTTTAGACGCTCACTCATTCGGTGCCTCCCTTTTCCCGCACGATCGGGCAAAACTGGTTGTGGCCCACGGCGGCCGTCAGATCAGTCATGGCGCTGGTGTTGGCCGCCACCACGGCCCGCAGGTCGCCGCTCAGCCGACTGTACTCTTTTACGAGTTGCGCGTTGTCCCGGTACATCTGGCGCTGTTCAACCATGTCTTCCTTGTATTTTTCCAGCACGGTGTCGAGCGCCGACGACGCCTCCTTGCGCTCGGTGTAAATTTCTTTGAGGAGGTCTGCCCGTTCGCGGGCCAATGCTTTGCGGTTTTTCTCGTTTTCCTTCAACTGCATCCAGTACATGACCACGATGACGCCGGGCAGCCCCAGGGTTTTGATGATGTCCCAGACGCCGCCGATGCCGCCGATCAGGCTGATGCCGTCCATGATTACGCCTCCAGTGTCTCGATTGCCGGACGCCGCCGGGTGTTGCGGTGCACCTGCAGATGGAAATGGGCGCCGCGGCCCACGTTGTGAAAAATGCAGACCCGGTACAACGGCCGCGCCGGATCGTACTCCCAGGCAGCGTTGACCGCCGTCTCGATCTGCCGGACAGTGGTCATGGGCAGATGGCGCGAGCGCAGATCAATGGCCCGGCAGGGCAGGGTGCCGTGAACGCCCGGATCGCCGGGACGGTGCATGGAGGTGATCACCATCGCAACGCCCCGGAAGCTGCGCCGCCACCAGGCCAGCAGGTCGATCATGTGGGGGTGATAGGCCTGCTCCAGCACCGACCGGAACACCTGAAAATTTTTGATGCGGATCTCGTGCATGGCCGTCACTCCGGATCGTCGTAGTCGGGCAGCGGAACATCGGGTAACGGAACGTCGTTGTCCGGGATGTTAAACGCGTCCCGCACCCGGGAGATGGCCGGGATGAGAAACCGGTCGTCGAGGGTCGTGTCGCTGTCGGCGATGGCCTCCTCGGCCCGGTCAAGCAGGTCGTCGGCCAGCACCTTCAGGTGTCTGATCGCCACGGCCACGAGTTGCGCGCCGGCGTCGGCGGGTAACAGTTTGAGCAAAACGCCCAGCAGGTCGGACGCGGCGAACAGTTTTTTAAAAAAAGTACCCATTTTTTACCTCCTTTTCGTAACCACCTCCCCCGCCCAAGGCGGGGACTCCTCCTTGAAAAGGAGGAGAGTTTTTGTCTGGTTCTTGCAGGTCGGCAATCCCCTGCCGACATCCGGCGCCCCTGCTCGCGCGAAGGTCGGCATTCCCATGCCGACGATGGCAACGGCCGATTGTAAAACCCATGGATGTTTTTTTCGGGGAAATTTTGATTTCGGGGCCTCCTTTTGGCCGGCCCCAAAAAAAAGGACCGGCACATTCCCGCTGTAAAAAGCGAGTAAAATGTAACCGGTCCTCTGATGATACTGGAGCTGCCGGTGGGTGCTCACCGGTGGTTTATTTCACGTCCATGCGTGCTGTCGCACCGTACCACGCTCTGGTATTTTTATCTGTACGTCACAACGGGGCTGCTGTCAACCCCTATTGTTTTATGCGAATTTCCGGGCCGCCGACACTTTGCAGCCTGCCACAATTGAAACATTCCATCGTCGCGCCCACAACTCCTTCCGGGACATGCCCGCGGAAGACGACTTTTTTGCAATACCGGCACCGGTATGGCCGCGGCTTCCGGGACGCCTCGGCCTCCGCGCGGACAACCTCATCATCGAAAACGCGGGTTTTCACGTGGGTGAGAAACTCGCAGGTGACCGGCAGTCCCGACGCGTCGCCGATGACGGCGCCGGTATAGCAGAGGGGGCAAACGGCAAAGTTGAACCCGGGATCCCACTGCCTGGCCTCGCCGGCGGGGAAGATGTTGCCGCAGTAAAAACAGCCGCACGTCGTGCTTCGCTGAACCTCCTCCCAGTTGTTCTCCGCGTGTTTCTCCGCCCTGGCAATGTCCCGGTTGGTGCTCATGACACCCCCCCCTTTTTTACTGTTCCGTCCCGGCCTCCGACGGGGAATTGACCTCCGTTACGTGTCCGCATGCGAGACACTCAAGCTCCACGTCGGCGTGCAGCCACCCCTCAAGCAGTTCCCTGTTGCACTTGCTGCAGTGATAGCTCCGGTACTCCTGCTCGGTTATCGCCTTGATAACGTCCCCATCAATCCAGTTGATGTCGTCCATCACGCCTTTAGTATTTTGATCTCCGGCCGCAGCCGGGTGTTGTCGTGGACCTTCAGATGAAAATGCGGCCCGGACCCACTGTTGTGATGACCACAAACGCTGTACCTCGGTCGCTTCGAATCGTACTCCCAGGCCGCGTTGACATCCGCCTTGATCTCGCTGATCGTGGCGTCGGACAGGTGAAACGAGCGCAAATCGATGCCCCTGCAGGGCCGGGTTCCATGCACCCCCGATTTACCGGGCCGGTACATGGATGTTATCACCATGTCGCTATACTGCTCATGCCACCACGCCAAAAGGTCAATCATCTTCGGGTGGTAGACCTCTTCCAGCACCGGCCGCAGCACCCCGAAATCCTTGATCCTGATTTCGTTCCTTGCGGACATTACAGGCCTCCCTTCGTTATGGTTGTGGGGCTTTACAGAAATGAAGAAATGAAGTTCACAACAATCGGACTCGCAATTATAGCAAGAATTGCCCCAATCACAAGCGCGCCGCCCTTGATTAACGTGAAATTTTTCTCAAGGACAGCAAAGTTTTTATTCAGGGCGTCAATCGCCTGCGACAGCTTGTCTTCTCCTTTTATGCGGGCCTCTTTCTCGGCATTCAGCCCGTCTATCAATTGCCCGATCTGCCTGTCGTGATGATCCAGGACTTTCCGCCAGTTTTCCTGTTCCCGAAGATGGCTGCTGACCTCGGCAATCTCACGCTTCAGGGACTTGATATCCGCTTTTAGCTCTCTTGAACCAATCGGCCTGTATTTCTTCATCACGTCAACCAGCTCATCGGGGAATTCAGTCAACGCCCTTGTGGGGACTGCCTCGGCCGGCGTCTCGCCCTTCTCCAGCAGATAAAAGGTGGCTCCGATCAGTTTTTTCAAGGGCCGTAAGATAAAGTCGGTTGACGCATAGTTGAGAAGCCCGACCAGGAGCTTTCCCTGATACCCGGGGTCCACCGCGAAACCGCCCAATGTCTGAACGCCGGCCTGGCTCAGTTTTCGCTTGGGGCTTAATTGAACAAACATGTTATTGGGCAGATCCAGCGTCTCTTCGGACAGGACGAACACCACCTCGCCAGGCTCGATAACCAGCTCTGACTGTTCGCTGCTTGTCAGGCGGCTTGCGTCAACCGGTCGGCTGAACCTGGCTTTCAAGATATTGTGACTAAGCCTGAAATCATACTTGATTCCCTCGGCGCATTCAGGACTTCCGGCCTTGATAAAGCTCTGCTCTTTGACCGCCTGTAACAATTCATCGTGGGGGATTATTTTTGCCATGAATCACCTCGAAAAAGGGTGGGATGAAATACAACATGAGGCGCTTGCTGCTCAAACAGATACCACGGGTTGTGGGTCGTTGTCAAGCAGGTGTGCGGCTGGCCGCACACCTGCAATGTCGGGCTACACGTTGGCGCCGTAAATCCAGTCCCGGGCCTCGCCGATCATGCGCCAGAGGCCGCAGAGGCTCCGGTCGGTGAGGTCGAGATCATCGGCCCGGGCCGCGCAGAGCAGAGCCAGGATGATGTCGAGTCGGTCCACGGCGCGGTCGATCTGGTCCATCCGCGCCACCGGCGTGTGGACAACGGGGTACGGATCGACAAATCCGCCCCAGTCCAAGGGGCGCTCCGGTCGTCGGATATGGGTCGCGTTATTCATGGGCCACCCCCTTTCCTTCGCCCGCAGATTCCGGGGCGGGCAATATGTCCGCTTTTCGTCCCGTGCGCGCCGGTTCCTGCAGGTCGGCATTCCCATGCCGACAGCAACCACCTCCCCCGCCTGCGGCGGGGACTCCTCCTTGAAAAGGAGGAGAGTTTTTTATTGCCCGAATTTCGGCGGCGCCGTCCATCCGGGTCATCTCCCCGATGGGCCCGGCAAGGAGATCCCGGAGCAGTTTCTCGGCCCGCTTCTTCCGGGGGGCGGTGAAGGCCGGCGGGATGGAGACGCCCGCCTGCCGCAGGGTCTTCTCCACGGCCCGGACGCGGTGTTCGGTCATCTTCACCACCCGGCCCGCCTCGCACTGGGTGAGGCCCTGGACCCGCAGCCAGACGAGGCTGCAGAGGTCGTCCCAGGAGACCTCCAACCGTCGCAGATCCATCGTTAAAATCATGCCGTGGGCCAGCCCTTCGCCGCGGCCCAGGCGAAAGAGGCGGCGCTCCTCCCGCGCCAGGCGCTCCCGGCGCCCGGCGAGGAGCTTCTGCTCGCACTCGATGAAATAGCGGCGCACCTCGCGGCCCCGTGAAGTGCGCTCCACCATCGCCAGCTCCTTGGCCATGTCGATGGTGAGGTGGTACTCCTTGCGGGGACGACCGCGATTGGAAGTTTTACTCAAAATTGAGTAAAAATCCGTACCATCTTCAAAGCCGTACTTTTTTACTCTATCCCGGACCCAGTCGTTATACCTACGCTTTGGGGCAAGAAACCTCCATAGGTGGTGTGCGTCTACAGTCTGGACAGTTAGATTAGATACTTGCCGATGAGTTATCGTTGGGAAATTAGCCACGATAGGCCTCCTTTTGGTTTTGACAGTTAAGCGCAAAAATGCGCCAAGTGTTGTCACAGCCCAAAAGGGATCTGCCTGTACCTCGCGGTGTCAGGGCACTTGGCGCATCTACGCCTAATAAAAGCCCCCTTTCCGCGCCGGGTTGGACACGGAGGCCGGGGACAGCCCCTTTTGGTCTTGACTTTTTGACCATACAGGGGCTGGTTAGGATTGTCAAGGAATCAGTTGGCCGAGCAGAATTAGAATAACAATGATGATCACGGCCCACCATCCCTTGCTCAGTTTAAAACCCTTTTTGGGGATGGGCTCATCGGCACTCACACCTACTTCTATAGTGTACTGTTGCGCATCAATGACGGTTGGCTCGGTCTGCGGCCATTCCGGTTCATATTCTCCCAGAACATAAGCGCCTACCTCCTGTAGAACCGGCTTGATGCCGACAGCAGCCTCCTGATATTTCCCCTGTACTATTTTATTGCGGGTTATGTACTCCCAGGCTGGATTCCGCTTGGGGTTGACCTTTTGGGGCATCTTCTCCAGGGTTTCAAGTACACGCCTTTTATCCAGGACGGGACAGGCTCCATTCTCCTTTAACCCTTTCTCCAGTTCATGGCGGATACGGGCTTTATCAAAAACCCATGCGCCCGCATTATCAAAGGTTCCGTAACCAAGCCAATCGTCGCCATACTCAGTGATGGGCATATCCAGCCGCTTGCACCCCCAGATGTTCACGCTCCGCCCCTTTTCGCCAAAACAGTACTGGCGGGGTTTGTAGGCCTTTTGCCGTTCCTGATAGCACCCCAGGCCACCATAGGTTAAATCTTTCTTGGTGGCGGCATGGCCGTCAATGAGCATTTGCGAAGACTTCCAGCTTCCCACCAGGTCAAACAGATTGGTAATCAAATCCACCTCGGTGACCGGCAGCGTAACGGTGTGCCGGACTTGCTTGCCCTCGCCAGTGAACTCATAGGTCGGCAACTTTTCACATATCTCAACCGCCTTGACATAATTGGGCGAGGCGCTTTTACCGAAGGCAATCTCAACATTTGCCACCTGCCCATTAACCTGGGGAACTGTCACTCTGTCCGCCTCGGTTACAGGATCGCCACATTGCGGGCAAAACCTTGACCCCGCATTGATTCCTGAACCACACTTGTCGCATTTCAGCATTTTCACCTCCGTTGTTTGGGTTTACAATTCATCTTTCCTCTTTTCCCGCCGCTGCAAAAAGCGGTTCTCCGCGGCCCATTTGCGAAACCGCTCAAACAGGTCGATGCCGCGCTCCAGGTCCATCGTCCCCTGCTCTACTTTTGCGCACAGGCCGATCCGCAGGGCGTGGAGCGCCTGGAGTTCGTCATCGTCGGGATATTTCTGCACCAGCGCGCTCCACTCGGCCCACATGGCCGCGTCGCGGCAGTGGTTTTTGGGTTCATCGGCCAAGGCTATACCGGCGGCGACGGCGACTAACACCAGGATGGTTGCAACTGTTTTCATTGTTCCCTTTTGGTTTGGGTTTACAAACATCCGGGGCACCATACCACAACGCGCCCGGCTCGTCATTTCGTAGGTCGGCATCCCCATGCCGACGGTGCCGACGGATCATGGCGGCAACGGATTGCCGCCCTACATGTGCCGGTTCCTGTAGGTCGGCATTCCCATGCCGACAGCAACCGTCCCCCGTCCGGGGACTCCTCCTTGAAAAGGAGGAGAGTTTTTTTCGGTTTCCGAATGCCGACGGGCGGATTTCCCTTTTCGGCGGCAAGGGGTTGCCGCCCTACCGGTTACTCCAGGCGGTCTAACCATTCCCTGCCTTTCCAGTACAGCGCGTCATACCGCGGCGGGGTGGGCTTCACAAAGCCCTTGCGGGCCTGCGTTCCGCGTCCGGTATGACCCGGCGCTCTCTTGCGGCGACAGAGCCGCCGAACGAGCCGTTTGTACGGTTTTTTGAGGGCCGCGGCCAGGCGCCCACAACAGTGCCCGGTCGTTTTTCCCCGATTACACATAATTCCTTTTTAGCTCCCGAAACAGGCACCGTAACAGCTCATCTTTATATTTGGGCCAATAGTAAGGGTCGTCTTCCAGGCTGATCGCTCTCAGGCCGCCTGGGCCGTATTCGTACCCCATGTTGGAGATGACCGGCTGGTCTGTGGCGTTGAGTGCCTCTATTTTGATAGCGAGGGTAAAGTCCTCAGTAACGTCGCCATCTTCTACCCTGCGGGCCGTAAAGCTGAGGGTGATTTTCTCCGGCGGACAGCCCAGGTAGTCGGCCAGGGCAGTGGTCAGCGCCTCGGTGACCGTGCGCCGGGCCTCGCTGTGGAGGTCCCTGGTGACGGTGAGTTTTCGGGTGAGTTCATCGTAGCGGGTGTTCATGGTTTGCTCCTCTATGTTTTTTATCCCCATCCGGTATATAAAACCGTCCCCCGCCTGCGGCGTGGGACGCCTCCTTGAAAAGGAGGAGAGTTTTTACGCGCCCTCTGGCGCCCGCTTATGCCGGTAAAACCATTGCATGATTTTGCGGCGCTCGTAATCGTTCCAGCCAAGCGTCTCCTGCTCCGGCGTGACAATGTTTTTCTCTAATTGATCTAATCGATGGAACCACATCGGCAAAGGTCTCACCCCGTGACCCTCGATCCATCTGCATCGTTCCCACGCCTCGTCCGGGCCGGAGTCAAAGCCGATCAGGGCGTAGGATTTGACGTTTGATTTTGCGATCCCGGCCCGACGCAACTTGTCGATGGCCTCAATCCATGGGTCGGCCCGGGTCATGGTGTCCAGCGCCAGGCGGACGAGAGGCCGTTTGATCCCGGCGATCCGGGCGGCGTGGTAATCGGTTAGTAATCTGGCATCGAGGCCCTGGTTGAAGTCCGCCCAGCCCCACCGTATGAGCCGATCAATTACCCGGTCAAAATGCTGTTGACCGGCCGCCAGCAGGTTGTTGTCACAGATAACCGGCAGGTCGGGCCAGACGTCCAACTCCCGGAACGCGCCCTCGAATTTGCGGACGCCGCAAAAACGGCACTTGCGGATACAGCCGACGGTGGTGCGGGTGGCCATCGGGTTCACCCGCTGCAGCACACCGGGCATATCGCCGCCCACGGTGACATGATCCATGCCGTTGAAAAAGTCCGGCAGCAGTTTAACGGCCGGGCCGCCTACGACGGCGCGATCCCAGAAAAAGGAACGCTGCTGAAGCATCCACCGGATGTCGGGCAGGTTCCAGGTGAATGGAATTGACAGGTGGATCACCCTGTTGACGAGCCACCTGTGTGGTTTTTTGGGCCAGTCGGTCATTTCAATGGGCCGTCCCGCCGCCCGGGGCCACCATCCCGGCCAGCTTCTCGTAGCTGATCTCGCCCTCTTTTTTAAACGTGTGAAGCCAGTGGATCGCCATTCCCACGTGGGTCTGGGCCAGGGTGTAGGCGTCGGCCCGCCGCAGCTTCGGGTCCTCTTTTAACATCGCCTTCGCGGCCAGCTCCACAACCCCCTGGATCATGCCGGTCATGGCGGTGATGTCGCTGCTCTCTATGCCGTTCATTTTTTCGGTCAGGTCGGTCATTGTGTCTCCTTAATCGACAGGTCGTACCCGTATTTGACGGAGCGCTTGCGTTCCGTGCCGAGGTCCACCAGCTCCACGTCGGTCAGTTTTTCCACGGCGTCCCAGTCCACCGAGCGGGCGACCTTGACGAGGTCGTTGCGTCCGGCCCGGTCGATATTTTCCAACAGATCGCGCTTTTTGACGACCCGCTCAATCTCCTGTTTCAGCAAGGCGCCGTTGTCCAAATGGCGGACGTCACCGTCGCCGAAAATATCGGAGTCGTGATCCCGGCAGAGCGTGCGCAGTTCGGTTGAGCGCTTTTTCAGCGATAATTTAACAGCGCAGAGTTGGCCGGCATACTTTTGGCGGATCGCGTCGATCTCCGCCTCGGCGCGGGCGTTGACCTTCGCCAGGCTGCGCTCCATGCGGCCGATCTGTTCGAGTAAAAATGTTGCGGTGTTGATAGGTGTGTTCATAATTCCTCCTTTTGCTTGTCGGCATAGGAATGCCGACCTACGAAATCGCGTCGGCATGGGGATGCCGACCTACGGGAACCGGCGCATTGTAGGGCGGCAACCCTTTGCCGCCTTGCGCCTACTCATCATTCCTGTCCCCCTGCCGGGTCATAATGGCGTATTTCAACATTCGCTCAACCTGTGCCAGTGCCTGCTTTATTTCTTTTAACGCCGACGCCTGATAGCTCGCTATCAATAGCAGCGCCGCGATGATAAAAAAGAGCGCCAGCAAAACAGCCGTAAAAGCGCCGTGACTAATCATTTCGGTTTCCTCCTGTTGGTTCGCTGGTTTCGGTCTCATGTCGCGATCAGATGAGCGCCCACGCGATGATCATGATCACCGCGGCGACAATGATCGCGGCCGCCTCGGCCGCAGCAGCCCTACGCTCCCGGCGGTTCATGACGGCCTCTTGGGCTGCAGGTCCAGATCCATCTGTCCTAAAAACGCGGGCAGGCTCAGGCCCTTGATCGCCGCGGCCTGGGCCAGTTTTTTCAACCCGGCCACGCGCAGTTTCTGGATGTACTCCTCGATCTCGCTCGTCCCGGCGGCGAGGTAATATCCGCCGCCGCCCTTGGCCACCACGGACATGATCGGCACCCCCTCCCTGCGTAAGTCCGTGACGATTTTGCGGACGGCCCGGGTGTCGTTGATGCGGTTGTCCCACCCGCGCTCAAACACCTGGGTGTAAAGCTCGGCCATGCCGATCATGCGACCGCGCCCCACGTGGCGGGTCATCACCGTCAGCAAGCGGGCCCGGACAGCGGCGATATCTTCCTTGGTCATGCGTTTCATGGCGTCACCTTTTTCATATCGTCGGCGATTTGGTTGATTTTGCCGACGGCGTAAAACATCTCGCCCCGGGTCAATCCGTCGCACGTGAGAGGCAGCTTGATGTACTTGTTTGCGTAACCGAGGGCCACGTGGAGACGTTGGGTAAAGGCCGCCACGTGCTCGGCCTGGGTCTCGGGCCGTCGCTTTTTCGGTCCCCCTGCGTCCGCCCGGCCGGGCTTGTCGTCTGAGGTTTCAGGCGTGTCCGCCTGCCCGTAAAACCAGTGTTCGAGGGTTTTGGCCGGGATGCCCGACTCTTTCGCCAGGGTTGCGATGGCCGCCTTCGGGCTGACGCCATCCGCTTCTGTTTTGTGTTTGACCTGGTTGCAGGCCTCGATTTTGCATTGATCGCTCCATGCCATGATGTACCTCCGTTTCTGTTTTCATTAGTTGCGCCCCACCGCGGTCATCACCGTCACCGCCGTTTGATTGTAATGGTCGATAAACAGCAGCAGCCCGGCGGGGGTGTAGTAATAGATCGTCAGCGTGTTGCACTCCACGCCCTCGGGGGTCAGCAGCCGGCGCCCCTTTTGCAGCCGCAGGGTGTGGGGATGGCGCAGCAGGTGGCGGATAAACGACGGTGGGGGCACCGGCTTACAAATACGCTGCCTCCAGCGGTCGATAAAATGTTCGGTGAGCGCCAGCTTCATGGCGCCGCCCGCTTTACTTCCCGCTTTTGCTGCATCGCCAAGGCCTGGATAATTTTGTAGAGTTGATCCGGATCGCACCACTCTATTTTTGTGACGTGAAACATGTGAGCGGCGATGCCGTCCGCGTACCCCTTGGGTTTGCCCAGGGCCTCCAACTGCTTGTAGATTTTGGCCCCGAGGCGGCGCTTGTGTTTCGCCAGATTGATCCGGCCCACCCTTTGCTTGGCGCGGGACCGGAATCCGAGGGATTCAAAGTGTTCCATCAGCTCGGTAAACCGGGTGAGGTTGAGCTGCGTGGACGACTCGACGCCCACCCGCGCCAGCGCCGCCCGGTATTCGTTTTCGCCCATGCCGAGTTGGGTTTTGGCCACATGGATCAGCGCGATTTTCTTTTTACTGATCGGCATGGGTCACCTCCTGCGGAGGGTTGCCGTGGGTGATTACCATCGTGGCAATAAAGTTGGCGCTGTCGGCATAGGGATGCCGATCTGCGCCGGCGCGCAGGCCGATCCATTTCTCCAGAGGCCAGGCCGCGGTGTTGCCGCACCTGGGGCAGCCCGTGGCCCGGTCGCGGATCGCCTTGAGGCGGTCAAATATCTCGTCGCACTGCAGGCAGATATGGGCGTGTTCTATTCGCATAACTTCTCCTTTCTGATCGCGGCCAGCCGTTTGAGCAACCGCTCGCAGAGCCGCGCCGCTTCGTCATTGGCCTCGGGCAGCGCATTGATCGCGCCGGTGCAGACCAACCGGTTGATCCGGACGGCCAGCAGCACCTCCGGGTCGGGTGTAAACGGTTTGACCGGCGGACGGAGGCGGTGCATTTTCCCACGGGTGGTCAGCCGCCACTGTTTTTCATACCCGCCGCCGGCGCTCCCCTTGCGTCCGGCCTGTTCCACCATTGCGCCGGAGCGGTAGGCCCGCAGCCGTTTGTAAACGTAACTCGTGGTCGTCCCCGCCTGCCGCGCCAGGTCGGCGGCAGTAAAGCGCGGGTTGATCCGCATGGCCCGCCAGATGCGCTCGTTCATGGGCGCGCCGGCGGTTTGCGGCTCTGCGCGAAACTGGTAAACGCCGCGCCCCACACGGGCCAACTGTCCCTGCCGACGGAGTGATTTTATCGCGCTACGCGACTGTTCATGAGAGAGACCCAGCGCCTCGGCAGCCTGGCGCGCCCGGATGATATTCCCGTCGGCGGCGTACTGGCGGACGCTCTCGGCGATTCCTCTTTTACGCATGGGACCTCCTTTTCGGTTTGGCCGGCCGCGGGCGGCGATCCGGCAGCGCATTAACCATTTTCAGCGTGATGGTTTTTGTGCCCGATGCCCGGGCCGACCGCTCCAGGTGCACCATGTCCACCACCACCGGGCGAAAGTCCCCGCCAAAGCGGTCAATCTCCCGCCGGGCCGCGTCCGGCTCGATCCGCAGGCCGCAGGATTTGAGGGCGAACAGCGTAACGTCCTCGGCCGTGATCGGGCCAAACCCCACGGTCTGGGTGACCCGGGACCAGAGCCGATCCCGGGCATGGAGCTTGCTGTAGAGGCTCGCCTCGCCGATGAGCACCACCGGCGCGCCGGTCTCGTCGTGGATGTCCCGCAGGTGCTCAACATGGCCGACGGATTTCAGACGGTCGGCCTCGTCAACAAGGATGATGCGCCGCTGCCGGTTGAGTTCGTCAAAGGCCATCCGGCGGCAGCGGTCGATGGTGTAGGGTTCCGTGTCGTTCAACTCGCGGCACAGGGAGGCCAGCATGGCCCGCGGGGTCCAGTCCTCCAGCACCCGCAGGTAGATGGCGCCGGTGCGCACCGCGTACTCACGGGCGCATTCGGTTTTCCCAAGGCCGGCCCGGCCGTGCACAACCCCCAGCCCCGGCTGACCCCGCCGGACATCCTCCATGATCGCCATCGCCCGGCGAAAGGCCGCAACATTTCCGGTTTCGAGAAATACAGGTTTCATAAGCATCCTCCATTTTGGGTTTTGGATTGACCTCTGTTTCCGTAGGTCGGCATTCCCATGCCGACATGCGGCTTGCCCTGCTCGGCGGCAAAGGATTGCCGCCCTACGAGTACAGCTTTCGTAACGCCCTGCGGCTGATGATTTCCATTTCCCCGGTGTCGGTAAACATCACCTGTACCGATCCCATCCGGCCCGTTTTTATAATTTGACAAATACGCCCTTTTAACCGTTTTCGTTTTTCGTTGTTTGCCCAGACGTATCGATACAGCGGTTTCACGAGTACAACATTTTCAGATCGGCAAACCGATCCGCGTAGTTGTTTTTAAATTCGTCCGTTTGCTCGAAGTAAGTCATAAACGCCTCGTCCACGGCGGCGATGCTCTCCTTGCGCTCAAATTTGGCCCGCCATGCCCACTCGTAGCGCTCCAGTTCCCCGGCCCACACCTCGGGACGCGGAACCTTGTGGGGTTCCCGGTCGGCGGCCATCTCCGCCTCGGCCCGGTCGGCGATCAGTTTTAAATGATCGCGCTCGGCGTCGGTGAGAGCCGGGACATCCGTCGGCGCCGTCTCCGGTTTGCCGCTGGTCAGCGGAATCATTTTGCGGTTGTAGGGCAATGCGCCGAGGGCATCCACGTCGGCACGGGAGACGCCCTGCTCCAGCATCTGCCGCTCCACCTGTTTCGCCATCCGTTTTTGTCGGGCGATGGCCCGCTTGACCTGATCCACAGCTACCTCGTCGCCAAAGAGCCGGGCCAGCGGATGGAGCGCCTGCACCGGCAGGGCGTCGCCGAGATAAATCCCGCGCGTATTATAAAGGTGTACCTGGGCAAGGTTGGCCGTGTCGTAATGCACCACCACATCCTGGCCGATGCCGTGGAGACAGTCGGCCTCGTAATCGATGCCCCACAGCCGGATCCGGCAGCGGCGCGGCTTTTTGCGGATCCGCCACATGAATAATTGGTTGAGATCGCCGGTATCGACGCCCGGGCCGCGGCCGTCGTTGAGCACATCCACCGGCCGGCGGCCTCCAAGGCCACGGTGGGGCTGCCTGGAAAACCACTTGCAGTAGGCGGCGACGATATAGCCGGCCTCGCGGATGTTGGGCGTCCATCCCTGAGTGTGGGCATCGTGCAGGGCTGCGTGGAGCTTCTCGTTGCGCAGCATCCAGGCCGGTTTGTCATCAATCGACGCGCCGGTGTAGGTCGGCATCAGCCGCTCCATCTGCTCCTGCATCGTCAGGAAAAAGCGCTCCACGATTTTGGAGCGGGCGTTGTAGGGCCGCGCAAACGCCACGGCCACATCTAACCGCGCGTACAGGCCGGAGAGATCCGTAAGGTCGGGATCGCTCTCGGTAAAAATTTTCGCTTTGAACGCCTTGCCGTTGTCGAGATAGACCGCCGCCGGGAAACGGCCGATATTGATTACCGCCGCCCGAAACGCCGCGTGGATCGCCACGGTGTCCTCGGTGGGCATGATCTGCCAGCCCGCCGGGCATCGGCTGGCCCAGTCGTAGAACAGAATCAGCGTCATCCGGCAGGGTCGGCCCGTGTCCGGATGGCGAATCAGGAAATTAAGGGCCTTGCCGTCAGCCACCAGCGCCTGGCCCGGTTTCAGGACGCCGCTGTCCCGCGTGATGTACGGCGCCCACTCGTCGGTGTACGCCTTCAGCCCGTCCCGGGCCATCGTCACTACGTGGCCGCTGGTGCGCACGTAGTCCCGCAGCCAGCGCCGCGCCGTGGAGTCGCTGCCCCCCATCGTCGTATTGTTTTTTTGGAGAGTGGCGTGGGTCGCCCGGATCGCCAGCGCCATCGACGGTCGGGTCGGATGAAGATAGCAGCGCAGCAGGGCCGTCTTGGCGTCGTCGGTCAGGCAGCGCCGGCCGCGGAGGTAGCCGCCGCGGGTGTCGGTCAAAATAAACGGATCGTTGTTGTTCCGTTTGAGTTTGAGTTTCCACTCCTCCACCGTCTGCCAGGCGGTGGAGCCGATCTGTTTGTATATTTCGGGGTGAAGGGCGCCGGTGTTGTACGCGTGGACAAACTGTTCCCGGGCGGCCTGTTTGCCGCCCCACTCGGCGCGGTTCACGGCCCGGCAGTAGGCCAGCACGAGTTTGTGTTTCGCCAGCGCCTTGCCGCCGCGGTCAAGCCGCCGCACCGCCGATGTTACCGTTTGCGACGGCGGCGATGGGCCGCCGCCGTGGGCAACGGGGGGAAGATGATGCCCGGCGCCGTCCATCGCCACCGCCAACAATTTTTCATCGGCGTTGTACCTTTTATATAGGAGCTGGATTTCTTGGGGCAGGTTTTCGAGTTTAAAAACCTTCGGCGGGCGACCTCTATTGCCACGTTCATGTTCATACGGCCAGTTGTCTTTTGTAGCTTGCTCTGACACAGCGCGGGGGGTGAGCTTTAGTAAAAATGCAATATCTTTTATATTGAGCCTCGTTCCCATTTTACCTCCCCCTTTAAGGGTTGGCTGTTATTGATTTCATGGAAAATGTTAAAAATGAGGTTGGTTGCTTCCTGGAGGTATTCCGGTATACAGTACCTGCGTGGGTGCAGGTTTTTAAAGGCGTGTGTACAAATCCCAAACGTCTGTTTCTTATCTGTCATCTTATCCCTCCTTCCAGTTTGCGCATTTCCTTGCGGGCCGCCCTGGCCCGGTGATAGGCCCTGGCCCACTTCAAAAGGGTTTGATCCTCCCGGCCGATCACCTCGGCAAAGAGCGGCGTGGCCAGCGCCCGAAGCGGCGCCAGGCTGTTCACCACCGCGCAAAAAACCGGCAGCGCCTTCATCGGCACCTGCCGGGCATCATTCGGGTTAAGCCATTTTTCAAGGGTCTCTTTGGATAATTTTTTAGCGTTGCCGTTATTGAGCTTGACGCCGTACTCCCCGGCCAGGTCGTTCATCTCATCCGCGATCTGGTCACGGGAGAGGCCGCACTCCCTGGCCGCCTGCCAGCAGGCGCGGTTGTAATTGGCCGCTACGTTGAGCGTCGGCCGCCGGTTGAACAGGTTCTGCTGGATGGGTCGTTTCATTGTCCGTTGATCTCCTGTTTGTGATATTTTTTTATCGCTGTCGGACGTTGACCTCGTCTGTTAATTGGTTTAGTTTTGATCGTGATGCGATGGTTTGCGATGATATGGCCGGGGGGTAAGCGGTCGGCTCATGGGCCGGCCTCGTTTACGAGGGCCGCCGGTTAAATAGGCCTCGGGCCAGATGCGCTCCACCTCGACGCCCACCGCTGCGGCGATGGCTCGGCGGATGCGGTCCGAAGGGGCACCCTCGATGACCATATATACGGCCTGCTGGGTCACGCCCAAATTGCGTGCAATCGAGACTTGGGAGACTCCCTTCTCGACCAGCAACGCGCGGATTTTATTCGAAGGGAGATTTTTCGGTTTGTAGCACATGATGCCCTCTTTTTTTAAATGGACACTAAATTTGTTAAATAGTATATTTATTCGGATGAAAACAATATGTCAACGGAAAAATGGACTTCCGTTATTATTTTTTGGGATAAGCTTGTTTTTATCGAATAAATGTTTTTATTTATTGGAGATTATTGCGAGGTAGGATGTTATGGGTGATTCTAAAAAGAATTCCAAAAATAAAGGTGATTTTAAGAACCTGGAAATGGGTAAACGGATTGAGGCTTTGATGAAGGCTAGGAATTTATCGCAAGCAGAATTGGCTCGAAAGATTGGGTCAAGCCCCAGCACGGTTCAGTCATATATTTTCGGGGGTTACCCGAAAGGTGATTACGCTGTAGCGTTAGGGGAAGCGTTGAATTGTTCCATAGATTGGTTGCTGACAGGGAAGGGGGATGATCCTGAAAGTGCGCTGAGCGCCGGGCCGGTAAGTCAAAGCGGCCAGGTTGAAGTCAGCCGACAGGAGGGTGGCAAGGTGAATGTTCTTAACCTGACCCTGATCCCCAAGGCGAAAGCCCGCCTGAGCGCCGGAGACGGCGCGGTGGTGCTACAGGAAGGGCTTGGCGGTGTCCACAGCTTTCGTACCGAATGGATAAAAAAATACGCCAACAACACCGCAACGCTCATTTTAATCGATGTTGATGGCGACAGCATGGAGCCGACGATCTCCGACGGCGCGACCGTTCTGGTTGACCGCGCCCGCAATAAATTGTCCGACGGTATTTATGCAATCGGGCTTCACGATATGGTGATGATCAAACGGATCGCGGTTGTAGGTTCCGCCGCCGTAAAAATCAAATGCGACAATCCCAATTACGAGGCGTTTGAGGTTCCGCTGGGTGATCTTCGGATCATCGGCAAGGTGATCTGGTCGGCCAGATCGTTGATTTGATTTTCTGATTTCATCTGGTAATTTCTATCCAAAACGGCCTGTTTTCGCCAATTTTTCTGGTATTAAAATTCCATCCCGATCCGCACACCCACAATCCCCGCAAACCCAAGCCAAGTGCCACTCACAGCTCATATCCGTTTCACAACATCCCCTAAAATAAGTTTCTGGGTTTATGTGCCCCCTTATAAAAAGACAGGGATTTGAAGAATCAGGGCTTCCATATTGATGATGCCGATATGCAAAAGGCGCTTGACCGTTTTTCTGTAAAAATCAAACAGTGCCCAAACATAGGTGATTTACTTTTGCTTGAAGCCCAATTGACCAAAAACCTTTACAGGATAGCGGCCAATCGCACCAGGCAAAACGACTTTGTCCGCAACGTGGAAGCGGTAGATGACGCCAATGCCTTTTTGAATCATGGCAATTACCTGGCCTATGGCCTGGCGGCGACAACCCTCTGGGTGTTGGGGATTCCCCACGGGTTTGCCGTTATGCACGGCAAAACCCGGCGCGGGGCATTGGTTTTTGATGTGGCGGATCTGATCAAAGACACGCTGGTACTGCCATGGGCGTTTATTTGCGCAAAGGAACAGGCCACCGAGCAGGAATTTCGCCAGCAGTGTCTGCAAAACTTTACCCGCCACAAGGCGCTGGACTTTATGTTTGCTACGGTTAAGGAAATCAGCCTGAACGGGGGCCGACCATGATGGTCACCTTCGTCTCCGAGTGCGAGAAAAAAGCGCTCAACCGGACCCGGCGGGTGCTGGACAGCTTCGCCGGCCGCATCGGCTCCAGAACCTGGCAGACCGTGATCACGGCGGAGGGGTTGCAGGCGGTGAAAAAACTGCTCAGGAAAACGGCCACCAAAAATACGGCGGTTTCCTGCCATTGGATTCGCAGCCGCAGACGCACGGAGTTGATGTGGATCGTGGGGAATCGGAGGAAGTTTAATTCGCAAGGGTTTGTGCCGGTTAATTTTACAGAATCGGTGAGTAGTCAGTTTACTGATGAAGGCCGCTGGAAAACACTGCGTTTAATTCGGCACGCCGCTGTTATTGCTGGTTTGTTTCACGATTTCGGCAAGGCGAATCAGTTATTCCAAAACAAGATTAACCCGGATGTGAAAACCGATTTATTTGAACCCTATCGTCATGAATGGGTTTCATTGCGGCAATTTCAGGCGTTCGTGGGTGATAAACGTGATATGGAATGGCTGGATGCTTTGGCGGATATGAATCCGAATGGCTTGAAGCCCTATTCCCCTGACGGATTCGATGACATCGTGAACGAAACGAATCACCCGATTCTCAATTTACCTCCATTTGCAGGCCTGGTGGCTTGGATTATCATTTCGCATCATCGCTTACCTCTGCTTCCTGCGTGGGAAGAAAATATCAATGCGAATACCGCTTTTTCCCATATTGATCAATGGCTGGAAGATCGTTTCGGGGCTGTCTGGAATTCCTACCGGTGTAAGGACACTGACCAGCAGGGACGTATAGAGGAAAACTGGACATTTGCTGAGAATGCATTGCCTTATCATAGTTCCCACTGGCGCGCCAAAGCCTGCATCGAGGCTTCTGAAGCTAAAGAAGCGTTATCGGTTTGGCTGGACGATAAAGATCACGATTTTATCAATGGTTATCTGTTTACCAGTCACCTGTCGCGACTGTGTGTGATGCTGGCCGATCATCATTACTCGGCGCAGAAACAGGTCACGCGGAAATGGCGTAATGCCAATTATAGGGTGTATGCCAATACGTATCGGAAACAAGACAGGAAAAAAGGCTTCAAACAACAACTGGATGAGCACTTGATAGGCGTTGCTCACCATGCCGGAAAAATCGTTACTGCACTGCCTCGTTTAAATAGCACCCTTAAATCTTTACCAGATAATAATGAACCCTTAACCCGTTCTGTAGAAAAAGAGTACAAAAAGAACTTTGGCTGGCAGGATAAAGCCAGGAAACTGGCTGAAAAGCTGGGCAAGGATACGCTTACACAAGGTTTTTTCGGAATCAACATGGCGTCCACGGGTAAAGGGAAAACCATTGCCAATGCCAAGATTATGTATGCCTTGGGAAAACAAACAGGACGAATCCGGTTCAGCGTTGCGCTGGGTTTACGCTCATTGACCTTGCAAACAGGCAAGGAGTTTCAAGGCCACATGAAATTATCGGATAAAGAATTGGCTATTGCCGTAGGTGGAACAGCGGTCAAACAGCTTTTTGAGAATGAAGACACGACTAAACAAGCCAAAGAAGCCCTTGAATCTTCAGGCAGTGAATCAGATCAGGAAGTGGTGGATGACGAACTTTTTGTTCACTATTCGGGCTCAACCGCCGAGCACAGCCTGCGTGAATGGACAAAAGAGAATGAGCGGCTGGAAAAGTTACTCTGCGCGCCTGTTTTGGTGAGTACGATTGATCACCTTGTACCAGCCACCGAAGGAACCAGGGGCGGCAAACAAATTGGTCCGATGCTGCGTTTGTTAACGTCTGACCTAATACTGGATGAACCGGATGATTTCGGATTGGAAGATTTGCCTGCCTTATGCCGTTTGGTGCATTGGGCAGGTATGCTGGGGGCGCGGGTACTGCTGTCTACGGCAACCATGCCGCCGGCTTTGGCCTATGCACTGTTCCAATCCTACCGGGCGGGTTGGACGCAGTATGCCAAAGCCAATATCCAAAACTGGAATGGCGCGATCTGTTGCGCCTGGTTTGATGAGTTTGGCGCCTCGCATCCTGATAACCGCCTGATTGCCAATCTGGATGAACTGAAGAAACACTATAACCGCTTTGTCAAGGTACGTCTGAATAAGTTAACTGACCAGCAACGCCCAAAGCGACTGGGGAAAATCATCACCGTCGAGAATCAAAATAGACCAACGATCCCGGCACTGGCTGAAACGATTCATACCAACATGAAAACGTTGCACGGGCAACATCATGTCCACCATGATGGAAAAAATGTCTCCATTGGATTGGTGAGGATGGCGAATATCAATCCGCTGGTTGCGGTCGCCAGGGAATTGATCAAGCTAAATGCTCCGGAGGATACCTGTATCCACTATTGCGTTTATCACAGCCGTTTTCCTCTTGCCATTCGTTCCTATATTGAAAAAAAGCTGGATAGGGTTTTAAAACGAAAAGAGGAGGATGACCTGTGGCAACATGCCGAAGTCAATGGCTCACTGCAACATTACCCTAACATAAATAACCACATGTTTGTCATCTTGGCCTCCCCGGTAGCCGAGGTTGGGCGGGATCATGATTACGACTGGGCAATTGTCGAACCCAGTTCCATGCGCTCGATCATTCAACTGGCCGGCAGGGTTTTACGGCATCGTGACCTGTTACCTGATACACCCAACATCCTGTTACTCAACCAGAACTACAAGGCGCTCCATGGGAAAGAAGTCTGTTTTGCCCGGCCCGGCTTTGAATCCTGCGAAATCCAAATGGCGTCACATGATTTACTGAACTGAATATTCTCAATGAAGAACAGTACCGGGCGATTGATGCCAAACCGAGAATTACGTTGCCCAACAACTATAAAACGAAAAATGGCAGATACTGCAATTTGAATGAGCTGGAGCATAAGGCGCTGGCTATGCAGCTTTTTTCAGGCCCTAAAAACGCCAAGGTCTGGTGGGAGAACAAACCCTATTGGTGCGGCGAAGTCCAGCGTCAGCAGCGCTTTCGAAAATCCGATAAGGATAAAGCTTATTTTTTGTGCGTGAAAGATGAATGTCCGCGGCCGTATTGGCAATGGCTGAATGAGCATGTTTATCCCCCCAAGATGGGTGATGCCAGGTCGGTCGCCAATATTATTCCCGATGCTCAAGAGCCTGAAAGAGGCCGGAATAGCAATTTTTGGGTTGATCTGGATGAACATAAAATTTATTCTGAACTTTCAGAATCTTTTGGGTTGGCATTATCCGGGGTCAGCAGGCGGTTTGGAGAGTTGCGGGTAACAGAATATGGTCATAGCCAGCATCAGGATTATTGCTACCACAAAAATTTGGGGCTTTATCAGGAGCTTGGTGATTAATGAATACAGAGAATATTCAAACATGGAATGATATGATTCGGGGCTTCCTGCAATCAAAGCAGGACGCAGAGGAAGAAAAATATCTGAAGAATACACTGATAAAATCGGTTGCCAAGTCTTATGAAGAAAAACGCTATTTTGGTGAACAACACCTGAAGGATTTTTTCGACCTTAAAAAGAATAAAAAAGAGGAGTCTCAAACATCACTTGAATTCCAACGAGATAAATATTTCAAGATGCGGCAATTTACCAAAAAACCTGAAAACATAGATTGGTCTGAGATACAGTACAACTATCAGAAAAAATGTGACACGTTACAGAAAAAATATGAAGCTACCCTTTGGCTAGAAGATGCTGCAACGAATGCAGCCAGTGTAAGTTTTGCCACTCACGTAGTCAAATTAACGCATTCGAAAATCGACAGTCCATCTTTCTTAGAGCCTGTCGACAATTAGTATATAGTATGATATCATCGCATAAAAACCGTCATGGGAGGCTATGCGATGCAAGACCGGCACACATTAAGAAATGATCAATGGGAGCGGATCAAGGA
>Ga0056123_1000040_pt1 | contig 26923 bp, 25 predicted proteins | sample WorMetHEROISLAND_3_FD_71122 | JGI IMG/M metagenome (GOLD analysis project Ga0056123, IMG submission 71122) | Marine gutless worms symbiont microbial communities from Max Planck institute for Marine Microbiology, Germany - Olavius sp. 3 HERON ISLAND ...
CCCTCTGGCCGAGAGCGAGGCGACTTGAAATGGATGGTGTGCCAGCTCCACAATGGGACCGCAAAACCGATCCGAACTCTCGGATTGTTGGACGCCCGGCGTCGTTTCAAAAGAGCCGCACCCAATTTCATTTGAAATACAAACCGAATGAAGATATAGCGGGTTCTCCGGTTTGTCTATGAATATTGATTCTAAAAGAAATTTCTCAGTATATCCGAAAATGAAAATATCTACTTCCGAGTATTTATATCTTAATTCTTCTTTCGTGCTGTATGAAATTTGATAACCACCTAATACGATTTTACCGATGAAGCCTGCTTTTCTTAAACTTTCAATTAAGGGATTTATAGTAAGTATTCTTTCCATATATAGCTGGAAATTGCAATAGCATCAAAATATTCCAGTTAAAGCGCAGGCAAATGTTGTTCTATATATTCATTTGTTATCGTATTTTTCAACTCAATCATATTTCATGACAAATGATTAACAGCAAACTCATTTACATTCTTTTATAATTTTTTAGGTAAGCCAATAGAAAGGCAATTGCTAAAGGAATTTTTATTTCACCTTCTCTTACCAAATCAAAAGATATTATTAAAACACGTTTCATTAATGTTATTTTTATGTAACTATTCAGGACCTCTTGCCAAGAAGTAGGCTACGCGCGCACCCTAGAACCATGCCTGAACAGAACGCCCTGACCCATTTTCCAGAAAACCCTGACGACGAGCTGAAGCGGCTGCGTGAACGGGTCGCGAAGCAGATACGTAATGCTTCGGCTCTCTTGCGTTTGGTGTGGGTAGCGCCCTGTTTCCCATCGCGTCGGGTAGTCCGCTCCAAGCCTAACTCTGTGCCCGTCTTTTCGCCTGTAGGCTCGGACCAGTCGCCAGACCAATCGATTGTCACCTCGCCTTCGCCCCGGGGACACGATTTGCTTGTCCGCATTATTGTGGCGCGGAACACCAGCCGGTCCACGACACGCTCGAGCGCGACTGACGTCACCTGAACTTCTTTCAATTCCAAGCCTACAGCCAGGCCAAGGTGCCCCGTGTGCGCTGCGGGACCTGCGCCAAGACCATCCAGGTCATGGCGCCCTGGGCGTGCCCCAACAGCGGCTTCAGCCTACTGATGGAGGCCTTATGGGTCACCCTCTGTAAGGCGATGGCAGTCTCTCAGGTGGCTCAATTGCTTGGCGTCAGCGACGGGCGCGTCTGGCATACCCTCGTATCATTACGTCGATCAGGTGCACGCTCAAGGTGCCCGTGTTCCCGGGGCGAAGGCGAGGTGGCAATCGATCCGGCCCGATTTGGGATCGAAGGCCACGTCAACGACCTCCCAAGGAGCCGGAAGGCCGAGCGCAAGGAGAAACAACGACCATGGGTCCATGGTGAAAACCTCCGACGTTCGGCCTGGCGACTGGTCCGAGTCTACAGGCGAAAAGATGGGTACAGAGTAGGCTTGGAGCGGACTACCCGACGCGATGGGAAACAGGGCGCTACCCACACCAAACGCAAGAGAGCCTCATTCCTCATTTTCCGTCAATCGCCTAACCGGCAGTGTTCTGATCTTGTTGTTACCGAGAATGGGGAACCGCAAGGGTTGCCCTTACTGGTCGCGGAATAGAGGTGACAGGGTGCCGGGTGCGGATCATGTAGGGGCGATTCATGAATCGCCCCTACACACTGGAAACGACAAAGCTATAGCGCCACCGCCTAACCTATGAAGGGCCGCCTGAAAAATTCCATCTCCGGAATTTTTCAAGGTGCCCGGGCGGGATTGCTACATATCCGATGCATCCATAATCCTCCTACCGAGGAGCGCTGCAACGGGGTACCCCCGCCAGGCTCGGTGAGAGATGCCAAAGAGCTACAACGGCGCTCACTCTGATAATCTTTGGAGACGACTACCATGAGTGAGCCTACCGACTACAGGGTCGCCGACCTTTCCCTGGCCGCTTGGGGCCGCAAGGAAATCACCATTGCCGAGACCGAAATGCCGGGCCTCATGGCCCTGCGCGAGAAGTATGGGGCGCAAAAGCCCCTGACCGGTGCCCGTATCTCCGGCAGCCTGCACATGACCATCCAAACCGCGGTGTTGATCGAGACCCTGGTCGAGCTCGGCGCCCGGGTCCGTTGGGCCTCCTGCAACATCTTCTCGACCCAGGATCATGCCGCCGCGGCCGTCGCCGCGGCCGGTATCCCGGTCTATGCCTGGAAGGGCGAGACCCTGGAAGAATACTGGTGGTGTACCGAACAGGCTCTGAGCTGGCCTGACGCCGAGGGTCCCAACATGATCCTGGACGATGGCGGCGACGCCACCTTACTGGTCCACAAGGGGGTGGCCTACGAGCAGGCCGGCCACGTGCCCGCACCGACCGTCAACGACAATGAAGAGGCGACGGCAGTGCTCGGTGTCCTGGCACACCTCTTCAAGCGCGACGGACAATACTGGCACCGCATCGCTGCCGGGATCAAAGGCGTTACCGAAGAGACCACCACCGGTGTGCATCGCCTGTACGAAATGGCACGGGAGGGCTCGCTGCTCTTTCCGGCTATGAACGTGAATGACTCGGTGACCAAATCCAAATTCGACAACCTTTACGGCTGCCGCGAATCCCTGGTGGACGGCATCAAGCGGGCCACCGATGTCATGATCGCCGGCAAGGTCGCCATGGTCTGCGGCTATGGTGACGTGGGCAAGGGTTGCACCCAATCCCTACGTGGCCTCGGGGCCATCGTTCAGGTATCCGAGATCGATCCCATCTGCGCCCTACAGGCCTCCATGGAAGGCTTCAAGGTCGTCACCATGGAAGAAGCGGCACCGCAGGCGGACATCTTCGTCACCGCCACTGGCAACCAAAACGTCATCACCCATGACCATATGGCGGTCATGAAGGATCAGGCCATCGTCTGCAATATCGGCCACTTCGACAACGAGATCGAGGTCTCCGCGCTCGAAAGCTATGGATGGGAAGAGATCAAGCCCCAGGTGGACCATGTCATCTTCCCCGACGGCAAGCGCATTATCCTGCTCGCCAAGGGGCGTCTGGTGAACCTGGGCTGCGCCACGGGTCATCCCAGCTTCGTGATGTCCAACAGCTTCACCAACCAGGTCCTGGCCCAGATGGAGATCTTCGGCAATATCGACCGGTACCCGATCGGCGTCTATGTACTGCCCAAGAAGCTGGACGAGGAAGTGGCTCGCCTGCACCTGGGCAAGATCGGCGCCACCCTGACGGTCCTGAGACAGGATCAAGCCGACTATATCGGGGTGCCTGTCGAGGGTCCCTATAAGCCCGACTACTATCGGTATTGACGGGCGGATCGAACTCCACAAAGCCGTCCTGGCAAACGGGTTCGGAGCCTGAGAGCCTGCCTTTTTAGGCAGACTCTAAGTCCGTGCCATTCGGCTCTGCTACCTTTTCTTCTTTCAACCCGAGACTCAGGCCTGATTATCCGCCAGACGTGCTCGGGCCCGCGCAATGGCCGCCCGTACCTGGGTCGGGGCAGTCCCGCCCAGGTGGTTGCGGGCAGCCACCGAGCCGTCCGGAGTGAGTACCGCGAAGACATCTTCGGCGATGGCGTCGGAAAATGACCGCAGCTTCTCCAGGGGCAGCTCCGAGAGGTCCTTTTCCTCTTCGATGCCCAGGGCTACCACCTTACCGACGATCTCGTGGGCGACGCGGAAGGGGACGCCCTTGCGCGCCAGATAGTCCGCCAGGTCAGTAGCGGTGGCAAAGCCGTGTCGGGCTGCAGCGCGCATGCGTTCCCGATGGCAGCGCAGCGCGCCCACCATGTCCGCGAATACCTTCAGTGCGCCTTCGAGGTTGTCGACCGTGTCGAACAGGGGCTCCTTGTCTTCCTGATTGTCCTTATTATAGGCTAGGGGTTGGCCCTTCATCAGGGTCAGTAGCCCCATCAGGTGTCCGAAGATGCGCCCGGTCTTGCCGCGCACCAGCTCGGGGACGTCCGGATTTTTCTTCTGGGGCATGATGGAGGAGCCGGTGCAGAAGGCGTCCGAGAGCTCGACGAAGCCGAACTGGGCGGAGGACCAGAGGATGAGTTCCTCGGAGAAGCGCGACAGGTGCAGCATGATGATCGATGCGGCGGCACTGAATTCGATGACGAAATCCCGGTCCGAGACGGCATCCAGGGAGTTCTCCGCCGGACGTGAGAAGCCCAGCAGTTGTGCCGTATAGGCGCGATCGATGGGGTAGGTGGTACCGGCCAGGGCCGCGGCCCCCAAGGGTAGGCTGTCGAGTCGGCGGTGACAGTCGGCGAGGCGTTCCTGGTCGCGCTGGAGCATCTCGAACCAGGCCATCATATGGTGGCCGAAGGTGATGGGTTGGGCCACCTGCAGATGGGTGAAGCCGGGCATGACCGTGGCCGCCTCACGTTCGGCCAGGTCCAGGATCGCCTGCTGCAAGTGTCCGAGCCGAGCGCGGATAGCGGTGATCTCGGCACGCAGGTAAAGCCGTACATCCGTGGCGACCTGATCATTGCGGGAGCGTCCGGTATGCAGCTTCTTGCCGGTGTTGCCGATATCCGCGATGAGTGCCGCCTCGATGTTCATGTGGACATCTTCAAGGGGGACCGACCATTCGAACTCGCCGGCGTCGATCCGCTCGCGGATGCGGGTCAAGCCGGCGATAATGGCGTCGCGTTCCGCGACGGTCAGGATGCCTTGGCGCGCCAGCATGGTGGCATGGGCGATGGAGCCTTGGATGTCGTAGCGGTAGAGCCGGTAGTCGAAGTTCACCGATGCGGTGAAGGCCTCGACGAAGGCGTCCGTAGGCTCATGGAAGCGCCCGGCCCAGGGTTTATCGGAACCAATCCGGTCATTCATCGTAGTGGGAGAAAAAGAGGCTCTCTTACGGATTGTGTGGGTAGGATGGAAAAGAAAACCATCCTTGACAAGCTGGATGGGCGCAGCCACTACGCGGTGGTTTCCTTTTCCTCCCACACCAAACCCAAGAGGGCCGAAAAAGAACGCGAGTTCGGGGCATCCGGAGACATTCGGGTGCCCTTCAGAAGCCACTGGTGATCGGATAACGCCGGTCCCGGCCGAAGGCGCGACAGGTGATGCGCACTCCGGGCGGTGCCTGGCGGCGTTTGTATTCGTTGCGGTCCACCAGACGTGCCACCCGCCGCACCTCCGCCTCCGGATAGCCAGCGGCCACGATCTCGGCGATGCTGAGGTCATGCTCGATATAGCCTTCGAGGATCCGGTCGAGCAGATCGTAATCCGGCAGACTATCCTGATCGGTCTGATCCGGACGCAGCTCGGCGGAGGGCGGGCGTGTAATCACCCGCTCCGGAATGACCCGCGCACGCCGATTACGATAGTGCGCCAAACGATAGACCAGGGTCTTGGACAGGTCCTTGAGGGGCGCGAATCCCCCTGCCATATCTCCGTACAGGGTCGCATAGCCGACCGCCATCTCGCTCTTGTTACCGGTAGTCAAGAGCATTTTGCCCTTACGGTTACTGATGGCCATGAGGATGATGCCGCGGCAGCGGGCCTGGATATTCTCTTGGGTGACACCCGCATCCCCGTCGCCGAGCTGGTCCTCGAGCATACCCAGAAAGGCCTCGAAGGCCGGCTCGATGGAGATGACATTGGCCGTTACGCCCAGAATGTGCGCCTGTTCCGACGCATCCTCCAGGCTCATGTCGGCGGTATAGCGCGATGGCATGAGCACCACCTCCACCTGCTCCGGGCCCAAGGCATCGGTCGCCACCGCCAGCGTCAGGGCCGAGTCGATCCCCCCCGACAGGCCGAGCACGGCCCCACCGAAGCCGTTCTTGCAGACGTAATCCCGCACTCCGAGCACCAGGGCCCGATAAATCGCCGCTTCCAGCTCGAGCTCGGGTGCCACAGCTCCCGGTATCGGCACCGGCCGTGTCCCGGGTTCGAGCGCGATATCCACAACCAAGGAGGTCGACTCGAAATAGGGGGCCCGATGTGTGAGGTTCCCGGCGGCATCGACCATGAAGGAGCCGCCGTCGAACACCAGCTCGTCCTGCCCCCCGACCGGATTCACGTAGAGGATCGGCAGGCCATGCTCCAGCGCCCGGATCTGAACCAGGGCCTCACGCTCCGCAGCCTTGTCGAGGTGATAGGGGGAGGCGTTGATGTTGATCGAGAGATCGGCACCAGCGGCCGCGGCTCGCCGGGTCGGGCCCTCTTCCCAGATGTCCTCGCAGATCGTAACGGCGATCCGTATTCCCCGGAATGCCATCAGGCCCACCCTGGTTCCGGGCTGAAAGTAACGCTTCTCGTCGAAAACGCTGTAGTTGGGCAAGAGCTGCTTGGCATACTCGGTGACGACCTGTCCTCCGTCGACTAGGCCCGCGACGTTGAATAGGCCGCCCACGGTCGCCTTGGGGTAGCCCAAGATCAGCGCGATCCCGCACGTCTCGGCGGCGATCCGTGCCAAGGCCGCCTGAGTGCGCTCGGTGAGCTCGGGGCGCAGGAGTAGATCCTCCGGCGGATAGCCGGTCAAAGTCAGCTCCGGGAAGACCGCCAGGTCCGCTGCCTGCTCGTCGCGGGCGGTCTTGGCCACCGCAATCACCCGATCCCGGTTGCCGTCTACATCACCGACGAGCAGATTCTGTTGCGCGACCAGAATACGCAGCTTCGAGGGTATTTCCATGTCGGTCTTCTTTTCGTGAGGCCTGGGGAATCCGAGCGTCGGGTATCTTGAAACATGGTTTCCCGGTCACTTTTCACGGATCAAGGGGCGTTGGAAGAATACCCTCCCCGGAATTCTTCAAGCTACCCCATACTCGTCCGATCGGTCGCAGGCCGGAAAAAATTCCAGTGTACGTCATGCGCCCGTGTGTATACCTGTTGTACGTGAATATTTTGTGCTTGACCGAAAATTCGTTTCTATCCTACATAACAATCGGTTACAATTCAACCTCAAGGCTGAAGCTCCGGATGTCAGCGGGGGCTTTATGCTATAATGCTTTGATTTTACTCGGGTTAGAGTAACGCGGTCAGGCCAGGGAGAATACGCAGGGACGCGCAGAGAATCCACTCCGTCAAACTTCCTCACTCGGAATCCAATGCGTCACGTCATCGACCCGCAGCGGTCGTTCAGCGCGCAGAACATCTTCGGCCATCGAGCTCGATCCGAAATTGCGCAACGATATTCCACCGGTCCTGTGCAGTCTGCAAGACATCTACACTACGCCAGGGCTGCGTGAGCGCGTGTTTACCCTCCTCGCCGAGGTCATCCCGGCGAGCACGCGCGATGGCCGGGAAGGTCCTGCGGATGCGTGCACAGGCCGTCCCGGCATGGAGGCATGGAAGCCCCTGGTGCTCGGGACCTTGCGCCTGGGTCTAAACAATCAATACCCGGCCGTAGGAGAACAGAAAGCATGAGCCCGACGCCCGAGCCGGTTGCCACGCCGGTCGCTGCGATCGGAAAGCATCGACCTGAAGGGGGTATCCTTGGGATATCGTCCGGGAACCTGATATCGCATAACTTCAGGTTCCCAATGCAAGCTCTGTGGCTACGGAATGTCCGGATAACCGATACCGGGACCATACCTCTCAACATCGAATCCTAGAACTAACAAAGCAATAACACCATCAAATAGGGAGCAGATCTATTGGTCCACTCTCTCAGATTTCAACCGCATGATGGGTTTTCTGCTTGGCACTAAGGCGATTGCCAGGAAATGGAGTCCCGGATTGAGCCGGATTTTCGTTCGTATTCAAGGCGTGGCAACCGGCGGATAGTGGACTATGTAACGGTTGACGCAACACAGAAGACGGACGATAAAGACAACCACAAGATAGTGGTTCATTTGACAGAAATCGCCTAAACTACCTTTTCCGGATCTCATGTACAGACGAGCTAGACACATCCGGCTACTCGCCGGTATCCTGGTCCTGGTAACCCGAGTCACCTTCGCCGCGGAACCGGCGGCTGCGGGTCCATTCCCTTCCGCCACGCCGGCACCCGTAGCACCGGGTACGCCCGGTCGTCCTCATGGCGCCCCCTACGATCCCCACGCCCGACTCGATCCGGAGGTCCAAATCCGGATCGCACTCCAACACCGGGTAAAGGGGCGTCTGCAGGAGGCCCTGAGCATACTCTCCACCGCCATTGCCAACCATCCGGATCAGGCTCGACTCTATGCCGTGCGCGGCAGCCTGTTGCTAGAGACCGACCGCATCGCCCCGGCGTTTGCGGACCTGGAGCAGGCGATCGAGCTTGCCCCGGACAACGTCGAGGCGCTCACCAACCGGGCCCAGGCCTACCGCCGGTTCGGTCGTATCGACCAGGCCCTAGCGGACCTGACCCATGCTCTGAAGCTCGCCCCCGATTTTCTGGCCGCTCGCTTCAACCGGGGTGCCTTACGCTATGGTGCTGGCGACTATCAAAGCGCCCTCCGGGATTTCGACCGCTGCGTCGCCCTGGCCCCTCACTTGCCCGCACCCTACTTCAACCGGGCATCGGCCCAGGATGCTCTGGGGAACAAGAATGCCGCAATCAACGACCTGGAGCGATTCCTGAGCCTTTCCCGTAACCAAGCCTGGAACAGACAAGCCCGACAAATGCTGCAAGCACTAAAAAATCCGGATAGCGTACCGACGGCACCCGGGCCCGAGACGCTGAACCAATAAAGCTACAAAGAGTAATTGAGAGGCTGTCTTAGGAAGGAAGACAGTCTTTTAAAGACCCCTTGGAAACTTCAAAGGCACCCGTGTGGAGCAGGAATACCCCGCCAACTTTTATGCACGTAACTGTTTGAAAGATAGTAGGGAAGCGAGAAGCGCGTTTTCGTATCGAGACCTGAAAGATTCTAGACAGGGGATTTTTAGGGTCCCCTTATAGGGCACCTTGAATTCTCCGGAGTACTCTCAATGCCCATGGTGGCAGAATATCTCGCGCATCATGCCGACCAACTGGAGGGTACGCGCATTGCTGACCCGGTAATACACCCGGTTCGCATCCTTACGTGCGGCCAAGATCCCTTTATCGCGCAATATGGCCAGGTGTTGGGAGATATTGCTTTGCGAGGTGCCAACATAATCCACGATCTTCTGGACGCTGATTTCCTGACCGCCGATGGTACATAGGATCTTCAACCGTAGGGGGTGCGATATGGCTTTAAGCGAGCGGGATGCGCGCTCAATGTCCTCGTCGTCGGCGAATAGATGGTTGGACCCATCCCCCGGGTCCGGAATAGGCAACACGGAATTCGTCGGGCGGCTGAAATCACCTACCATGGCACAATACTCTCACTTTGAGGGTTACGGACTCGGAGTGCGATAAGGCCACTTTGAAATTCAAGGTGGCCGTGCGATGCCAAAACGCACCACCATTTTTCAAGCACGCCAGTGATTGAAAAATGTGAGCGAAGCGAAAATCGCGTTTTTGCTTTGCGACTTGACAAAGTTCCAGGGGTGGAATTCTCCAGGTCGCCCATAATAATCTTTTTTTCCAGGGGTGCGAATCCTTAAAGAAACGCTGAATAATTGACTGATTCCAGAAGCACTTATGGACGCAATGATTTTTTTCGTGCACCTTGCCGCTAACATCTCTATTTTTCTACCGATTTCGGGAAGAAGTGTTTTCTGGAGACCTGTTTCCCCGCCATTTTGGCGTTATTTTCCCATTTTCTCCCTATATCAGGGAGGCACCTTGGGTGCATTCTGCCCGCAGGCGCTCGACCATCACCGGATGGTCGAGCGCGAATAGGCTGTACAGCTGCGACCTGTTTTTCGCCAGCCCCTTGTAGCGGGTTTTGCGGTGACCAAACAGGTTCCTCAGAATATGAAAGGCGTGCTCCACAGGTGAGTGCACTCTGGCCTTGAGCGTCTCGATCTGCTCGACTACCCGGCGTAGCTCGCGGCTTTCCTCAAGCTTCTTGACCTGGCTGCGCTTCGCAGCGACCTTCCAATCGATAGCCTTGGGGTGCGGCTCTTTTGAAACGACACCGGGCGTCGAAAATCCGAGAATCAAGGCCGGGTTTTCGGACACTTTATGGAGCTTGCGCACCGTCCCTATCACGTCGCCTCGTTCTGAGACCTAGCGATCCACGCTGCCCCGTGGATTCGAACAGCTCCGTGGCCAGGTTTACCGCACCGGCGGGGATTGGTAGGGTGGGCTGCGCCCACCGGAAAATATCAAGCAAGTGCCGCGGGGAGAAGATTCAGCCGCAAATAAACGCCAATGAACGCCAATGTTTAAGGGCAGGGATGCCCGGCCAGTTTTCAAGCCTGTAAGTGCTTGAAAAATGAGAGCGGAGCGAAAATTGCATTTTCGCTTCGCGACTTAGGAAATTCCAAGGATGGAATTTTTCAAGGTCCCCTTAAGACAAAGTCGACGAGGATGACCCCACCTCTCGGCGTGTTATCGGGTGTGTGCCTTTGAAATCGGCAAAGTCTTGGGTCCTGGGTCTTTAGGAGTCCGTGTACGAGAAGGCTTTGTGCCTCGAGCTGGCCGAGCGCTGACCTCAGCCGAGTATTATTCGGCTCATTGGCGTCCATTTGCGTTCATTGGTGGCAAAAAAGAAAATATCGAGTAAGCGCAAAGGTGGGCACAGCCTATCCTATGGTCGGCTGGAGACCGTCTTTTTAGACAGTTTCTCAGTGTTTCCTTAGGAATTCTTCAAGTTGCAAAGCGAAAACGCGGTTTTCACCGTTTGTTCAAGCGGTCGCGGTGCTTAAAGCTGGCGGGGCATCCTGACTCCGCACAGGTATCTTGGATTTTTCAAGGTGCCCATCAGGCTCCGCCCGTCTATGTATCCCTGCGTTCATACGGGTTTGCAGAATATTTCGGATATGTTACAAAGGCGCCAATTCCAAGGTACCAATTTCTCATTGGCCGATCTTCGGGTCTCCTTAGCTTGTCTCACTTCAAACTTTTTCTTCACATGCCCCGCGAGCTGCTGATCCTTCGTCACGCCAAATCGGACTGGGGCGCAGGTGTTGTCGGCGACTTCGAGCGTCCCCTCACCAAACGAGGCAAGAAGGATGCACCGTGCATTGGTAAATGGCTGTATCGGGAAGGACTGGTGCCCGACCTGGTGATCAGCTCGCCGGCGCAGCGGGCACGGCAAACCACGGAAAAGGTCTGTAAATCGATGGACTATGAGAAAAAAAAGATTCAATGGAAAGATACGGTATATATGGCGGATGCGCCGGGGCTGCTGCACCTGCTGAGACACACCTTACCCGAGGTGCACACCCTGTTGCTGGTCGGGCACAATCCAGGGCTGGAGGATTTGGTCCGTTATCTCGCCGGCGACGAAGTGGAAACGCGGACGAACGACGGTAAGCTACTCCCCACAGCTACCCTGGCGCAGCTGGAGATAACGGACAATTGGGAAGCCTTGGTCTCGGGCTGCGCCCAGCTGATCGCCATTACCCGTCCGTGCAAACTGGTGGATTGATCCTCCCGCCTATGACAGACGAGTATCGGTGGTGCTCGATTCGTAGCGATCTTGCAATTGTCCCATCGGAGTACCGGTGACCAAAAGCCCCTCCCCCTCCGGGGATTGTGGAAGAATTTGCCCTTGGTTTTTGCGGTGGACGTTTTAATTTTGCTGTGTCCAGTGTAGCCGGTACCGTGAAAAATCCCACGTTCAAGGTTTCTTGATTGGGTAAGGACAAGATTCGTAGCCCGATTGAAAATTCAAGGTCCCCCGTAGTGATGGTGCGATAGCGGCCTCGGAATGCCGCGACCAAAAGCCCCTCTCCCCTGGCGGGAGAGGGGTTGGGGAGAGGGGGAGTAACTAGGGGGCCTGGATACCGGCTCTATTCGGTGGGTGTCGATAGAAGGCACCTTGAGAAGTTAGTCGTGCTATAACTCGGTTGCTTCCAGGTATCCATGATCTGAAAGATATCTCTGGCATCGAATCCTAAAATCAACAAAACAATAACATCACCCATTGGCGGGTGCTCAGTGGCCCTAGGTCCACCCATTGAGCACCTTTACAGGGATTCTACGCTTCCGATGCCCGGAAGCCCATGCTGGGGATAGGCCCGAGGATTCTTTCACTCTTCCGGGAGAGGGGTTGGGAGGAGGGAAGAGTAAGAAAAGATCCTCGATACTTTCGGGGACTTGAAAAATTGCATCTCTACGATTCTTCACGTTTTGAGACGAAAGCCTGGCTCTCGCTTCGTCCCGATTTTCGGGCCTAATAGGTACTTGAAAATCAGCAGGGCACCCCTGTCCCACGCGAGCACTTTGGAAAATTGCAGAGTATTCTTAACCTTGCACGGATATCTTGAATTTTCCAAGGTACCTTATCATAGGCGATAGAAAAGCTCGCGGCCCTACTCGTCGCCCCGGGATCATATGGAAGAGGAAGAAGCAATGGCTGAACTGCTCGACCGTCTCATCCAGGATCACAGACACCTCACCCGCGTGCTCGATCTGCTCGAACACCTGTTGGACCGGTTCCACACCGGCGACGAGCCGGATTACGAGCTGATGTGCGAAATGCTCGAATACATAGAAAGCTACGCCGATCAGGTCCATCACCCGAGCGAGGAGAACCTGTTCGACCGGCTTCGAGCGCGCTCTCACGAACACTATCCGGTGCTCGACCGGTTGTCCGAGCAACATCTGCAGCTCACCCGAATCAACAAGCGTTTTCGCCAGTCGGTAGAAGGCATCATGCATGAGGAAGTCCTGCGGCGGGATCAGGTGGAAATCCAGGGACGGGAGCTGATCAGGACCTTACGGGAACACCTGGAGCTGGAAGAGCGCGAAGCCTTTCCGTTGGCCAGGGAACGGTTATCCGTAAACGATTGGGATGAGCTTCTCCCCGCAGATGACGAAGATCCCTTGTTCGGTCCCATAGAACGCAGACGCTTCCAAGCACTGTTCCAGCACCTGATGGAACAGTGAACAATTCACCTGCCCGTGCCGGGCAGGTATGCCCGGCCATTTTTCAAGCCCATCAGTGCTTGAAAAATGGGAGCGCGGCGAAAACTGCACTTCGTATAAAGACTTGAAAAATTCCGTGTCATTTTAACTTTGTTGTATCCGGCGTAGCGAGCACCCTGAAAAATCCCAGGAAGGTTGTCTTTAAGCAAGATTAAAACGCCACCCCACTTTCTCAAGGCATCCGCCAGTCTTTCGCGATTTCTTCCTCGATCACGGCAAACGCCTCTTCCAGGTGCTGGAAGCTATGATTCCCACCGTCGAAGATTAGGAGTCTACCGCAATCGCGGTACAGAGACTCGGCGACGCGATAATCGATAACCTCGTCCCCCCGATCCAGAAACAGGGTAGTCGGAACCCCATCACAGGGGGTATCGATCCCGTATTTGCGGGTGCTCTCGATCAGCTTCCGATCGACGCGGTAAGTCTTGCCGTAGGCGGTGGTCTGGAGGGTACCCGCATAGTCTTGCAGCAGGTCCCAAGGGATGAGCGCCGGGCTGATGAGAAACAGATGGGCGAAGGTAAACCGCCGGGCCAAGTATTGGGCATAGAAGCCACCCATGGAGCTGCCGACGACAATGGGCGGTCGCTCTTTATCCCGCGGCCGGTTGAACAAGGTACCAAGATCTGCTATCGCCGCATCCGGTTGATGGGCGGGATAGGCTGGTGACAGGACGCGGCCAGGTCCCAACCGCTCGCGCAGTGCGGCTGCCTTTTGGGAGTGATCGGAGCTATTGAGGCCGTGTAGGTAGATCAGCATCGTCGGCTTCCAGTCGTTGCGTTGTTTTAGGCGATTGCCGAAAAATGGTGTACCAGCTTGGACCGGATTTTGGTTCGTATTCAAGGCGCGGCAACTGGCGCCTAGTGGACTCTGTAACGGTTGCCACAACATGGAAGACGGCCGGAAAAACCAGCAAGATGGTATTGCATTGGACAGAAATCACCTTACTATCGAGTGTCGTTCTCAGGGTGTGCTTACGGCTTTCAGTGCAGCCCGAATGATCTCCTCGGAGGTCATGGCCCCATCGTCTACTGCCCGGGCCATACGGTTGGCATCGGCGGGCCTGTAGCCGAGGGCCATGAGTGCATCCACCGCATCGTTCAAGGTGGAATCCCTACTAGGATCACCGGATGGTGGCGAGGACCCGGTGCCCACCGACGACCCGGGAGATTTCGCATCCACCCGGTCCCGTAGCTCCATGACGAGACGTTGGGCCGTCTTCTTGCCGATACCGGGTAACCGAGCCAGGGCGGCGGTGTCCTCCTGCTGGACACAGAGCGCGAATTCTTGGGTGTCCATGCCGGAGAGGATGACCAGGGCCATACGCGCGCCCACGCCATTGACCTTGAGCAGATTTCGGAACAGGGTCCGGTCGCCCGCGTGCAGAAATCCGTAGAGGGCTTGGGTATCCTCGCGGACGATCAGATGGGTGATCAAGGTGACCTGCTCCCCGACGGGGGGCAAATCATAAAAGGTGGACATGGGAGCCTCGAGCTCATAGCCAATGCCACCGACATCCAGCATGAGTCGGGGCGGGTGCTTGTAGACGATCTCGCCGCGGAGTCTGCCGATCATGGACGGAAATCTCGCCAAGATGCCGCGACCCTGCGGCGCGGCGGAAGGCCCATGGCGTGGGCGTGACACAAGGCCAGGGCGAGGGCATCGGCCTCGTCCTCCGACGGCGTTTCCGGGAGGGAGAGCAGGAGGCACACCATGTGCTGGATCTGGGACTTCTCCGCCCCCCCGGTGCCGACTACGGCGAGCTTGACCGATTTGGGGCTGTATTCATGGACCGGCATGTTCTCCCTGAGCCCGGCGCAGAGTACGGCCCCCCGGGCCTGACCGAGCTTCAAGGCCGCGGTGGCATCGCGGGCGAAGATGAGCTGTTCTACCGCTATCTCGTGGGGTTGGTACTCGGCCACGACCTGGGCAATGCCGTCGAAAAGTCGACTCAACCGCTGAGGCCAGGGCAGGTGGTCGACCCGAATACAGCCGCCGGCGATACGTACGCTGCGGGTGCCATCCGTATCGATCACACCATATCCGGTGCTGCGGGAGCCGGGATCGATACCTAGGACACGGTGGCTTGGCCGAGACTTGAGTGGCATCGGTTTCGGGTCTTTCAAGGGCGCCTTGAAAAATCCAAGGTCCTCTCGATTATCCTGTACGTCTTCTCGGCTCCTACCCCTCGACCTTAGGCGATTTCTGTCAAATGAAATACCGTCTTGCTGGTTTTTCCGTCCGTTTTCCGTGTTGCGGCAACCGTTACATAGTCCACTATCCGCCGGTTGCCGCGCCTTGAATACGAACCAAAATCCGGATCAATCCAGTACATCATTTTCCGGCAATCGCCTTATCGACCGCCGAGCTTCCTTCCGAAATCCCGTTCGACTGTGCTCAGGTCGACATTCAATTGTCTGGCAATCTCGCGGTATCCCGTGTTGCGGGCGTCGTTGGTGCGATCGACCAGCCTTTTGACCTCCGGGGTATGCCGTGTCGCTTGCAGATAGCCGCGGCTGGTTTCGGGAACCCATCCCGCCCGTTTGGCGTCGTCGATGGATAGAGCGTAAATAACGGTAGGCAGCAAGAGTATGGAAATCAACATACTGGCCCAGGCGACTTGCTTGACGGTGCCGATGCCGGCTCGTTTCTTCATGGCTCGATCTCTGTTCCGAAGAGCTCCGGATGCTCGCTCAGGGTGTGCTCGACGGTCTTGTCGAGCTTGATATTGGCCGCTTGCTCGATTTTTACGTTGACATTGATTTCGATCGGCTTGTCGGGTGCCTCGACCTTGACCCGCGGTGAGCAGTCGGCACCGGCGGCGATTGTCAGCAGGATCTACATGATCCCGGATACTTGGCGGATACCGACGAGCCGGGGACTAAGGTCGAGTATCCGGGTTGCCGGGCAGCTCTGCTTTTCCGTGCCGATCATGCACATGGGCGTTGTGCTCCCCTGTCCAGTTTTCGACCCGAGGACTGTGCCCTGGGCACCGACAGTCTCAGTGGAAATAGCGGGATTAGGAAGGCCCCGAACCGCTCGGCGAAGGTTACGATCAATCGGCTACGCCGGGCAATCGTATCAAGCTCCCCGTCGATATTGAAGCTGAGCTTGAAGAGGTGACCATCTGTTATAGATCGGGATTGGCACCCGCGAGGGTGATCGAGAGCCGTAGGTGATCCTGGGTCCTGCCGTTCAAGGTGATGGATAGATCGGTGTAATGGAAGTTCCGCAGGGCTTCGAGCAAGAGCTCCGTTTGGCTGTTCTGCGTGAAGAACGCCGGCTTTGTCCGGGGTCGATAGTGCAGCAAGCTGGGTGCTTGGGCGCGGATCGAGCCCTGGTCGACCCTGACTTGGGAGCCGCGGATACGCAGCGGGATACGCCCACTCAAGGTCCCGGTGCCCTGGAGTCCCTCGGTCGGGATCAACCGGAGCAGGTCGTTCAATGCGATGTCACGAAACGTCAGAACGACCGGGTGCCACGAGGGGTTCCGCTTGTACGCGGCCGCCGCCCCAAGCGGGATGGAGCTTCTCGATCCGAAGGGATGGCATGTTTTCGGTGTAGAACCGGATCAGACCCTGGCGCAAGGGTACGCCGATATCCATGAGGCCGATCCGAATCTCTTGGGCCCCAAGTCGGCTTCGGACCGTCCGACCCGCGCGCTCGATCCTTGTATTCATCCCCCGGATCGAGACTCCTGGTGCCTCGAACCCCAGGTCGTGCAACGCCAGACGTACATGGGAGGTGGAAACGCCCGAGATCCAGGACAGATCACCGCTCACGGCCAACGAGCCTTGTGCCTTTTCGACCAACTCCCCGAGTGCGGGTACCAGGTCTCCCGGCTGTAGGCCACCCGGTGAAAACCGAATCCGGTCGAGCTGGTAGCTCAGCTCACCGAGGGCCACCCCGAAGTTGTGCCTCCCTTGAGCGGAGAGTTTGAGCGGGACCTGGTGTCCGCGGGCCCCGAGCTCGAACGTCATGGCTCCGTCCCAGCGACCATCTGCCTTGCCGGTCAGGGTCAAGGCCGAAAGCTCGCGGGGGGTCGCAAGACTCTCGACCAGCGCGCGCTTCATGTGCACCGAGGTCGTTTGCCCCTGATGCAAAGAGAGCATGAGGTCCGAGACGGCGACCGCCGACTGGTCGAACGTTAGGCGGCCCCCCCTTGGGTGTCGAGCTTCAGGTCGATGGCCCGGGTGGTGGGATCCCAGGTCGCGGACAGATCAGCCTGGGGCAGAGTGCCGATGGGCTTCACGGGCTGCTGCCCACCCGTGACCGCCAGGACCGCTGGATAGCCCGGTAGGGTCAGTGCCAGTGACGCGATCCCACCAGCATCGAGATGGGCTAGCGGTCTTCCCGCCGCCTGGCGAGCGCAGAGCGCGATGGGGCGTAGCAACCGTATGCTTCCCAGCTCCAGGTACCGTACCTTGACCGCTATACAGTCGTCCGCGGCGAGTACCCAGCTTCCGTCCTCTTGTTTCAGGTGGCCCTGGAGCTCGATTGCGCCCCCGGTCAGGCGGTTACCGCCCTGGTGGGTCTCGGCAAGATCCAGCCGCGTGGAGATCCGGCCTTGTATCCGGGACGCCATCCCGGCTAGCTGTGCGTCCAGTGCCCGCAGGTGGATCTCAATTCCGTTTTGCACCCATATGGTCGGGTCGAGCCGGAATCGGTCCAGCTCGAATCCGGGCCCGTCCTGCGGTTTTGCCGTATGCTCGATACGGCCGGAGGCCGTCCCGGCGAGCTTCGATTGGGTCGGGCCTTGGAGGGTAAAGGCGAGGGTACCCGCGGCACTGTAATGCTCCAAGTCGATACTTGATGCGAGGGTGAGCGCATGTCCCTCGACACCGGAGACCCGGAAACGCATAGGTGGGTCCCGGGCCGACCAGGTGGCCGTTGATCTTCCAGGGTGCCGCTAGCACGGCTAGGAGCGAGGCCCCGGCCAGGGAAAGGTCCGTGTCCAAGCGTCCCGAAGTCTCCGCCAGCCTGTCTCCTAGGCAATCCCCGCCGGTACGGTCAACATGACCACGGAGCTTTTCGAATCCACGGGGCGGCGTGGCTCCTACGTCTCAGAGCGAGGCGGCGTGAGATGTGGACGGTGCGTAAGCTCTGCAAGGCGTCCATGAAAAACCGGCCTCGACTCTCGGATTTTCAACGCCCGGTATCGTTCAAAAGAACCGCACCCATCTCATTTCGGGGACAGGAAAAGGACAGGGATGCTCAGCTAGCTTTTAAGCATGTAAGTGACTAAGAGATAGATGTAAAGCGAAAACCGCATTTTCGCTTTGCGGCTTGAAACATTGCCGGGATGTAATTTTTCAGGGTCTCCCCATGTATCGATATGGGCGGAGTGGAGCGAACCTAGATATAGCTATCGCGGTCCTAAAACGCAAAATGGCCCAGCTTTTGCAAGCTGGGCCATTATTCGAAAATCTGGTAGCGGGGGAAGGATTTGAACCTCCGACCTTCGGGTTATGAGCCCGACGAGCTGCCTGACTGCTCCACCCCGCAATAGAGCGAGTGATTCTACGGTTTGGTGGTTTCGGATGCAACCTCGGATTTTGGGGGTCTCGAAAACTCCATCCTTGGAATTTCTCAAGCACATACCTGCTTGGAAACCGACGGGCCGTCCCTGCCTCCCACGAGCACCTTGAGCCCGTTGATTGTTTTGCGGTACAGGCCAATATCGCAGCGTGCGGCTATCCTGACCTATCCGACCGATGTCGCTGTATCGACGCTGTCCGGGTCTTCGCCGGACCACCGAGGGCATCCAGGATCCGATCGGCGACGCGAAAGGCATTGGCATAGATAGTCCAGGTGAAGGGCACGCTGCCGCTGGTGGGCATAAAGCTACCGTCGGTGACGTACAGGTTGTCCAGCTCATGGGCCCGGCAGTCGGGATTCAAGACCGAGGTGTTCGGGTCCGTGCCGAACCGGCAGCCGCCGGCGACCAGGTTCTGTGGGGGCGAGCTGCTCACGCCCCAGCTCAAATGCTCGGCGCCCATCCGTCTCAGGACCTCGACGCCTTTTTGCGCCAGGAATCGACCAACCTCCAGGTCTTGCGGGTGATAGCCCAAGCGGATGCGTGCTACGGGCAGGTCCCATTTGTCCTTTTCCCGGGAATCCAGGGATACGTAGCAGTCGTCCACCGGGGTCCAGTCGCTGAAGATCTCGAAGCGTAGATGGCGTCCTGAGTCGAAGTAGGCCCGTATGCGGTCCTTCAGCGGCTTGCCCCAGATCAGGTTGCCATCCGCATCCCGTTTCTGCACGATGGCCCGGGAGATGGCATTGGCGTGGCGGAACATGAATTCCACCGTCCCTCCCTTACGTGGCTTCCCGGTCTTAGGATCGGAGAAGAGATACCAGTCCTGGAGTGCCCGATTGACGAATAGCCCCCGTGCTTTCAGTGATTGGGCGAGGTTCGGTGCCAGGTTGGCGTAGAGAAGAACTCCCGTACCCGCACCCCCGGCGGAGAAGATGAGGTTCTTGCCCACCTGTCCGTTACGGTTGGCCAACCCATCCGGGTGCTTGGGACCTGTGGACATGAGCAGTAGTCGCGCCGTCTCGATCGCTTGGCAGGCGACGACGTAGATACGGGCATCCAGGCGTTTTCGGGTACCGTCGCCGGCGATATATTCCACGGCCTCGATCCGGCCTTTGGAGTCGCTCAGGAGGCGGCAGACCATACAACCGGGGCGGATCTCACACCGTCCGGTGCCGACCGCCCGGTCCAGCAGGGCTGCCCGTGAGCTGCCCTTGGCCCCGGTGCTACAACCGTAGCTCCCGCAATAGTTGGTGTAGATGCAGGCATTACGTCCCATGGCGGGGCGGGACAGGATGGCTCGGGGCACGGGTAGGGGATGATAGCCTAGGTCTTTGCAGGCGCGGTCTATCCAGCCGGAAACCGGATGCTCGGCCGTCGGCGGGTAGGGGAAATCCGGGCTGGAACGCGGCTCTTGGTGCGGGTGGTCGATGACCTTTCCCGAGACCCCGACCCGGTGCTCGACCAGATCGTACCAGGGCTCCAGGGTTTCGTAGTCGATGGGCCAGTCCGCCAGGTTGGCCCCGGCGACCAGGCCGAAGGTGGATCCCAGTCGAAAGTCGGCGGGCTTCATGCGGTGGAAGAAGCCGCTCATGAAATTGGTGGCACCACCCACGCAATTGCCGTTCCACCAGTCCCAGCCAGAATCGAAGGTGGATTCGGTCTCCCAGACACCCTGATCGTTTTGCTGCTCCAGCACATGGCGTTCGTCCAGGAGATTAGGTGTGTAGGTGCTGCGGCGGCAGCAAGCTATCTCGTCCTTGTAGAAATCGTCTTCCTCGAGCCAGGGTCCCTTTTCTAATACCACCACCGAATAGCCGGCCTCGGCCAGGGTCAGGGCCACGGGACCACCCCCGGCACCGCTACCGATAACGCAGATATCGAAGTCTCGGCTCATGTCTTGCCCAGCCTGCCGTAGATCTTGTCGGCCAGGGGACGCGGTTGTCCCGGATCGTACCCCAGCCATTTCCAGCCGATTCCACCCGGATTGCCGCCATAGAGCGGGTCCGCCAGCAGAGCCTCAAGACAGTAGGTGATCAGGTTGGACAGCCAGCGTTCTCCCGGTCCGCTGCCGGCGATCCGGCGCAGCAGGTCTTCGCGCCGTGTGGGCGCGATCCGGTGAAAAGGCCAACCTTCCTGCGCCTCGGCAAGCTCTTCCAACCACCCGATGCCATCGAGGATGAAGCCCTTGATATCGGGATCAAATCCGGGGTCGGCCAGGGTCCGATCGAGATAGGCGGTAGCATTCACCTCGCGGGCCCCCGGCGCATCTGGCTCCGAGGGCAGCAGGTGGTCCTGAACCGCCGCGATGGTTGCCCACTGGGCCGGGTCCAGGGTCTGCCCCGAGACCTCCGGTATAGCTCCAACACCGGCGGCCCGTGCCACCGAGAGGCCGGGGGAACAAGCGGCTAGCGAGCCGGCCTTGAGGAAATCCCTACGTTTCATGTCTCCAGCTGTCTCCACGCATTATTTCCGTGATTTCTTCGCCCGCTTGTATTCCGCCATGGCCTTGGGTATCAGGCGATTGATCCGGGCAATCCGGGTCTTGTCCAGGGGGTGCGTTCTGAGGAATTCCGGTGGCCCACCACCACGCTTGCTGCCATGCTTCGAAAAGCGTTTCCAGAATGCGACGGCCTGCCGGGGATCATAGCCGGCTCGTGCCATATAGAGCAGGCCCAAATGGTCGACCTCCGACTCCTAGATGCGCGAGTACGGGAGCAAAACGCCGTACTTCGCTCCCAGGCCATAGGCCTGCATGACCTGGTCGTGGGTACTCTTAGATTTCGATTCCAGCACGCCGGACAATATCGAGCCCCCTACGCCAACCAGCGTGGATTACGACATGCGTTCCGCGCCGTGGCGGGCGGTAACATGGGCGATCTCGTGAGCAATGACGGTAGCAAGTCCGGCATCATTCTTGGTTTTTCAGGACATCTTGAAGAACTCAAGGTACCCGTGTGCGGCCGGGATGCCCCGCCGGTTCTCAAGCACGTATGCGCTTGAGAAATCAAAGCACAGAGGAATATTCTCGCTTTGCGGTCTGGAAAATTCCAGAGATGGGATTTTTCAGGGTCCTCCAAGGGCACCTCGAATGGGAGCCGTGGAATACGGCAAGGACGAAATTTTTGTAGGTACCCCGGGATTCGCTGGCAACGCGACTATGGAGCTGCGAGCCGCAGGGGCACCGACCGAGGTTCCTCTGTCGGCGGCGGCTCTCGCCGTCACGCCCCATCCCGCTAGGTGTTGGACCGATATCCCCGCAGGCGCTGCTTTTCCTCGTCGTCGAGCTCCGACGGGCTCAGGCGGCGGCACAGAGTATCCAGCTCGGCATCTCTGGCCTCTTTGTTGAGGGCCACTACGATACCGAGCAGATCGGCCTTTCTGCCGTCTTCGGGAATGTCCCGGAGTAGCGTCGGGTCGGTCAGTCGGGCCAGGTCGCGTTGGTCCAGCTCGTCTTCCAGGTGGTGGACCAGCTGCCCCATCGTGATCTTGGGGTGGACGGCGATCCGTGCCAGGAGATCGGATAGGAGCCGGACGCCAGGCTTGTCGAGCCTCTCCCAGCCGTCGTCCAGGTCCGATACCGATGCGGCAAGCTGCGGATGTTGCAGTATCAGGGTGACCGCAAGCCACTCCCGCGATGGCCGCTGGTGGAGCTCCGGTGCCGCGGTGCGTCTATTCTCGCTGCCCGCACCTGTATCGAGCCGGTTGCGTGCCACTCCGACCAGGTCGGCGAGTCGGGTACCCAGCATGTCGCGAAATACGCCGGTGGGAACCTTGTCCAGCAGGGGCTTGGCCAGTGTCGCCAGGCGTGCCCGGCCGTCCAGGCTGGACATGTCGACCTGGGCCGTAAGCTGATCGAACAGGAAATCGGATAAGGGTGCCGCAGCGCTTAGCTGTTGCTCGAATTGGTCGCGGCCGGTGCGCCGAATCAGGGTATCCGGGTCCTCCCCTTCGGGCAGGAACAGAAAGCGTATCTGCTGGCGGCCGGTAGCCAGGGGCAAGGCGGTCTCCAGAGCCTTCCAAGCGGCATCACGCCCGGCGCGGTCGCCGTCGAAGCAGAACACCAGCTCCGGTGCGGTACGCAGGAGCAACCGCAGGTGCTCGGTGCTGGTGGCGGTACCCAGGGTCGCCACGGTATCGGTAAGGCCGAATTGGGCCAGGGCGATGACATCCAGATAACCCTCGACTACGAGCAGGCGTTCCAGCTTCCGGTTGGCCTGTCGGGCCTCGTAGAGCCCGTAGAGCTCGCGTCCTTTGTGAAAGACCGGAGTCTCCGGCGAGTTCAGGTACTTGGGGCGCTCGTCGCCGAGTACGCGGCCACCGAAGCCGATCACCCGCCCCCGGCGGTCTCGGATGGGGAACATGATACGATCGCGAAAGCGGTCGTAGCGTCGGCCATCCTGCTTGATCACGAGCCCGCTCCGGAACAGATGATCACGGACCTGGACGTTGCCGCCGAGGGTACCGAGCAGGAAATCCCAACCAGGCGGTGCAAACCCGAGCCCGAAGCCGGCGGTCACCGCACCGGTCAACCCGCGGTCCTTGAGATAATCCACGGCCCGTTGGGCCTGGGGGTGGTGGTGCAGCTGACGACGATAGAGCGTGGCCGCCCGGTCGAGCAGGTTGTAGAGGGGACGCGGATCCAGACCGCTACGGACGACCTCCCCGGCTGTGGGGACAGGCATACCGGCCTGTTGCGCCAGCTCTTCCACCGCCTCGTGAAAGTGCTGGTGCTCGTATTCCATCAGGAAGCCGATGGCACTACCGTGGACGCCGCAGCCGAAGCAATGGTAGAACTGCTTTTCGGGACTAACGGTAAAGGAGGGGGTCTTCTCGTCGTGAAACGGGCAACAGGCCTGGTAATCCTTCCCCGCTTTGCGCAGGGAGACCCGGCTATCAATGAGGGTAACGATATCGATGCGAGCGAGTAGCGCATCGATGAATTCGGATGGGATCCTGCCAGCCATAGGCTGAGAGCGCGCAGAAGCCGTGGATCGATTACAGCGTCAGCCGGTGAGACGTTCCTTGACCAGCCGGCTGACGGCGCCCATGTCTACTCGGCCCTGGGCTTGGGGCTTGATCCACCCCATGACCTTGCCCATATCCTGCATCGACCTGGCCCCCACGGCGTCGATGGCGGCATTAATCAAGGCCGTTATCGCGTCCTCGCTCAGAGCCTCAGGCAGGTATTCCCGGCACACACCGATCTCGTAGTCCTCCTGCTCGGCCAAGTCCTTCCGGCCTGCCTCGGTGTACTGTTCGGCAGAGTCGCGCCTTTGTTTGACCAGCTTGTCGAGCACCACCAAGACCTGGGTATCGTCCAGCTCGATCCGCTCGTCCACCTCCCGCTGCTTGATCGCGGCGAGTATGAGGCGGATGACGCCGAGCCGGCATTTGTCGCCCGCCTTCAGCGCGGTCTTCATATCATCCCGGATACGTTGTTCGAGCATGGCTGCCACGGTGGATAGAACCTGAAATCAGTAGGTGCGATCCCAGCGTCGGTTCTCGCGCTGTAATTTCTTGTGGTAGCGTTTGACGGCGGCGGCCTTTTTGCGTTTGCGCTCCGCGGTCGGCTTCTCGTAGAACTCGCGGCGACGCACCTCCGCCAATATGCCGGCCTTCTCACAGGATCGCTTGAAGCGGCGTATGGCGACTTCGAAAGGTTCGTTTTCCTTGATACGGACGTTGGGCATGAAAGAAAATTCCCGCTGTGATCGCTCATAACGACTGGTAGAAGACTCGATATAATACGCGAATCTTCCAAACCTTGGCAAAGCCTGTATGGCGGTAAGTCGATCGCATGGTTGCTCGATCTTCGAAAAATTCTAGGAATGGAATTTTCCAAGGCCTCTTTCGGAAGATGTCTGTCTCGGGCTGCCGATGACCACCACACGAAAAAGACATTCCTATGCGCGTACTCGGAATCGAGACCTCCTGTGATGAAACCGGGATCGGCGTGTTCGACGGCGACCCGGGCCTACTCGCCCACGCCGTATACAGCCAGGTGGCGATCCACGCCGAGTACGGTGGTGTGGTGCCGGAGCTTGCCTCCCGCGACCATGTGCGCAAGACCTTGCCGCTCATCCGTCAGGTCCTGGGCGAAGCCGGACTGGCCAAGGAATCCATCGACGGCGTGGCCTTTACCGCCGGCCCCGGCCTAATCGGTGCCCTGTTGGTGGGGGCCGCCGTCGGCCGCTCCCTAGCCTGGGCTTGGAGAGTACCCGCGATCGGCGTCCATCACATGGAGGGGCACTTGCTCGCCCCCATGCTGGACGAGCCGGCGCCCGCCTTCCCCTTCGTCGCCTTGTTGGTCTCCGGTGGTCATACCCAGCTGGTGGCCGCCGAAGCCATCGGTCGTTACCGGCTGCTCGGGGAGTCCCTGGACGATGCCGCCGGAGAGGCCTTCGACAAGACCGCCAAGATCCTGGACCTGCCCTACCCCGGAGGCCCCGCCCTAGCGCGGCTAGCGGAATCCGGGGACCCGGGGCGCTATCGGTTCCCGCGGCCCATGACCGACCGACCGGGATTGGATTTCAGCTTCAGTGGGCTCAAGACCTTCACCCTCAACACCCTGCAGCGGGAGATGGCACAGACTCGTGATCCGGACCGGACCCGCGCCGATATCGCTCGGGCCTTCGAGGAAGCGGTGGTGGATACCCTGGTCATCAAGTGCCGACGTGCCCTGCGTCAAGGCGTGAGCAACCGTTTGGTGGTAGCCGGCGGCGTCAGTGCCAATCGCCGCCTGCGGGCACGGATGGACGAGATGGCTGCTCAGGAGAAGAGCCAGGTGTTTTATCCCCGGCCGGCCTTCTGCACCGACAACGGGGCCATGATCGCCTGTGCCGGTTGGCACCGGCTACGGGCTGGTCACAGCGATCCCCTGGCTATCCAACCCAAGGCGCGTTGGCTCATGGAGGACCTGCCCCCGCTATGAGCGACTTTGGGTGCGGCTCTTTTGAAATGACACCGGGCGTCGAAAGTCCGAGAGTCGAGCCCGGTTTTTCGGACACCTTGTGGAGCTTGCGCACCGTCCCGATCACGCCGCTTTGCTCTAAAGATGTAGCGATCCACGCTGCTCCGTGGATTCGAAAAGCTCCGTGGCCAAGTTGACCGTACCGGCGGGGATTGCCGAGGATGGACTGTGGCCTACCGGAAAATATCGAGTACGCGCTGCGGGGAGAAAATTCAGCCGCAAATAAACGCCAATGAACGCAATGTATTCAAGAAACAGTCGACGAGGATGCCCCCATCTAGGATGCCCCCATCTCTTGGCGTGTTATCGAATATGCATTTGAAGTCGGTAAAGTCTTAGAAGCTGTCTAAAAACCAACTAACCTTTAGGGTGGGTTGTGCCCACCAAATGCTATGCCTGACCGGTAGGCACAGCCCACCCACCCTCTGGTCGGCTGAGCCTTTGTTTCCAGGTTTCTCCGCGGTCATTCCAAAAGAGCCGCGCCCAACGGCCTTCCGCGGGAGTCGCAGGGTGCTTTGAAAATTGCAGGGACGAAATTGTTCAAGACGCCCGGATCAGGAAAGAATCAGGGCCCGGAATCGGTATCGGTGAGCTTACCCTCGGAGCCGGATATCAGGTTGCGGATGTTACTGCGGTGGCGCCAGAATAGGGTCAGGCTGATCAGTATCTGCATCCCGACCAGTATCGGCTGTGGCTGGAAGGCCCAGACCACGAACGGTGCTAAGGCCATGCAGACCACGGCGGAGAGCGACGAGATCTTGAGCACCTTGGCGACGAACAGCCAGACTGCGGCTACCGTAAGCCCGATAGGCCAGTAGAGTCCGAGCTGTATTCCGAGGGTCGTCGCTACCCCCTTGCCGCCCCGAAAACCGAAAAATATCGGGTACAGATGGCCAAGGAAGACCGCAAATCCTGTCGCTGCCAGTAACGTCGGGCCCGCGTCGAGCAGGTGGCCGACCAGCATCGGCAGCAATCCCTTGAGGCCATCCCCCGCCAGGGTAATGCCTGCGGCCGTCTTGCTGCCGATGCGTAGCACGTTGGTGGCCCCGGGGTTGCTCGAACCCTGGGTGCGCGGGTCCGGTAGGCCCATCAGCCGACATACGATGATTGCGCTGGAGATGGAACCCAGCAGATAAGAACCGGCAACCAGGATGTGGTCGATGATCATGGTGTGCCATTGGAATCCCAATCGGGGCGTGGGTCAAGCCGGCCCGAGCCCCTTGGGGAGCTTGATCGGGAACCTTGAAAATTTTGGTAGTGTTCACTAGAATTCAAACGTTTAGTTAAATAAATTCAGTTGGTTATCTTGGTAGATACTCGTTAGTATTGTACTGACTTAGTAGTTAATCGGTTTATTTCATTTAATTTGTTCGAAGATAGTAAGGCTCAGAATCTGTAGAATTGTGTGGAAACGGACAGCGATTTTCAGCCGCTTCTTGATAATGGCCACGAGCACATAGACGGAAATGGCGATCTCGAGAAGACGAATATACCTGTGTA
>Ga0056123_1000041_pt1 | contig 26728 bp, 25 predicted proteins | sample WorMetHEROISLAND_3_FD_71122 | JGI IMG/M metagenome (GOLD analysis project Ga0056123, IMG submission 71122) | Marine gutless worms symbiont microbial communities from Max Planck institute for Marine Microbiology, Germany - Olavius sp. 3 HERON ISLAND ...
CCTACAACCTCATTCGGCGGCTACGCGAGCACCGCAACGAGGTCCTTCCTGCGCTTCCTCACCGAGCTGCGCGTTCCCTTCGACAACAACCAGGCCGAACGCGACCTGCGCATGCCCAAGTTCAAGCAGAAAGTCTCTGGCTGTTGCCGCTCCGATACCGGCACCGAGGACTTTGCCATCCTCCGCTCCTACTTCTCAACTCGCCGCAAACAATCCGACGATACTGTCAACTCGCTCGTCCTGACCTTCCAGCGCAGCCCCCCAATACCCCCATTGGAGTAGCTGAGATAGTTACGCTGGATTGCCGTTATGCAGTTTGAGTTGGCTCCTATTTGTCCGGCCACGAAATCGGGGAAAATCCAATTCTGGAAATAGGGTCCTGAGATGAACGATTAAGAGCACTGTTCGGAGTAGCGCCTGGCTCACGGGAAGGGGCGCATAGCACGACTAGAAGCGCGCCAGACCCAGCGGCGGCGAAACGTTGGTCGGCCAAGCGCAGGGAAGAGACGGTTTTGTGCCTGCTGCAGGGTGAGCCCATCGACACCCTATCGCAGAAATTCGGGGTCGAAGGGTATTGTCTTGAGGGGCGCGAACGTGCCTTTCCCGCAATGAACGCAGGCCTGAAGACACGCACCAACGATCCCTTGCAAACCGAACTCAACGAGGCCACACGTCGTATCGGTGAGCTAGTGATGAAGAACGAGCGGCTGTACCCTGAACGGGAAGTACACCACCCTCCGGACCCGGGAGTCGTTGCGGTGAGCCGTAAGACCTCGCCAGGGGGGGCAAGCGCTATGGTCTACTGCAGGTCTGTCAGGTGTTGAAATGCCCACGTTTGGAACCTTCCTGAAGGCCACCCGAGCCGATCCGGCCGCCTCGCCATTCCAGGGTGAGAACCACCGTGAAGTTTGGGCACGGATGTACATCCTGTACGAGATAGGGCTCTCGCACGGGCGAGTGTTGCGCCTGCTGCGTATGCACCACTTACTTCCGCCTCACCAGTCGTGTCGATGGACCGCACGGGCACGTACCGACCATCTCATGGTGAAAACAGCCAAGACAAAACTAGAGTAGGGTATAAAATTTTTTGAATCTACCAGAAAATTCCGAGCTTGGTGTAATCCGATTCATTTGCGCTATGGCGTTTTTTCCGACTACCGCGGAGCGGAATGCGGCCACTCTTGGACAGGGGAGGCTGGCATTTCCAGAAAAATTCCTCGTGCCTAGCCTTGTAGTTGAACGTAATTGTGAAAATCTTGCAACGACTCCGGAAGACGGACAGGCGACACCCTCGATCGGGTAGTGTTCTAATATTGTTGTTTCCGAGTAAAGGGGACTTTGAAAGGCATTCTCCCTGGGATTGTTCGCGGTACCAGCTACACCGCCATGCAACAAAATTAAAGCACTACCCTTGATCGTTGGGTTCGTTTCCAAACGGTCCGGCAGTCCGAGATGCTCACTCACCGGCAATGCCTCCTCGGTGCATCCTGACCAGAAAATAGCCCTCCGTTGGCTCCAGATCCGGAGGCATGCCGGTGAACTGCTTCAAGAGAGGGACGATTTTGGTTCGCACGCCTATCCCGCGTGCATCCACGTAGCCGTAGTTCCGTAACACCTCCACGATCAACGGATTCCGCGCGGACCGCTGCCCTGCAAGCATCTTTTCCACGGTCATGGAGTTGGGCAACGCTCCCGGGCTTTTGATTTCCAACCGGTTCGCATATCGCACCACCTCGACGTCCTCAATGCGCGTCCAGTCTCGGTGGGCAAAGGCATTCACCAGCGCCTCTCGCAGCGCCTCGAGGGGGTAGGACCAAAATCGGTCGCGTCGCACGCCGTCGGTGACTTCCGCCGCGTCCTCGGACACGAACGGTCGCATCCGCTCGATCAGCTCCTCCATGAGTCCACCACTGTCCATCCGGCGATCTCCGTCCCTGGTTCGCCAAAGGGCGATTAGTGAGTGCCTCATCCAGCACCGTGTCGGCGGGCGGCGTAGTCCATCTCGTCACCTTTGAAGACCATCCCACACAGGCGCCGCTCCCAGGCGGCCGCGTCCGTCGGAACCTCGGGATCGTTTAGGATGTGCTGCAAATAGTCCTGCGGCCGCTCTAAGTCGAGACGGTCCAAACCTGAGCCGGAGACAGGGAGCCGCTCGGGGTGCAACAGGCCGCCGAGGGCGAAGAGGCGAGCCTGCTGCTCACGTGACGCTTTGCGGGATACGCTGCCAACGTGCACATAGACCTCCTCACTTCCTTTAAAACAGTGTCCATCACCCACTCTTCTAGGTTGGACCGTTGAATGCCTGTCGGCGTACCGTCGTCCTCCACGCCCAGCAGGACCCGTCCGCCTTGAAGATTGGCCAGCGCCACGATCTCCTTTGCCAACTGTTCCGGGTGGATATCGTCGCGCTTAAATCCGACGCTGGAACTCTCGCTATTGGCGATCAGCTCAAGCAGCTCTGTTTTGGTCATGTGCGTTCAATAGCTGTAGCCATATTTTTCCTGGCGCTGCAGAAACGCTTCCTTGCCGCCTTCGAGTATCCTGGCCGCCTCATCGCGAATCGCCGGAACATCGATAGAACCCTGAGCCTCTTTGCCAAGTTTTCCATGGTCCTCGGTCGCCGTGAAGACCCCGATCCACTCTGCATCGCCGAATATGGGGATGTTGGCATTGTGGGTCGCGAAGATGAACTGGCGTTCTGTCTTTGCGTTGCGCAGCTCTCGCACGATGCGTTCCGCAATGAAGGCGTTGTCCAGATTGTCCTCCGGCTGATCCATGATCAGGGGATCCGGGTTGTCCAACAGCAGCAGGTGGAGAATTGCCGTGCATTGCTGGCCCGTCGATAGCTGATGGAGCGACCGGTAGACTTCACCGGCATGGAAGACATTGAGCTGGAAGTCGATCTGGTCCTCAAGGTTGGTGGTCTCCAACTCCATCGACCTGCTCGGTGCCGAGCTTGCAAAGAGTCTCCGTCATGCCCGGCGTGATGCACCAATTCAGGCCGCGCAATGCCTCCTCCCCCGCGCGAATTGCGGCGACCAAGGCCGGCACGGTCAACGCGTCTTCCTCATCGGCCCACCCCGCTCGCTTCTCGCTGATACCGGGCAGAGAACACAGCCAGGTCTTCAGGGCCTGCCGGTTTCCGCCGGCGATGACGTCGACGCGCAGCTTACCCCGCAGACGCTTGTTGAGTTTTTTTGCCGTATCTTGCAGCGCCTCGGTACGTCGGCTGCGTAAATCCGATAGCTCTGCAAGCAGATTGCGTCGCTCCTGCTCCAGGGCCTCCGTCAATTTGCGAGCCGTGGCGAGACTCGCTTCCTTCGGCTGAATTCGCTCGATCTCCCGCAACAATGCCTGATACGCGCGTCCGATCTCCGAGCCGCGTTTCCCTGCGACGCCGGGAAGCTTGGCGAACTCCGCCTCTAGCATCTTCTCGGCGATCTCCAGTGTGGCCTTCAGCTCCATCTCCAGGGTCGTCAGCTCGGCTCGTGCGGTCTTCACCGCTGCTCGCAGATCCGCCAGGGTCTTGGTTGCCGCGGTTTTCAACGATTCGAGGGCTTCCCGCCCGCGACCAAGCAGCGTCGCATGGGGCAGCCCCGCCAAAGCTTTGTCATTCAAGAAAACGAGATCAGGGAGAGACTCCTCGAGACTCTGTGCGGCATCTCCAACATTCTGAACCTCTTCATCCATTCGCGGTTTGAGCTGTCGCTCCTTCTCTAGCAGGGGCACTTGTTTGCGCTTCTCCTCGATGCCCAAATCCTTGAACTGGGCCACCTGTCCGCTCAGCTTGGGGAGCCGCACGATATCCTGACTCAAGTCATCTTCGTTCGACAGCGCGCTTTCCAGGCGCGTCGCGTTGTCCGTCAATTTCTTCCGCAGATCCGCGAGCTGGCGTTCCTGCTTTGCCTCAGGCGGCAGAAAGCGTTCGAGGAAGCCGATCCGGGCCCACTCATCCTGCGCCAGCTCATAGATCTCGTTCTGGCCGTAAATCTCGATTCCGGGGAGCAGATCACGGCCCGGGTGCAGGGTGGACAAGTTACTGTCACTGTCGTGCACACGCGGTAGCTCTCCCCGTAACGACGAACGACGCGGTAGCGCTGGCCCCGATTCGCCGCGGGCACGATATCCAGCTCCAAGTGTCCACTGGAACGCCCGAGGTTCTCCTTGACGATCTGATCCCCTTGCCGCCTCGCCTCCGCGCCCTTGTGGTCCAGATCCAGCGCATATCGCAGGCACTCCAACAGGGTGGACTTTCCGGTGCCTCGCCCGCCGCTTGCCGTATTCAGGTGGTCGGAGAGCTCGATGGTGATTCCATCCAGGTAGCCCCCTCGGACTGTCATATTCTCGATCCGACTGTAGTGCTTCTCCGCCATCCGGTGGTGGAGACGCACCCGAGATTCCGGGTCCTTAGAATGCGGTGACGAATGACGTGAACGTCGGACGGGTCATCTTGATGTGGCAGGATATCGAGGGGTCCCTCAACTCCTCGGGCCAAGCGACGTCTTTGGCATTGATGAAAGTCATTTCCGCATCGCGCCGGTAGTCCGGGTTCCGGTTCTTGGCAATCTTCTTGAACTCGGGAGGAAGCTCGTCGACAGATCCCGGAATCTGCGCCGCCTTCAGCAAGGGATTCTTCCACAGGTGATTTGCCTTCTGTTTCAGTACCCCATTCGTGTTTGTCGCATGGGCGGCGTAGCAGAAACCGTGACATTCTTCCTCCACGAGCCGCAGCAGCCCCTCGCCGCCCAGCTTCGACGGTCTGACACCTTCCGTGGGGTCGGTCGAGTTCAGAACGCCTGGGTAGCGGTTCAGCTGTTCAGTCGTCGTGTCCTCCTTGAACAGACAGACCCAGTGGATCTTCTCCGTCGTCGCCACCTCGAATCCTGGAAACACCACGATGCCATGGGAAGAAAGGAAGTCACGGATCACATCCACGTCCCGGACGCTACCGTGATCCGTAATTCCGACGACCTGAATGCCTGCCTCTTTGCATCCTCCCAGCAACGCGGCGAGGAAATCCTCACCGAACAGGCCGTGATCCTCGCCCCGGTAGGCGCGACTGTAACCCTTTGGGTTCACCTGGAGGGCGCATTTCCAAAAGCGAGCGTAGGTCTCAGTCACCGATCGATCTCCGTTGCCCAAGCATTGCTTCGCAATTTCACAGGATACAGCAAAGTGGTTGGACCTGCCCATCTAAGGGGGTGTTATCAATTAAGCCAAATCATCGCAGAGGCTAAGTAGTACCAGACAGAAAACGCATCATTCGATTGGAATTTGCCTGAGTAGCTGGCAGGACCCGATACTACATTGATTCTTCGTTCTCCGCTGGGGTAAATGAACTCTCGACCTCTCTGTGAGGTCTTTCAATTCAAGGGGTTGCGGACAGTGCAAATGGTTCCGTCTTATGGGGACCTTGAATTTTTCAAGGTGCCCTTATGACAACTCTCGACCCATTACGGATTCCCCTACGGGGTCTGACCCTGATCGAGGCCAGTGCTGGTACCGGCAAAACCTACGGTATCGCGACCCTGTATCTACGGATGCTGTTGGAGCTGGGCCTGGAGGTGGATCGGATCCTGGTGGTCACTTTCACCGAGGCCGCTACCGAGGAGCTGCGCGACCGCATCCGACGACGGCTAGCCCAGGCCCTGGATTGGTTCCGGGGCGGTGCGATGGCCCGCGACGAGGATGGGGGGAAGGACCCGATCCTCGCCGAACTGTTGGCGGGATTGCCGGACCTGAGCCGGGCGCACCGGCTGTTGGTCGATGCCCTGACGCGCATGGACGAGGCCGCGATTTACACCATCCACGGCTTTTGTCTGCGTACCTTGACGGATCATGCCTTCGAGAGCGGCGCGGCCTTCGATGCGGAATTCATCACCGATGAGACCCGGCTGCGCACCCTGGCTATCGCGGACTTTTGGCGCAGCCGGGTTGCGGGCGCGGACCCGAAGACCGCGCACTGGGTGCGCCAGCAATGGAGAACCCCCCAGGACCTGCTCCTGGATTTGGGGCCCACCCTGGCGCTCGAGGATCTGTGCCTGTTGCCACCGGTAGACCCGGCTGGCGCCGAGGCGGCCCAACGGGAACTGGCGGAGGTCTGTGCCCGGATCGGCGAATACTGGCACCGGGCGGCGGAGGAAATAGGGACTATCCTGATCAGCAGCCCCGCCCTCAATCGGCGCTCCTATACTGGCCCGGTCGTCGCCCGAGCCCTGCGGGCCGCCGAAGAGCTGGCCGTGGCCACCGAGCTTCCCGCCTCTTCGTCCGCCGACTTCGAGCGCCTGACGCCCGCCGGGCTGGCCCGTGGAACCAAGCCGGACCACAGCCCGCCGACCCATCCCTTCTTCGATCTTTGTGGCTACCTGCCGGAGTTGGTATACCAAGCCAGTATCAGTCCCCGGACCTTGTTTCTGACCTCGGCGCGGACCTTCGTGCGCGCGGCCCTGGAGCAACGCAAGCGGGACCAGGGCCTGCTCTATTACGACGATCTGCTGCGTCTCCTCGATCAGGCCCTGGCGAGGGATAGCGCGGAGGCCCTGGCAGCCGCTGTGCGGAATCGCTATCCGGTGGCCCTGATCGACGAGTTCCAGGATACGGACCCGCAGCAATACCGCATCTTCCGGCGCCTCTACGTCCGGCAGCCCGACTGTGGCCTGTTCCTGATCGGCGATCCCAAGCAGGCCATCTATGCCTTTCGCGGCGCCGATATCTTTACTTACATGCAGGCCCGGGACGACAGCACCCACGGCGGGCGCAGATACGGTCTCACCGTCAACCGGCGGTCCGGCTCCCGGCTGGTCACCGCCGTCAACAGCCTGTTCGGCTCTGTCCGGGAGCCTTTCATTTATGACGATTACATCGGATTCGATCCGGTCGCCCCCGGCCCCACGGCGGATGCGGAGCCGTTGCGGATCCGGGGTGTCGAGCCCGTACCCTTACAATTTTGGATGTTGCGGCTCGATGCGGACAATCAGACCACCAGACCACCGGGCTTCATCCGCAGCGATGCGGCCCTGGCGAGCGCGTCCCAAGCCTGTGCCGAATTCATCGCTGATCTGCTGAGCCAGGCGGACGCCGCCCAGGTAACTATTGGGGAGCGCGCCTTGGAACCGAAGGATATCGCCCTGCTGGTGCGGACCCATCGCGAGGGCGACTGGGTACGGCAGGCCCTGCGCACCTGCGGCATCGGCAGCGTGAGCCTAAGCGAAGACAGCGTATTCGCGACCGAGGACGCCGAGGAGCTGGCCACCCTGTTGCGGGCCCTGGGGTCGCGGCACGACGAGGGCCAGTTGCGGGCCGCGTTGGCCACGACCTTGTTGGGACGTACCGCGACGGAGCTGACGCAGCTCGCTGCCGACGAGTCTGCCTGGGAGGCGTTGTCGGCCCGGTTTCAAGGCTACCGGGAACGCTGGCGGCGACAAGGTATCCTGGTCGCCTTGCAGGAGCTGCTGGTCGTGGAGCGGATACCCGCCCGGCTGCTGCGCCGACCCGACGGAGAGCGGCGTCTGACCAATCTGCTCCAGTTGATGGAGCTGCTGCAGGTGGCCGCGGGCGGGTACCCCGGCCTGGACGAGCTCCTACGCTGGCTGAGTGAACGGCGTACGGAGCAAGTCGAGGACCAGACCCGGCAGCTACGCCTGGAGAGCGACGAGGGATTGGTCAAGGTAGTCACCCTGCACAAGAGCAAGGGCTTGGAGTACCCCCTGGTGTTTATCCCCTTCCCCTGGAGCTATTTCAAGGGCCTCGGGAAGAAGGCGCCGGTATTTTTTCATGCCCCGGAGGATAAAGGGGCCTGCCTCGACCTGGGGTCTGGTGATCGGGACCTACACGCGCGTCTGGCTCGAACCGAGCAGCTTGCCGAGCGGTTACGCCTACTCTACGTCGGGGTGACGCGGGCATCCAAGCTCTGCGTGCTCTGCTGGGGCAAGATCAACGGCATCCGGGATGCGGGCTTGACCTATCTGTTGCATCGGGACCCGGACAGCAAGTCCCCCACCAGCTGCCTGCAACAATTGTCGGAGGACGCCATCCGCGCGGATCTGGACGCCCTGGCCGCACGGGCACCGGACGCTATCCAGGTTCGCGATCTTCCGGTGCCCACCAGTGTGCGCTGGGTCGACCGCTCGATCGACACCGCCCGGCTGGCATCTCGGGAGCTTCGCGCAACCATCGACACGAGCTGGCAGGTGACCAGCTATTCGAGTCTGGTGCGGGGAGAAGAGAGCGGGCGCCCTGATTTCGACGCTGCCCCTCCCCCCACTGCACCGGAGGCCGAGCCAGGTACCCCTGTCGATCCCTTGCTCGCGCTTCCCGCCGGGGCCCATGTCGGCCGTTTTCTGCATCGATTGATCGAGGAGCTGGATTTTCCCCAAGCTACCGGCGCGACCCTGACCCATACCATCCGCAATCTATTGGAGACTCACGGCGGGCTTGGCTCGGGCCGGACCGGGGAAAGAGATTGGGCACCGGTGGTGGAAGATCTGATCACCAATGCCCTGGACACCTGGTTGGACCCGGCCGCATCCCTGCGTCTGCGTGACATCGCCGCCGATGATCGGATCACGGAGCTGGAGTTCCGGTTTCCCGTCGCGGAGCTGAAGCCGGCGTCCCTGAGCGCCGTCCTGGCGGTATCCGAGGTCCATTCGGATAGCGCCGAGGGACTGGGTTTCGAGCCCATGCGCGGGCTGATGCACGGCTTCATCGACCTGGTGGTGCGCCATGCGGGGCGCTTCTACATCGTCGATTACAAATCCGATCGGCTAGGGGACCGACTTGCGGCCTACGAGCGTGAGGGTCTGCGCGCTGCCATCTGTCACCATCGCTACGGCCTGCAATACCTGATCTATACTCTGGCCTTACACCGATTCCTCGACCAACGGCTACCCGGCTATGATTACTCGACCCATTTCGGCGGCGTCTACTACCTGTTCCTACGCGGCATGCGCCCCCGGCTGGGCCCGGATTGCGGTATCTGGTACGAACGGCCGCCCCAGCGGCTGATCGCGGCCCTGGATCACTTGTTTGTCACCGGGCAGGCAGCGGAAGGTCCTTGATTCGGCGCCGGCGGGTCACCTCTACTCCGCGGCCAAAAGTAGGGACGATTCATAAATCGCCCCTACATGATCGGCTATTCCGTGGCCAAAAGCCGTGGTTTCATTGGAAGGATCATCCGGGGCACCCGCGAGGGATGCCCCTGCATCTATGAGAGTGAGAGCGAAGCGGGATGGATATTTTCGCTTTGCGACTTGAAACATAGTAGGGATGCGGGTTTTCAAGATCCCCTGGAATTTCCAATTGCAACTTCGCCGACATACCACTACGGATGTTACGCTACTATAGAGCACTTGAATTTTCCAAGGTTTCCTGACGGCGTTGTCCTTCACCGCCTTCACCGGAGCTAAGGTATCCGACGATATGGCAAGCATGCCGATAAAATCGAAAAAGGAGATAGTCATGAGCAAAAACAAGAATAGGCTCATCGCAACAACAGCCTTACTGATCCACGCCCTGTTCGCGGCGTCGCCGAATGTGCTGGCCCTTACATTGCCGGAGTTTAGCGGACTGGTGGAGACCTATGGCCCCTCCGTGGTCAACATCAGCACCAAGCACGAGCAGACCCGCCGCGGCAGACCCAGCTTCCGTGGGTTTTCACTGCCTGATCTGCCTGAGGGCAGCCCGCTCCAGGACCTCTTCCGCCATTTTTTCGGGGAAGAGGGCCTATTGCCCTACGACGAAGACAAGCAGTCTCGCTCCTTGGGCTCCGGCTTTTTCATTTCTGCGGACGGCTATCTGCTCACCAATTTCCATGTCGTGGAGGGAGCCGACGAGATCATCGTCCGCACCAGCGATCGTCGGGAATTTCTCGCCAGTCTGGTGGGAACGGATAAACGCAGCGATATCGCCTTGCTCAAGGTGGAGGCCCAGGACCTACCGCCCGTCGTGATCGGTACCGCCAAGGACCTGAAGGTGGGCGAATGGGTGCTGGCCATCGGCTCCCCCTTCGGCTTCGATCATTCGGCCACCGCTGGTATCGTCAGCGCCAAGGGCCGGAACCTGCCGAGTGAGAATTACGTACCTTTCATTCAGACCGATGTGGCCATCAATCCGGGTAACTCCGGTGGCCCCTTGTTCGACCTGGATGGCAAGGTGGTAGGCGTGAACTCCCAGATCTACAGCCGTACGGGCGGCTTCATGGGGTTATCCTTTGCTATTCCCATCGATATGGCCATGGATGTGGTTGGGCAGCTCAAGGCCACGGGAAGGGTCAGCCGCGGCTGGCTCGGCGTGAGGATCCAGGCCGTGACCAAGGAGCTGGCGGAGATCTTCGGTATGGATCAACCCCGCGGGGCTCTGATCGCCCAGCTACTGCCGGATAGCCCGGGGGAAAAGTCGGGCCTGCGGGAGGGGGACGTGATCTTGCGTTTCAATGGTAAGGAGGTAACGACCTTCAATGCGCTGCCGCCGCTGGTCGGTGCCGCCCGGGCCGACGAGTCCGCCCGGCTGGAAGTATTGCGGGATGGCGACATTGAGTCGGTGACGGTAGTCGTTGGCGAGCTACCGGACGAGATCGATCCAACCGCTGTCGAGAGGCCGCAATCGGTGCGGGCGAACAGCATCGGTCTGGTGTTGGAGGATCTGAATGCCGAGCAGCGCGAACGATTGGGACAGGGTGGTGTGATCGTGCGGGAGGTCAAGCCCGGTGCGGCCGAACGTGCCGGTATCAGTCCCGGTGACCTGATCCTGATGTTCGACGGCCGACTGGTGGAGGATACCGGGCACCTTTGGGAGTTACTTGCCGGTATCGAGGCGGGCCGTTCGGTCGCCGTCCTGGTCCAACGCGATGACAGGCGTGAGTTCTACGCGGTGCGCATCCCGGAGGAGTAACAGTGCCGCGATGTCCGATCTCAGACACATCCGTAACTTCTCGATCATCGCTCATATCGATCACGGAAAATCCACCATCGCGGACCGGTTCATCCAGCTCAGCGGTACCCTCAGCGAGCGCGAGATGGCTGACCAGGTATTGGATTCGATGGACCTGGAGCGCGAACGTGGGATCACCATCAAGGCCCAGAGCGTCTCCCTCGACTATTCGGCCAAGGATGGCAAGACCTATCGACTCAACTTCATCGATACCCCGGGCCATGTGGATTTCTCCTACGAGGTCTCACGCTCCCTGGCCGCCTGCGAGGGGGCATTGCTGGTGGTCGATGCGGCCCAGGGTGTCGAGGCCCAGAGTGTAGCCAACTGCTACACAGCCATCGAGCAGGGGCTTGAGGTCCTGCCGGTGCTCAACAAGATCGACCTGCCGTCGGCGGAGCCGGAGCGGGTCATCACCCAGATCGAAGAGATCATCGGGCTCGAGGCCCGGGATGCCCTGCGGGTAAGTGCCAAAACGGGGGCCGGGATCTCCGATCTGCTCGAACGTCTGATCGCCGACATCCCGCCCCCTGAGGGCGATCCCCATGGTTCCCTGCAAGCCCTGATCATCGACTCCTGGTTCGATCCCTATGTGGGGGTCGTCTCCCTGGTGCGGATCGTCAATGGCACGATCAGGCGTCGCGACAAGCTACTCGTTCTATCCACCGGTCGTACCCATCAGGCGGACAGCATCGGGGTATTCACGCCCAAGAAGACGGAACGCCAGGCCCTCGAGACCGGTGAGGTCGGCTTCCTGGTTGCCGGGATCAAGGAGATCGAAGGTGCCCCGGTGGGCGACACCATCACCCATGCGGATCGCCCGGCGGCGGCCCCCCTGCCCGGATTCGAGCAGATGCAGCCACGGGTATTCGCCGGACTCTATCCCACCCGCGCCGAGGACTACGAGGACCTGCGGGATGCCCTGCGCAAGCTGCGACTCAACGATGCGGCCCTGTTCCACGAGCCTGAGGTCTCCCAGGCCCTGGGCTTCGGGTTCCGTTGCGGCTTCCTCGGGATGCTGCACATGGAGATCGTTCAGGAACGCCTGGAACGCGAGTACGACCTGGACCTGATCACCACGGCACCTACGGTCGTCTATGAGGTCCTGCGCTCCGACGGTGAGGTCATGCGGGTGGACAATCCGGCCGATCTGCCCGAGACCGGCGAGATCGGTGAGATCCGGGAGCCCATCCTCGAGGCCCATATCCTAGTGCCCCAGGACCTGCTCGGCGGGGTCATCAACCTGTGCATCGAGAAACGCGGGGTACAGAAGGATATCCAATTCCTGGGCGGTCAGGTCCAGGTCACCTACGAGTTACCCTTGAGCGAGGTGGTACTGGATTTCTTCGACCGCCTGAAATCCGTCAGCCACGGCTATGCCTCCTTCGAGTACGACTTCAAGCGGTTCCAGGCCTCCGACTTGGTCAAGCTCGAGGTCCTGATCAACGGCGAGCGGGTAGATGCCCTATCCGTCATCGTGCACCGGGACAATGCGCAGCTTCGTGGCCATGAGGTCACCAGCCGGATGAAGGCGATCATCCCCCGACAGATGTTCGAGGTCGCCATCCAGGCCGCCATCGGCAGCAAGATCATTGCCCGTACCATGGTCAAGGCCCTGCGTAAAAATGTGACCGCCAAATGCTACGGTGGCGATGTGACCCGTAAGCGCAAGCTGCTGGAGAAGCAGAAGGCGGGAAAGCGGCGTATGAAGCAAGTGGGAAAGGTGGAGATACCCCAGGAGGCCTTCCTTGCGGTGCTCCAGGTTGGAAGGGATAATTAGGGGGCCTTGAAAAATTGCCTTCCTAGCAATTTTTTAAGCCGTGAAGTGAGAACACGATTTCCATTCCTCTCGAGGTAAGGGGGCTAAACGCTTACCGTCAAACCCTTAGGGTTAGCAAGGTCGCTCACCACTGTCGTCATCGCGCATGCCGTCATCTTCTCTCCGGTCGCCATGGCGCTCTCTTTCTACCGCTGCCGACAGCTCAATCCGGAGATTAAAAACGCGGCCCGCGAGCTTGGCGCGACGAAATTTCGAATCATGGTGGCAATCGTTGGCAGACAGATCTGACCGACGCTAGTTGCGGGCATAGGAATTGTGTTCATACTCTCCTGGGATGAGTATATCGTGGCCTGGTTCGTCAGTGGGTTCGATAAGACTTACCCCGTGCATATCCGGAATATGCTGGAATCGACCATGAGCCCTGAAATCCATACAGTAGGAATACTTGTCGCATTAGCCAACAGTACCATCATATTGCTTTCAGCAAAATTATTGGTCCTAAAAACAAATGACTGATTCGGACGTTTTACTAATAAATGTCTCCCATTCGGCGACAAGCGACAAACGAATCATCAATGACTTTAGCCTTGACATAGCAGAGGGGAAGGTCTTCGCCATCATTCGGTCCCAGCGGCTGTGGAAAGACCACGACGTTGAAACTCATCAGCGGCTTGAAACGGCCTTCGAAAGGCGATATCTATGTCTTCGGGCGTACCGGCGCACGCCTATCAACCCGAAGAGCGTTGTATCGCTACGGTCTTTCAGACCAGGGCGTTATTTCCTGGCATGTCCGCCGGGGCCAACATCGAGTTCGGGCTCAAAGTCAGAAAATACTCAAGAAACGAGCGTGCAAAGCGGGTACAGGCAATATCGGAAAAACTGCATCTTGATGGATTGCTGGATAGAGACATCAGGAATTTATACGCTGAGGGTATTGATACCGCACAATCTCAAATTCCAGTATCTATCGCGAGGTGGAATTCTCCCGCTGAGTTGGAATAGCTATTCCGCCCTCGTTTTGGAGAATTGAAATACCTGATTTAGGATGACTGCCACAATACGGTGGGTTGATTTTGATGACTGATCAGGTACAAGTTGAGAACTTTGATCAGCGACTGCATCGCCCAAAAACGGGTGATCAAATGAGGCTATGTGCGTCAGTTCGGGGGACTGTCCCCATCGGAGTGCGACACAGTTACCACTCATAGTAACGCAGTGCCGGTTCTGGCAACGGTATTGGCGTACGAATTCTCCGATAAATTAAAGTCGGAAACTGGCATCGAAGTAAATCTTCCAGATGTCGTCCTGATGGCCATGTTTCATGATTTTGGGGAAGCACGTATCGGGAGATACGGGGGTGTCCTCTCTATCAGTCCACGGAGTATGTAAGCTGTTTCCTCTTGAAAGAGAAAGTTTGGAGGCAGACCTTGAAAGATCTCAGGATCTCACAGCGCGTTCTTGAATTGTTCGATGACTATAGAGGATACAAAATGCCGAAGGCATTGATAGTCCATATTGCTGATAACCTGGAGGGGATGGAGAAAGGATTCCATAGCGCCAGAGGATCTAAAGAAATAATAGAAGGCGTTTTGAAGAACATAAATTCCAACATGGAAATCTACCGCAATAAGAAAAAAGTCGATAAAGTTCTAGGGACGGTAGCGCAGTTTCTTGTCAAAGAGGTTTTAGTTCCCAGGATTAAGATAATCGCCGATGCTTATGGCATAACTGTGGGATCTCGGGTGGTTGAGGTGGACCCTATTTAGTGCGCGGTCATCTTCCTACCGGGTACTTTGAAAGATTCAAGGTGCCTTTCGCGGAGCTACATTGCCTGGCAAGGCGTAATCTAGCGGCTGGATGCCAGTACCGGGCCTTGCGGTGGAAAATCACCCGGGTGACGGAGTTTACCGCTGCGCGGTCTCCGGCAGGACAATATTGAGCTCCAGGACTTCGCGGTTCTCCTCTTGCTCGTAGTTGACGGATACGGCATTCATGTCCACGTCTGCGTATTTGCGGATGACCTCCAGGATCTCGCGTTGCAGCTTCGGCAGGTAGGATGGGCGATTGCGTTCGGTCCGGTCGTGGGCCACCAGGATCTGCAACCGTTCCTTGGCAATAGCCGAGGAGCCTTTGGGACGCGGCGAGCGGAAGATGTCCAGTAGTCCCATGGCTCACTCCTTGAAGAGGCGGCTCAAAAGGCCTTTTTTTCGCACCTTGATGAAGCGGTGCGGAACCTGCTCGCCTAGGTAGCGGGCAACCATGTCGCCGTAGGCCTGTCCGGCGTCGCTTGCCAGGTCCATGACGACGGGTATACCGGAGTTGGAAGCATTGAGCACGGAGAGGGATTCGGGTATCACTCCGAGCAGGTTCAGGGATAGGATCTCCTGTACGTCTTCGACGCTGAGCATTTCGCCTTTGGCGACGCGCTCCGGGGAATACCGGGTCAGCAGGAGATACTCATGGACGGGCTCTTCGGCATTGGTCTCGGCGCGGCGGGATTTGCTCGCCAGAATACCGAGCATGCGGTCCGAATCGCGCACCGAAGAGACTTCTGGGTTGGTGACCACCACGGCATCATCCGCGTAGTACATGGCCATGGTCGCTCCGTGCTCGATACCTGCGGGTGAGTCGCAGACGATGTAGTCGAAGGTCCGGGACAGGCCGTCCAGGACCTTGCCGACCCCCTCTTTGGTCAGGGCCGTCTTGTCCCGGGTCTGGGATGCCGGCAACACGTAGAGATCATCGCAACGGCGGTCACGGATCAGGGCCTGATTGAGGTTGGCTTCCTTGTTGATTACGTTGACGAAGTCGTAGACCACGCGGCGTTCGCAACCCATGATCAGGTCCAGATTCCGCAGGCCGACATCGAAATCGATCACCGCCGTGCGGTTACCACGCTGTGCTAGGCCCATCGCCAGCGAGGCACTCGTCGTAGTCTTGCCGACGCCGCCCTTGCCGGATGTGATAACGATAATTCTCGCCAAGATTTCGCCCTCCTGAAGGCGCTTAATCCCCGTGCCTTGAAGGTTCAAGGGCACCTTGAAAAATCGGTGGTGTTAGGCGATTTCTGTCCAATGAAATACCATTTTGCTGGTCTTTAGCCAGATAGATACTGTTTAAAAAAGCAGTCTCTAAGACTTTGCCAACCTCGAATGCACACCCGATAACACGCCGAGAGGTGGGGTTATCCTCATCGACTTTTCTTGAATACATTGGCGTTCATTGACGTTCATTTACGGCTGAATTTTCTCCCCACAGTGCTTATAAAACAGCCGCACCCAATGCCAATGGGACAATCGCAAGATCACTGCGAATCGGGTACCAGCGAAAAGTTCAAGGTACCTGTGTACCCTCGATCTTTGCAAGGTACCCTAAAGCTTCTCTATCCGCAGTACTTCCTGATCCAGGAAGATCTGTACCGGTATCCCCTTGAATGTGGCCGGTATCCGTTCGCTGACGCGGTAGTGGCCGGCTACCGAGATCAGCTCCGCATCCAAAGCCTGACAGAAAATCCGGGTCTTGCCGTTACCGTTCATGCCGGCCATGGCCCGACCGCGTAAGGGGCCGTAGACATGAATGTTACCGTCGGCCATGAGCTCGGCCCCCGAGCTTACAGGACCCACGATCGAAAGGTCTCCTTCCACGGCATGGACACGTTGGCCCGATCGTATCGGATGGGTGACCAACTTGAATGTTTCCCTGGTGCTCGGCTTGGTCGCCTCCGGTGTCGTCTGCTCGGTGGTGATTTGTCTGGAGCTACGGGTAACCGCCTCGCCCATGATGGCCAGCTCCATGGCTGCCGCGGCCTGGTTCTGAGGAGGGTAACCGCCGCGCACGCCTACGGGAATCATGCCGTATCCGCGTAGAAGGCCCACGAGCTGAGGGAACGGGACTGTGTCGGCGCTTGGGGAGAGCGATGCGAGATCGATGACTACCGGGGTGTTGCGGAAGAATTCCGGCGCCTGGTCCACCTTGGTGCCCATGTATTCGGCTACCGCATCCATGTCGGTGCCGAGCAGGCGGACGATAGGCAGGGTAAAGGCCGCCGCTTTAAATTCGACCACCGCGGAAACGGTGCTCCCTACTGATTCCGGTATGACCGCCATTGGTTTCGTTTCGGTGGAATGCCGGCTCCCAGGGGAAAGCGTCGCTTTCCCTGCGTCGGGCGATGAGGTCGCCATCGTGCCGGCTCATGTACGGTGTTTAGTGGATAGCCCCCAGGGTATGCGGACGGATGCCGAACTCTTGGCCGGAAGGCGTACCGGAACCCGATGTCTCCTCGGGGCACGGACCGCCGATGGGTGCCGGAGACATAGGGTGCGGCGGAAATCCCTGGGTGGCGGGTAGCATACTCGCCTGAGGGTTATCAGGCAAAGCCTCTATTGCCTTGTGGAGCCACTTCGGGGCCCTGAAAAATTTCAGGGACAGAATTTTTCAGGATTCCTGCAAGGTATTCGTTGCTGATCGGTCTAGGCGATTGCCGGAAAATAGTGTACCAGCTTGGGTCGGATTTTGGTTCGTATTCAAGGCGCGGCAACCGGCGCCTAAGTGGACTCTGTAACGGTTGACGCAACACGGAAGACGGACGAAAAGACCAGCAAGATGGTATTTCATTGGACAGAAATTACCTTAGAGGCTGTCTAGAAACTTCCTTACAGCAGATGACTTGATAAAATTAACTATATGTTTTTAAAGGTTTTGTCCAGATAGAGACTATCTAAAAAAAAAGCAGTCTCTTAGCCGGGTGGCCACTGCATCGGGCGTCCACCCAGCAGATGCAGATGCAGGTGGTATACGCTTTGGCCGCCGGCCGCGTTGCAATTGATCACGGTGCGGTAGCCGGCCTCGGCGATGCCTTCGGCCTCGGCGATTCGTTTGGCGGCGAGAAACAGCTTCCCCACCAGCTCCGCATCCTCCGGTGTGAGATCGTTGATGGTCGGGATCGGCTTGCGCGGTATCACCAGCACATGGGTCGGGGCCTGGGGGCCGATGTCTCGGAAGGCCACCAGGTCCGCGTCTTCGTAGACGATGTCCGCCGGGATCTCTCCGGCTACGATTTTGCTGAAAAGTGTGTCTGACATGGGTAGGGGCTCCATCAGGATGTCGATTCGGATTTCCGGCACGCTTCGTAGATACCCTCGATACGGGCCGACTTACTCGCTCAGGGCTCCACACCTCGGCGACCGGAAAAGGCGTGGGCCAGGGTGCCACCGTCCACGTATTCCAGCTCTCCGCCCAGAGGTACCCCGTGGGCGATGCGGGTTGTGCGTACCTGGTGGCGTCCGGCAATGTCGGCAATGAAGTGCGAGGTGACATTGCCCTCCACCGTGGGGCTGATGGCCAGGATCAGCTCTTGGAGCTTTTGTTCCCGCATCCGGGCTTCGAGCAGGTCCAGACCCAGCTCGTCCGGTCCGATGCCGTCGAGCGGAGAGAGGCGGCCGCCGAGCACGAAGTAGCGCCCGCGAAAATCCGTGGCTTGCTCGATCGCGACGATTTCGGAGGGGTGCTCAATCACACACAGCAGGGAGTCGTCCCGCTTGAGATTGGTGCACAGGCCGCACACTTCTTGCTCACTCAGGGTGCGGCACCGCTGGCAACGCCGGATTCGCCCCATGGCCGCGTCCAGGACCGAGGCCAGGTGGCGGCCACCCTCCCGGTCCCGTTCCAGCAGGTGGAAGGCCATGCGTTGTGCCGATTTGGGGCCGACGCCCGGTAGACAGCGCAAGGCGGTGACGAGTTGGTTGAGTAGGGAAGGTTCCGTCATGGCTTATAAGGGCAGCTTGATTCCGGGCAGCAGCTGTAGCCCGGGGGTGAGATTCGCGATGTTTTCCTGCATTTTTTCGCCGATGCGTTGCTCCGTGGCGTTGATCGCCGCGGCCACCAGGTCTTCCAGCATCTCCTTGTCCTCTTCCAGCAGCGTGGGGTCGATCTCGACTCGTTCGACTTCGTACTTGCCGTTCATGGTGACCTTGACTAGGCCCCCGCCGGATTCGCCCGTGGTCTTTTCCTGGGCCAGCTTTTCTTGGGTCTTCTGCAGCTCTTCCTGCATCTTCTGGGCCTGCTTGAGGATGTTGCTTAGCTCAGCTTTCACCTTGGGTTACCTCTTGCTGTCGGTGGTGTTGTCGGCTCGGACCGGTGGCGAATCTCATGGGGGACACCATTAGGGTATCGGCTCGATACTGTCGGGTATCCATTGGGCACCGAGTTCGTTCCGGAGCGCCTCTACCACCGGATCCTCAGCCAACAGGGTTTCGGCTTGGGCCCGGTGCCGGGCATGCCGGCGGGCCTGACGCTGGGCGGGCGTCTCGTGTTTCGGGGGAGCGATCCGGATCCGTACCTGGGTTTCGGAGCCCAATACCCGGGCCAATGCCCCTTGCAGTCGTTCTTCGGTGGAGGCCACCCGCAGATTTACATATGCAGGGTCCAGCGTCAGGGATAGTCGTCGTCCGTCCCACTCGGTTAGCTCGCAGTGATTCGCCAGCTGACTGGCTAGGCCACCGAGCTTCAGGTCCGCGACCAGGTGGCGCCAATCTTCGGGGCCATGCAGACCTTCGAGCCTCATCGGTCCCTGTGGCTCAGGTCCGGATGCGGTCGTTGTCGCGATCGCTGTCGTCTCCGGCGGTGTTGGGGCTTCCCCGGCGTGTCCCGCGGCTCTGGGCTCCTCGATGGATACGGTTGGTAAAGGTGGCGGAACGGGGGACCGCGTGTCCTGCTTCGGGGTCTTGGCCCCGGTCGCCGGTCGTGCTGCCGTCCGGGCGACGGATGGCTCCTCCCGCTTTGGAACCGGTGATTCCCCGAGGTTTTGGCAACCCCCTGTCCCGTCCCCAGAATCGGGCCGGAAGACTAGCATGCGTAGCAGGACCATCTCGATCCCGGTGCGTGGGTCCGGGGCCAAGGGTAGGTCCTGTTGACCTAGGAGGGCGATCTGGTAGAACAGCTGTACGTCTTCCGGGGTCAGCTGTCCGGAGAGGTCCGCAATGCATTCCCGATCGGGATCGTTCGCGCCGAGGGTGGCCGGCACCTGCTGATGGAGGGCGATGCGGTGCAGCAGACGGATTAGCTCTTGCAGCACACCAGAGAAATCCGGTGTCAGATCCGCGATTTGGGCTACCTGGTCCAGCAGTCCGGGTTGGTCCAGCTTGGCGAGGGCCTGGAGCAGATCGAGACTCAGCTCCCGACCGGCGGTACCCAATAGGGTCCGCACCTCGTCCGTAGCTACACGCCCGCCGCCGAAGGCGATGGCCTGATCGAGTAGACTCAACCCATCGCGCATACTGCCATCCGCCGCATGGGCCAGCAGAGTCAGGGCCTGCGGCTCATACTCGGTATCCTCGGCGGCCAGGATGGTGGCGAATCGATCGGCGATCTGCTGCGGCACCAAGCGCTTCAAGTTAAACCGGAGACAACGTGAGAGCACTGTCGCCGGTAGCTTTTGCGGATCGGTGGTGGCGAGCAGAAACTTCACATGGGTTGGCGGCTCCTCCAGGGTCTTCAACAGGGCGTTGAAGCTGTGGGTCGAGAACATGTGTACCTCGTCGATGAGATACACCTTGAACCGGCCCTTGACCGGGGCGAAGGGGACATTGTCGAGTAGCTCCCGGGTCTGATCGACTTTGGTCCGCGATGCCGCATCCACCTCCAGCAGGTCCACGAACCGCCCCTCGTCGATCTCCCGACAGGCCCTGCACCGACTACAGGGCCGAGGGGTTACGCCCAACTCGCAATTCAGCGCCTTGGACAGAATACGTGCCAAGGTCGTCTTGCCCACACCTCGGGTGCCAGTGAACAGATAGGCGTGGTGGAGCTGTTCACGTGCTAGGGCGTTGCTCAGGGCCTTGACTACATGGTCTTGACCCACCATATCCGCAAAGGAGCCGGGGCGCCATTTACGTGCCAATACTTGGTAGGACATGCGCAATCCGAGGCCGAGTATAGATCCGAGTGTTCATGATCCGCGCAGTTTAACCGATGCCAGGGATGGTTGATATTTCGATTGGCGGATGTCTTAGAAAATTCAAGGTGCCTTCGTGGTACCCACGGATTCGTTGATGGACAATGAGTTTAAACCAATAGCTAAAGAGGTTGCTTGAAAATGACAACGAAACGCTTTTCTCTTCTAGTCGGAGCGGCCTGGTGCCTATTTGCGGCCCTGACAACTTGGGCCAGAACGCCGGCCCAGGAAGGTGCCGAAGTCTACTTTATCTCTCCTGCCGATGGGGAGACGGTCACCACCCCGGTGACCATCCGTTTCGGACTGTCGGGTATGGGCGTGGCACCGGCCGGTATGGATAAGGCGCACTCGGGTCATCATCATCTGTTGGTCGATGTCGATAAGCTACCGCCCCTCGACCGGCCGATACCGAAGGACGAACACCATAGGCATTTCGGTGGGGGACAGACGGAGACCAAGATCGAGCTGACGTCGGGTAAGCATACGTTGCAGCTCTTATTGGGCGACAAAAACCATATGCCGCATAAGCCGGCTCTGATTTCGGAGAAGATCACGATCGAAGTGAAGTAAAGGTACCTTGAGAGCCTGTCTAAAAAGGCAGTCTCTCAATGCCATCCATTCACACCCAATGGTGGAGCTGGCGGTAACTACCCTCCAAACCTTCGGTGTCGAACGCGACTTCCGCGCCTTACCCGGCCCCCAGCCACGAGCAGCCCCGAGCGTTTCGTCAACGTCCGCGCTTTCGCTTGCGTGCGCTAGTTTACTACGAGGAACCTATCGAGGTTTCCATCGAGTCGTGGGTTGGACGCTGATGGACCTCATGGGTCTTACGGAACACGGATACCTCAAGGTCGACGCCTTTGCCGAACGCCTGCGAACCAAGCCGCAAGCCGCCGTTACGGAGCCTTTTTCGGTAGACCACTTCGTGAACCTGGAGGCCTATGTACCTATGCGGGCCACCTTACACGCGGCTGATGCTGGGTACATCGCGCCGGAAGTTTCGCCGGATAACTCACATCGATGCTATCACACGAAAAGGGCATCCGGTCGATTCCATTATCTAGGGGCTATTAGACATTATAACCTGAACCGTCTGTGACCCACCTGTATAATGCTTGCCGTTCAACGGATGGCGTTCCACCCTTTCTCAATGATCAAATCCTTCCGCTGCAAGCATACGGAGGTCCTGTATCGCGGCAAGCCGACAAAAAGGTTCCGCGCCTTTCAGGCGGTCGCTGAGCGGAAACTTCAGATGCTCGACATCGCGCGGCGCATTGATGACCTGCGCATACCGCCAGCGAACCGATTGGAGGCACTGAAGGGCGATCGTCAAGGGCAATTCAGCATTCGGATAAACGATCAGTAGCGTTTGTATTTTCGCTTCGGGGGACGGAAACGCCTGCGACGTCGAGGTCGCTAATTATAATTGAGGACCGAGGTCATGAACAAGATGCGACCCATCCATCCCGGCGAGATTCTGCGGGAGGAGTTCCTAGTACCACTCGGGCTTTCGGCAAGCACCCTGACCCCGGAGCTCAAGGTTCCCGCGCCGCGTATCGATGATATCGTGCGTGAGCACCGCGCGGTCACACTGGATAATGCGTTACGGCTCTCGCGGTATTTCGGGACCAGCCCCGAGTTCTGGATGGATCTGCAAACCACCTTTGATTTGAAGACCACAGCCGAAGATTCCGGCGAGAAGATCAAGGCGGAGATTTCTCCGCGGGCGGCCTAGTCACGCTCAAGATGAACGAGAATTCAGAGGCTATCCGAAACTCCCTCGCGGCGGATGGGTCGATGGAAATCGACGCGTTCTTTCTGAAGGTATCGACCGGATAGAGCCGTTCTGAAAGCTCTGCGTTGCAGCGCCTAGAGGCCCGACAATTCGATCCGTAAGAAACGCAAGGTACGAACCCAGAAAACTTCAAAAACCGCCTATTTTCGATAGATCTTGAACAGGTTTTCAGGTCCGATTGCGGCCTTTTCCGCGTGCCTCGAGTTGCGGCTCATTGCAAGAGGCCCGTTTATAGCACAACTAATTCTTGAGAGTGCTTTAATCTTGTTGTTGCCGAATAAAGGGAACCTCGAAAACCGCCGCCCCGGGTTTTTTCTCGGTGCTCGCTACACCGGGCACAACAAAATTGAAACACCACCGGATAGCGGGTGGTTTGACCGCCGTATTTGAAACATCGGAGCCGGCGCCCCGATCGGCTTTGGATGTGAAGGCGATAGGAAAGTACTTAGTGCGGGAAAACCGCAGGCCGCGTTTGACGAGGGAGCCAAGGGGAACCCTGGCCTTTACTCTACTGCGTGGGTGGGACATTATTATCTTCAGTCGATTTGGAGAGGCGGTATTCCTCGCCGAGCCATTCACCCAGGTCGATCAGTCGACAGCGTTCATTGCAAAAGGGCCGCCACTTGGATTCCGGAACCCAAGGGACGGGTCGGCCACAGCTGGGGCAAGCAAGAGTCTTGGGAGGCTTGTCAGCGACCATCGTGGTGGGGAATCCGTATCAAAAGGTGCAGCAGGTAAGGGAGAAGTCGGTGTCGGTAGGCCAAGGGGTGGGGCGCCCGGTTTCTTGCATACTCATGAAGCGGATACTGAAGCGATTCTTATAGCTGCTGATTACGGGGAAAAGGTCACTGCCGTCCGGGACGACACGCACCAATTGGGCCGGGGTCCGGAGGACCAAGGCCTGTTGATAGAAGCCACCGACGGCGGTTACTTCATGAGGTTCGGTGCTGGTGCGGACCAAGGAGAGGGTCAAAGCGACGGCATTGCTCACCGGCTGCAAGCTCCGGTTCCATGTGTGTAGCCTTTGCTGACGCAGATCCGACGGCTGCTCGAGCCAGTAGTGGTATTGGGGCAGGTCGAAGCTGCAAATGCCGCCGGGTAGGTTGCTGCGCTGGACGATATCTTTGAAGAAGTCGTCCCGGCGCAAGGCCTCTCCGATTTGCCCGCTCAGCTGGTGGAGATCGGATGCGGCCTGTCGGATGTCATCGAGCCGCTTTTCCAGGATCTGCGAGTCGACTTCGGGTCCGCTCCGTATGCGGCTCAGAGCATTGCTGTTGCGGGCCAACTCTTTGAGTAGCTCGGTCTTGATATCGACCCGCGCGGCGATGGTGAGGATGCCCACGAGCCCTTCGATGGCCGCCCGTGACATCCAGGGGTCTTCTCGCGACAGGAAATGGGCTACCTTTTCGAGCAGGTATTCGAGGCGCAGAAAGATACGGACCCTTTCATTCAAAGGGTGCTCGAAGGTCAGGCTCGTAGGCACGGTTACTCCCCTGGTCGCTTGGGGTTCATCGGGCTTTAGGGTGGAGTCGGAGGTCTCGAAATCCGTTGCTAAGGGGACCTCGAAAAGTTCCGCGGTGCTCGGTTTGTAGTAGTCGGCTTCCTTCCGAGCCTTTGCCGGAATACTCTCCAAGAGCACCGTGGAAAATTCCAAGAATGGATTTTTCCACGGTGTTCGAGGGTCCCCCAGGGTTACCGAATGATAATCACTGCTGAAACAAGATGTTGTCAGTAAGCAAGCCGGGGAGGTCGAGTTATCTCCCCGACTCTTTGGAGTGCGCCAGCTTAAGCACCCGGGTGCTGGTCGGACCCCATAGAGTATGGGGTACTCATAACAGCCATGTTGCCGCCAATGAACGCAAATCGGTTGAGATTGTCCTGCCATCAGCGACACTTCCTGGCCCCTTAACCTTAGATTTGCGGCCATTTGCGTTCATTGGCGGCTGAAATTTCCGTGAAGATCCTACTCGCCCAATATTGCCGGTAATCCGTACTCACAACGGGTAGCTGATGGCGGCTATTGCCTCTGTTGCCTGGCTATTTCGATTGGAACTTGGCCAGAACCCAATGCCTAGCCGGTTTCAGTCTCTCTGCGTGCCTAAGCGTCTGAAATCGACAAGCCGTTGCTTTCTATCGAATTATCACTCGGTAGCCCTGGAGGATCCCCGCGGTTCTGTCAGGCATCCCAAGCGGCTATGATTTCGTCGGGGATGTCGGCATTGTGGTAGACCTCCTGCACATCGTCCAAATTCTCTAACGTGTCTACCATCTTCAGCAGCTTCTCGGCGGTCTCCGGGTCGAGTTCGGTGCGCGTGGAAGCATTGAAGGTGATCTCGGCAACTTCGGTATCCAAGCCGGCCGAGGCCAAGGCTTGCTCGACGGCCGTGAAGTCTTCCGGAGTGGTGATCACATCCAGGGAGCCGTCATCATTGGTCACGACGTCTTCCGCTCCCGACTCCAACGCGATCTCCATGACGGTATCTTCGTCAGTGCCGGGTGGAAAGCTGACAATACCTTGTTTGCTAAACAGATAGGATACCGAGCCGTCCGTACCTAGATTACCACCGTGCTTGGTGAAACCGTGGCGAATTTCCGCGGCGGTACGGTTGCGGTTATCGGTCATGCAGTCGACCATGACCGCAGTGCCACCCGGACCATAGCCTTCATAGCGGATCTCCTCGTAGCTTTCGCCTTCGTTCTCGCCGGCACCGCGTTTGATCGCGCGGTCCACGGTGTCTTTGGGCATGTTGGCACCGTAGGCCTTGTCGATCGCCAACCTTAATCTCGGATTGGTATCCGGGTCTCCCCCGCCGGCGCGGGCCACGACCGTAACCTCGCGGATCAGCTTGGTCCACATCTTGCCGCGTTTCTTGTCTTGAGCCGCCTTACGGTGCTTGATGTTGGCCCACTTGCTATGACCCGCCATTGATTACCTCGCTGCTAAGGATTTCTTGACCGCTCCGCATCTTCACTTTGGAAAAAGCTAATATCGCTAAAATGGCCGATGTTACAGTGGCAAAATTCTTTAAAGTACCCTCTTATATGAGGTTTTACCTATACCATCTTTCATTATTTCTATAAAAGAGCTAGCTGTTTCGGTAGTTGTATGAACCTCTCCGGTAGCCGGGTTAAAATCGAATTCTACAAGTTTGTTCGAAAGAGCAGCAGAAAAACGCAGTATGTGATCTTCATTTCACTTGACGAATTCATGCCATAATCCAGTAGATTTATCTGTCATGATCTTAATGGTTTGTGAGGGCTCTTCAGTTTCGGATCACAACCGAATATGAGTAAAAAGAAGAATGGAGATAGTATAATATGAGATGGTTGTAATATTCATCCGTTGCTTACTCATCCGGAACAAGACTCCTCAAGCGTTTGGAATTTTCTATTATTAAATCCCAAATATCTTTAGCTGGAATTAACAGCTGCAATAGCATCCAGAGGCACTACCAGTAGCACTGGATAAGCAATTGAATTTTTCAAACATCAGTTGCTTCGTAGAGGCTAGGTTTGCCATGCCAATGAACTTCATATACCTTACCCAGAGAATACAACCATGTGTGAGATCCACCGTGGGATATACCCACCGCAAATCTGATTTTCTTGATTTTTCTATCTAATCCATGTTTTTTACGGTGAGTTCTTTAGAGCCGCCGATTCCTGAAAAACTTTTGTAGTTTCCAGTTAGTCTTTGATGGTTGGTCTATAGTTGATTGCAGCGGGGGAAACAGGTATCTCATAATACTTCTTTGAGAAGAGCACCTTCCTATAATACGAGTAAGGGTGTTCTATATCCCCATCTCGGGGATGGATTACATCCGGATTATAATAAATACCTTTCCATTTATGTTTATTCACCAGATTAAGACGCAAGCTTCATTCCATATGTACCCAATTTTCCAACCTTCTCAGCAGCGGCTTTATCTCCGGATTTTTCAAAAGCATACTTTAGTGCATTGATCACGTAGATTCACAGTACAGGATATAAATTTCTATATAAAATTCAGATGTATAAGTTGATCTTCGTGGTTCTTCGAATAAAGCGACGGCCTGGTAAAATGCCTCAAGTTTTTCCGTTATATTGAACAAACTCTCTCTCAGCCAGTCTAACCCATACCTGAAAATACTGATGGCGGACGGTGATGCCTCTTGATTAGGATCGGTTTTTGCTCGTGTAACCATTCCCCGAGGAGATGCGCCCAGCAGAAGGCGATTGCTAACAAGGCCAGAAGCTTCTCAATACGATCTAACTCGGTCAGATGGGTTGCTGCAAAAT
>Ga0056123_1000042_pt1 | contig 26019 bp, 24 predicted proteins | sample WorMetHEROISLAND_3_FD_71122 | JGI IMG/M metagenome (GOLD analysis project Ga0056123, IMG submission 71122) | Marine gutless worms symbiont microbial communities from Max Planck institute for Marine Microbiology, Germany - Olavius sp. 3 HERON ISLAND ...
CGCCTAAAAGTATAAAATCTACATTTTTTCTTTTACGTAAATTTGCGATAAGTTTTTGGTATTTATCCGCCGGCCATGTTTTTTGTGTCCACGCAGCACTCGGTATTAATACAATTGGTAGTTGATTAATGCCTGATTTACTTAATTTAATTTTAGCTGTTTTTTTTTCATCATTTGTGACAAATAATTCCGGTGGTGGATATTGTTTTTTTCTGAACCACTCTTGAATAGGTTGATGCAATAATTGTATTTGGTTAAAATCAGCAGAAAAATAATTCTTATTTAATCTAAAAAGTAAAAACCGTTTTAAATAAGGTTTATTTAGGTGTCTTTTTGGATTTCGCCATAAAAAAAAACGCACTATTTTAGAGCGGAGCGAGTTATGAAAATCAATGATTAAATCATAATTTGTTTTTTTTATTTTGCTACTGATTTTAATTAATCCAGTTAATCCCGATTTTTTATCAAATTGGATGATATTGTCAATGTATTTATTATTTTCTAAAAGCGGCGCAAAATTACTGAGAGTTAATATATCTATTGAGGCAGCCGGAAAAATTGAGCGAAGTGATCTAACTGGCGAAGTCGTCAATACAATATCACCGATTGAACTGAATCTGATACATAATATACGTCTAATTGTGCTGGTTTTATTTTGTGCGCCGCACATTGTACTCGACTAATGCAATTAATTGCTGCTTGTAAATTGAATCAGGAAAATTATTGATGACTTCTTTGGCATTTTTTGAGAATCGTTCAATTTGATTGCGAGCATACTCAAAACCACCACTTTTTTCAATAATTTGTTTTAACTCGGCAGTATCGGTTTTCCTTTGTTTAACCTTGCGCAACAACCTGTTAATTTTTCTAACTGTATTTTTATCCGAATTATTCATACTATAAACAATCGGAAGTGTCAGCATATTGCTAATTACATCTGCGGCAATATCTTTGCCGGTTTCCGATTTGCTGCCGAGCAGATCAAATAGATCATCTTTAATTTGAAATGCGATTCCTAAATTCAAGCCAAACGATCTAAGTGTATGATGTTCAGATTTATTTTCCGAGGCTGTGATTGCCCCTAATTCACAGGATGTCGCGATTAATGATGCGGTTTTTTTCTCGATCATCTTAAAATATACTTCTTCAGTCATTTTTTTATTGATGGATTTTTCTACTTGTAAAAGTTCGCCGGAACTCAAATCTTCGGCTGTTCGGCCAATACTTTCCAAAATCTTGAAATTTTTCATTTTAACCATATAAATTAATGACTTGCTCAACACATAATCACCCATTAAAAGTGAAATTTTATTTTTCCACACTCTATTTATAGATGGCCATCCGCGTCGGTATTGGGCGTCGTCCACAATGTCATCATGGATTAAAGTTGCGATATGCAACAATTCCATAACAGCTGCCGCTCGATATGTATTTTGGTTCGGTTTACTGCATAAATGAGCTGATAAAATAGTTAAAATTGGCCGAAATCGCTTACCGCGCCGCTGAATTATATATTTGCAAACCGTATTGATTAATTTAACATCAGATTTTAAAGCGGAATTAAATTCTTGCTGAAATAATTTTAATTCACTTCTAATTGGAGCTGAAGTTTTAGTTAAAATTGAGTTTGCCATTAAATGATCTGATTCATTTTTTGCGCTTAGTTTGCTGAACAATTGCAGAAACCAAAATACTAATTTCAAAAAGTATAATTAAAGGAAATGTCATTATGAGCATGCTGACTGGATCGGGCGGAGTGATAAAAGCCGATAAAATCATAATCGCTACAATCGCGTGGCGCCGATAATTCCGCAAAAATTTTGGTGTCAATAATCCAACCGATGATAAAATAAAAGATACAATCGGCATTTCAAATATTATTCCTGCACCAATCATCAGCCAGATAATAAAACTAAAATAATAATTAATTGAAATATTATTCTGGATATCGCCGTAACCCATTGATGTAAAGAAGTTTAAAGAAAATGGTATTAACACAAAATAAGCAAATAATATGCCGGCTAAAAATGCAAAATAGGTAAAAACAATTATTGGCAGAATATATTTAATTTCGGTTCCGTATAATCCGGGAGCTATGAATTTCCACAGTTGATAGGTAATAATCGGTAGTGCCAGTACAAATCCGCTGGCAAATGCCAAGCCCCATTTTACCATGAACATGCCCTGCACTTTTAACACTTGTAGTGTAAATTGGTCGTTCACTTTTAGCGTTGGCGCGACAAGAATTTCCATTATTTTATCAATGAAAATGAATGCTAGGACGGCGCCCACAACAGTTGCCGCAAGCGATTTGATAATACGCCATCTGAATTCCTCAAGATGATCGAGGAAGCCCATTTCTAAAGTATCACCGCTCATTTTGCATTTTTCATAATTTCTTCGGCGATTTGATAAACTGAAGATTTAGTGAATTCTAAATTATTTGTTTGTTGCTCTAGTGCTACCAATCTTTTGGATGTCCAAAATTCTTTCAACAATTTATTCTGTATTATATCAAATACTCGGTTGCGATGTCTTTCTAACCGTTTCCTCTTAATAATCCCTTCGGCAGACATTTTTCCTAAATGCAAAAATATGTTTTTATATAATTCAGAAATACCTTCACCATAGTTTGCAGCTGTAGTTATTACCGCTGGCTTTATTGGTTTAGTCGAACTTTCCAAAACCAATTTCAATGTTTTGGCTAATCTGTTAGCACCGGGTCGATCTGATTTATTGATCACAAAAATATCAGCAATTTCGATTAATCCAGCTTTCATTAATTGGATTTCATCACCCGATTCAGGAACGAGTACAACTATTGTAATATCAACAGCTTGTGCAACATCATACTCTCCTTGACCAACCCCAACTGTTTCATAAATAACAATATTTTTGCCACTTGCAGCAAGCACATCACCTACATCTTGGACACGTTTAGCCAATCCACCTAAATCGCCTCTTGAACCAAGACTGCGGATAAACACATTGTCATTTGAGCTATAATTGTTCATCCGAACCCGATCTCCTAACAAGGCCCCACCGGTAAAGGGACTCGTTGGATCTACCACAACTGCTCCAACAGATTTACTCTCATTAATTGCAATTTGTATAAATTTATCGATTAAGGTACTCTTGCCGGCACCGGGCGGTCCGGTGATGCCAATTCGAATAGCAGCTTGGGTAAATGGATAAATTGAATGGAAAAATTTATTATCAATATTATTATTATCAATAATTTGCGTGATTACGCGTGATAATGCACGCTGATCGTTCTCACGAATTTTTTTTACTATAGCTTTAGTCAAATTTTGTAGATTTATTTATCTAATATTTTGAAAAAATTAGTCTAAAAAATACGGGTTTAATTGGTCAAATCAAATTAGTAACAATTACAAATTAATTGAATAAATTCTAGTGATAAATTAATATAATCATTTGACAATGAAATTCAATAATAATTTAAAGATAATTGGCTTAATGTCTGGCACTTCGTGCGATGGCTTAGATATTGCTTTGGTCGAGATTTCAGGATTTAGTGAAAAAACCAGTTTCCAGTTTATCAATGGTAAAACTGTTTCATATAGTCCTGCGCAAAGAGCACTGTTAATTGATTTTATTTCAACAGACAAAATAGAGCTTAAGGCGGTTAGTCAATTAAATTTTTACTTACCAAAGGTATGGTCAGAAATGATACTGAACTTTTTAAATGAAATTGGACTCAATACATCAGATATCGATTTGATCGGTTCGCATGGACAAACGGTTTGGCATCAACCAGAGACAGAAGAATTTGAAGGTAAACAAATCAGTTCCACACTACAGATTGGTGATCCAGCAGTGTTGGCGCAATTACTTGATATTACCGTAGTGGGTGATTTCCGAGTAGCTGATGTTACAGTAGGTGGTCAGGGCGCACCATTGATTTCTTATTTTGACTGGATACTTTTAAAAGATGTAGGGGAAAATATTTTATCGGTGAACATCGGTGGAATTTCCAATTTTACATATATCCCGCAAGATGGCGATATCAGCAAAGTTGAAGCACTTGATTGTGGTCCTGGCAATGTGCTAATCGATATGGCAATGCAAAAATTATTTAATAAACCGTATGATGAAAATGGTAAAGTTGCAACAAGTGGGGCGTTGTCCGAAGAATTATTTCATTTTATTATTTCAAATGATGAATTTGTGAATATGGCTCTGCCAAAATCAACCGGTCGAGAGCAATATGATTTAAGATTTATTGAAAAATTATTAAAATTTGCTGCTGATAATAACATTTCAAGAGAAAATGTAATACATACAATATCATCCTATACTGCCTATGCGATTTTCAAAAATTATCAATTGTTTATTAAGCATATTGCAATTATTGATGAATTAATTATTTCAGGCGGTGGATTATATAATGAATTTGTAATTTCCAAATTGGAAGAATATTTTAAAGATATTGAGGTTAGACCGATTACTGATTATGGTATTGATAATGACCTAAAAGAAGCCATCGGATTTGCCATATTAGCAAATGAAACTATACAATCTCAGCCATCAAACATCCCTAATGTAACCGGAGCCAAAAGGTCTGCAATACTTGGTAAAATCTGTAGAGTACGAGTAGAAAAGGTAGTTTGTGCGGAACAATTTTGAGTAATTAACATCTTAAGTATAAAAAATATAAAAAATAATATTTCACTCATAGGTAAAAGACTACTAAATTAAATAGCTAAAAATGGATATTTATCAATGAATTGGAGGAAAAGTGAACAAAAACGTATTTGAATTCACCGATCAGAATTTTGAATCTGATGTTATAAAATCAAAAAAACCAGTATTGGTGGACTTTTGGGCGGAGTGGTGTGGCCCCTGCAAGGCAGTTGCGCCCGTAATTGACGAATTAGCTGATGAATATCTTGATAAAGTAAAATTTGGCAAAGTTAATGTTGATCATAATCAACAAACTGCAATGAAATTTGGAATACGAAGTATTCCTAGTTTATTAATATTTAAAAATGGGTCAGTTGTAAATCAAATTATAGGTTCTGTACCAAAAGATAGTATTGTGAAGCTTATAAAAGAAGTACTATAAAATTTGCAAATGGCCGAATTGAAGAAAAGGAATGTTATTATTTTAGGTTCCGGTCCGGCCGGACTTACCGCGGCAATTTATGCCGCCCGAGCGAATCTAAAACCGCTTGTATTTGAAGGAAATCAACCCGGTGGGCAGCTAACTATTACCACCGATGTGGAAAATTACCCTGGATTTCCCAAAGGGATTACCGGTCCTGAATTAATGGATCTATTTCGCGAACAGGCGCAGCGCTTTGGAGCGGAAACTGTTTTTCAAAGTGTTGCAAAAGTTAATTTCAGTAAAAAACCGTTTAGAGTTTGGGTGGGCGATAAAGAATTTCAAAGTGATTCAATAATTATTGCAACTGGTGCTACTGCAAAAATGTTGGGCCTTGAGTCTGAAAAAAAACTTTTTGGACACGGCATCTCTGCTTGTGCAACTTGCGATGGATTTTTCTATAAAGATAAAAAGGTGCTAGTAGTCGGAGGTGGTGATACAGCTTTGGAAGAGGCTTTATTTTTAACAAAATTTGCTTCGGAAGTGTGGATTGTACATCGGCGGGATGAATTTCGAGGATCAAAAATTATGCGTGATCGAGTCGAGAAACATCCTAAAATCCAAGTGTACTGGAATTCCGTCGTCCAAGAATTTCTTGGTTCTACTGAGGGTGGCCTTACTGGAGTCATCATGAAAGATACCAAAACCGGTGAAACTCGCGAAGAAAAATGTGATGGTACTTTCATTGCGATTGGCCACAAGCCAAATACTGCAATTTTTGAGGGCCTCATAGAGTTAGATGCTCAAAAATATATTGTAACCAATCCGGAAAATACTCAAACTAGTGTGGCGGGGGTATTCGCCTGTGGCGATGTACAAGATCATCGCTATCGACAAGCGGTAACTGCTGCAGGCATGGGTTGTACAGCTGCAATTGATGTGGAGCGCTATTTAGAAAAATAATAACTTCCGATTCATCAAATAAATTTATGGAGTGAATGATGAATCCAAGAAGCAAGCTTATTTATAATATTGAGAAGCTGAACAAGTCCTATGGTAGTAGAACTGTCTTAAAAGTAGGTCGCTTGCAGTTTCACCCGGGAACAATTTACGGAATAGTTGGCCCAATTGGTTCCGGTAAAACTTCACTGCTAGAAATATTAGCGGCGATGGAGAAGCCAACATCAGGTGTAGTAGAATATGATTCCAAACCATTTCAAACAAATTGGTTTGGCAAATTTAAAAAGTATCCTGATATTCATTTTGCAACAACCGATATAGTTCCAAAGCATTTGACAGTTGGAAATATCGCCAATAAAACCTATCCCAATAAATCAACCAATATAAAAGCAAAATATTTTCCGTCTGGTACTAAGGAAAAATTGTGGAATGTTCCGATTAGTTCATTGTCTCCTGGAGAAATTGCTTGGGTTGGTTGTATTTTAGCATTTGAAAGTGATCCACGAGTGTTAATTATTGATGATTATGGTACATTGATTGATCATAAAACTGAACAAGAATTTCGTAAACGAATCCTAAAAATGAATAAAGATTTGGGTACCACGATAATTCTTGGAGCGCCAACTGATCAAATTTTAAATCGTTTTGTTTCGGTTATGATTTATATGGATAATGGACATGTTTCTAAAATCCGCTCAAAATCAGCAAAATATTCTAAGAAAACAAACAAAAGAAGGTATACAAAATCAAATCCATCTAATAAGGCGCGACGCAAGAAGGCAAGATAGAAATGGCAACCAGTTTAATTACATCGTCAAAATTTAAAAATCACGATACTGGTGAGGGTTTTCCCGAATCACCAAAACGATTGGATGCAATTACAGATCACTTAAAATCAACAGGTTTAATTAAAAAATTAGATATTGTTGAACCAAATCGTTCAACTAAATCTATTTGTGGATTAGTTCATAATGAAGATTACATAACAAGAGTACGTCGAGCTTGTAAAATGGGAGCGCCTATTATTGATACGGCCGATAATCCAATTTCAAAATCTTCTTATGACACAGCATTATTAGCTATTGGTGGAATTACCAAAGCGGTTGACATCGTTTTATCTGGAAATAATAAAAATGCGATGGTATTACTACGTCCACCTGGCCACCATGCTGAAAAAGATAGAGCAATGGGATTTTGTTTATTTAATAATATTGCCGTAGCTGTAAAATATGTGCAACAAAACCATAAAGTTGAAAAAGTGGTTATTATTGATTTTGATGTGCATCATGGCAATGGAACTCAGCATATTTTTGAAGAAGATCCAAGTGTTATGTTTATCAGTTTGCATCAATTTCCATTTTATCCGGGTACAGGTGCCATTGATGAAGTTGGCATTGGTAAAGGGAAAGGCACCACTGTTAATTATCCTTTAAAAATGGGTGCTGGAGATAAAGAATTTTTAGATATATTTGAAAACTCACTTACTGATAAGGTGTTGAAATATAATCCTGACATAATTCTTATTTCTGCAGGTTTTGATGCGCATGTAAATGATCCAATCGGTGGACTAAATATAACAACAGACGGTTTTAATCAAATTTCAAATATCATAAAAAATCTTGCCACTGAAACGTGTGGAGGGAAGATCGTATCATCCTTAGAAGGTGGATATAATTTAGCTGCATTAGCGGAAAGTGTGGAAGCACATTTATTGGCATTACAAGGAATAAAAACATGAAAAGAATATATCGCTCTCGAACAGATAAAATAATTGCAGGAGTCTGTGGCGGTTTTGCTGATTATTTAAATATAGATCCTACAATTGTTCGTATAATATGGATAATTTTTACAATCTTTAGTGGTGTAGGCCTTTTTGCTTATATCATTTCAATCATTATAATTTCTGAAAATAGTGAAATAAAATCCAAAGAAGTAAAAACTGAGACTGATGAAAATGGAGATGAAAAACTATTAATTTGGGGTGTTGTGATTATTATAGTTGGTGTTCTTCTATTTTTTCGTCATAAACCAATTTCTGGCTTGATGTGGCATTCATTTTCTGGGAGTTGGTTTAATATTTTAATTGCTATTGCAATCATTGGAATTGGCATCTATATAATTCTAAATCGAAATAATGAAGAAAAAAATATACTCAAAAATCTGAAAATCAATGGATTATCTTTATCGGATTCCGATAAAAAAATCGCCGGAGTTTGTGGTGGTATTAGTGAATCACTTCAGATAGATTCGACAATTGTTCGATTAATTTGGGTTATTGGAACTCTGTTCAGTGCTGGATTGGGGATTATTTTGTATATAATCTGTATACTGATCTTTAACAGATCTGATGCTGATTCAACTGATAAAATTGCAAAGAAATAATGGAGTCGGATCAATATAAATATCAATCAATAATTGAAGGTTTTTCTAAACAAAATATATTAGTACTGGGTGATATTATATTAGATGCTTACTTTTGGGGCAAAACAGATCGTATGTCACCGGAAGCACCAGTTCCCATTTTCGAAGTAATAAACAAAAATTTTAATCCAGGTGGAGCTGCAAATGTCACTTTAAATATTGCAGGATTAGGTGGAAAAGTATCACTTATGGGTGTGGTTGGAAATGATTCCAATGGAAAATTGTTAACAGATCAATTTCAAAAAAATAAAATTGATATTTCCAAATTAATAATATTAGATAAATACCTAACACCTATAAAAACTAGGGTATTTGCTCAAGATCAGCAAGTTATACGTATTGACGAGGAGAAAAATAATCTAAATTCTCAATATATTTTTGAGAAAATCACGCCCTTATTTTCACAAAATCTCAATAATTATGACGGTATTATATTGGCCGATTATAACAAAGTATTTTTTACAAAAGATGTAATAAAATTCATTCTTTCTGAAGCGAAAAAACACAAAATTCCAGTGTATGTAGACCCAAAATACGATAATTTTTTTGAATTTAAGGGTGTGCGATTTTTTAAACCGAATACAGTTGAATTTACCACTGCGATGGGCATTGAACTTTCAGATACCGAATTTCTAAAAAATGGATATCACCTCCAAGAAAAATTAAATGTTGAAATTTTATTGGTAACGCATGGTGCCGATGGTGCAACATTATTTGCAAAATCAAAACATACTAAAATTCCAACTAAGACACAAAGTGTACATGATGTTTCTGGAGCAGGTGACACGGTAATCGCTACATTTGCACTCGCTGATTTAACTGGCGCGTCTCCGATTGATTCTGCGCGTCTTGCTAATATCACCGCCGGAATTGTTTGCAGCAAAGTCGGAGTTGTTCCAATATTGCAGGCAGACTTGATAAACTTGTTGAATAGTAATAACTGAAAGTTTTATTTTGATTAAAAAACTTTCAGTTCTATTAATTTTTTTTAACCTACTTGTTGCGCAACCCGATTCACGTTTTGAAGCATTTGATTGGACTTTGTATCGACAAACAGGTCAAATAAATTCCATTTCAGAAGGATATACTTATGCCTATTTTGCTACCGAATGGGCTGGTATATTACGGTATAATCTATATCAAAATCGATTTGATGAACCTATAACTACTGCTCAGGGTTTGTCTGATAATCAAATCAATGCTGTTCATTTTGATCAAGATACTGGAATTTTGTGGGCTGCAACATACGGTTTTATAGAGTTTTCTTATAATGGCCAAGGTGATTGGTTTAATATTGACTTATCTGACTATGGCCTTTATCGTAATACGCGAATCGTACGAATCGGTTCAACAGTTAATTTCGTATGGATAGATGCCGAATATGTTTTTTTGAAATTAGATAAAGCATCTGGAATTATGTTAGGATTTTTACCGCAACCTGACGAACAAAACATAGACTGGAGTAGCAGCAATGATCTAATTTTTGAGTTACCACCAAAACTGCGAGATTATGTTTTGACAGGCGGTTGGATATATAATTATAGTCAATTTATTGATCCTGTTGGAAATTTTAGAACACCAACCACTTATTTTTTTGGAAAATACAATCGATCGTTTATCGGTTTGGATGATGGTACAATCTTGCTTGGCGACCAACAAATGGAAACTTTTTCACCGCTTATATTCGGATTGAATAATTTGAATATTACGGCGTTCACAAAGGACGAAAATATGTGGGTAGTAGGAAAAAATTATTTTGTAACAAAGGGAATAACAAAATACAATTTCAATCGTGGTGAGTTCCAACATGTGGATTTCGCAAGCGAAATAAATTTAAATCCACGTTCGTTTTACTCAGTATTAGAAACTAATGAGGAAGTTTGGTTAGGCAGCGATATAATTGTTGCAATTTATAATAAAGAGGATGGTTATTGGCGTGAAATCGGCGAAGTGCAAGGACTTCCACATGGAAAAGTTATTTCTATGGCAGAAGATTCGGTTGCAATATGGGTTGGCACAACACAAGGACTTTGTAAAATTTCAATGATCTCCAAGCGAGCGGAATTTTCCGAAATCCAAAAAATACTTGGTTTTCAATCAATTAATGAACTCAAAATTGTTGAGGGAGATCTTTGGATTGCAACAGATTATTATTTGTTGATTTACAATCAGAAAAAAAATAAATTAATAAATTTTAAGGATTTTGGAAATACATTAAAAATTGATAAAAGAAAAGATATATTCAATAATTTCACCGCTTTGTACAAATATAATGACGAAATATATATTGCCACGGAGAATGGCATATTGTGTTATAATTTTAAATCAAAGGAATGGAATGTGGCTGTGGAACCATCCGCCTATGCGGGAAGTAATGTAAATAGTCTTATCATAGATCAAAACTATTGTTTTATTGGGACTGACCAAGGTTTGTGGCAAATTAATCTTGAAGGAGGTACTTCCCAACTTTTTGATTTTGCATTTATAGGTTCGGTTCAAGATTTGTATATTCAAGACAGCACATTGTTAATTGGAAGCAAAAATGGTTTAATTAAATATCTTTGGAAGAAAAATTTATGAAAAATTACAAAATTATCTTCACCTTAATTTTAATTCTTGGCGTACATCTTAATTTTGCTTATTCGCAGCGAAAATCATCGAAAAAAAATATTGAGGAATTTATAGTGTCGCCTTTTGCCAGAACAATCACGCACACCGATTCGGTTGAAATAGCTGTATTCATAAAGATACCCAATTTCGCTTTGCAATATGTAAAACAAGACACTCAATTTAAAGCGCAGTATGAGGCCGTAATAGCTTTACAATCCAAAAAAGGTAAACAAATTAGTAGAGAAGTATGGCAAGATTCTATTGTGGTGAAAGATTATCAATCAACTAATTCTTTTAATAAATATCGGATGTTAAAGACGGCCTTTAATGTGCCGCATGGTAAATATAAAATTGTTGCGAGTTTATCGGATTTAGATACAAGAAATAGCAGTGAGAAAGAAATCAAAATAGATTTATCAAAATATAAGAAAAAACAATTTTTGCACACGCCAATTTTACTCGATAAATCGAACATTAATTGGGGATTTAAAGAGGGCTTTGTACCAGCCACCAATAATGCTACATTTGAAATTAATAATGGTTTAACAATCTATTTGAGCGGAAAAGTTCAGCCTGAAAAAAAATACCGTATTCATGCGAAATTTAAAAATATAGATAAGAAAACAGTTTTAAGGAAAGCAATCTCGGACGAGACTGGCAGTGGTATTTTTGAACATTTAATATTTTTCCCAAAAGATAGCATTGAAGGCATGGGAATGCATATCGATGTGGAATTGGTACAAGGTAAATTTCGTTCAGAAAAGAGTGCAAAAATCACATTACGAAAACAGGGAATTTCACATTTAGTTTCCGATTTTGATGAAGCGCTACATCAAATGATCTATATTCTTGAACCTAATGAAAAAAAAGAACTGAAAAAAGTTTCATCTAAAAAGAAGGAAAAATTATTCAGGAAATTTTGGAAGCGTCGCGATCCAACACCGGATACTAATGTAAATGAAATGATGAATGAATATTATCGTCGTGTTGCCTATGCGAATGTCCATTTTGATAGTTTTTTAAAGGGCTGGGAAACTGATATGGGAATGATTTATATTATATATGGTCCACCTGATGATATCGAAAGATATATGCTGCGACAGCGCCAAGAACCGTACGAGCGATGGAGTTATTATCGAATTCACGAATCATTTACTTTTCGCGGCGATAGCTTCGGCCACTACAAACTGACAACACCTTACCTTGGCTATCGAAGGTAATTAATACTTTAGAATATAGATTCTTACATTGTAGCTTAGATTTGTTAAAATTTGAATGAATTTAAAATTATCAAAGTCTGAAATACTGGAGCTTAAAAAGATTTTAAATAGCAAAATTTTAGGCAAAATTGATAATTTAAATTTCGATATTGTTGAAAATTTCAAAAAGCGATTAGCTAATGACAATTCTGTAAAATTATACGTTGATGGTGCAGCTAATTTGCATTCCAAAATTGCCGGAATCGGAGGGGTGATAATTAAAAATGGAAAGGAATTATTTCGTTTTTCAAAATTTATTGGACAAGCTACCAATAATGAAGCCGAGTATAACGCATTAATTAAAGGGCTTAATTTAACACTTGAGTTAAAACAATTATCAATAAATATATATATGGATAGCGAATTAGTTGTTAAGCAGATCAATGGTGAATATAAAGTAAAAAATGAACGAATGATAGATCTATATGATCAAGTAAATTCATTATTAACTAAATTTGAAAAGTGGTCTGTGCAATATATTCCCAGGGCACAAAATGCTGTCGCAGATAAACTATCCAAAGCAGGGCTGAAAAAGCAAAAATGAAAGCACTTATTACAGCCGGAGGACATGGAACGCGACTTCGCCCGATTACACATACGCAGAACAAACATTTAATTCCCATTGCGAATAAAATTATGTTAGATTACGCTCTGGATTATGTGCGTAATGTGAATATTACGGATATCGGAATCATTATAAATGCTGGTGATGAATCCATCAAAGCGGAATTCGGTGATGGTTCAAGTCGTGCTGTAAAAATTACTTATATTCCCCAAGAAGCCCCTCTTGGTTTAGCACATGTGATTAAAATATCTGAAAAATTTATTGATGGTGAACTGTTCGTCTTTTATTTAGGTGATAATATTCTTGTTGGCGGAATTAAACAATTTATAGAGGAGTTTGAAAGAGCAGAATCTAATTGTCATCTAGCTCTAAGTCGTGTTCCGGATCCAAATCGTTTTGGCGTAGCCGAAGTAAAAAATCAAAAAATCATTGGAATTGAAGAAAAACCCAAGGAAGCAAAAAGTAATTTAGCGGTGACTGGAATTTATTTATATGATAATTCGATCTTTGAAGCCGTAAATAATATTAACCCATCCGCTCGAAATGAACTCGAAATATCCGATGCTCATCAGTATTTATTAGAGCACAATTATGAGATTAGTTTTTCAGAAATTACCGGTTGGTGGAAGGATACAGGCAAACCCTCCGACTTGCTCGATGCTAACCGCTTAGTACTGGATAATATTATAGATAGAGTAGGGGGGAAATGTAAGAATTCGCAAGTTAACGGGAATGTACAAGTCGGAAAAAATGTAATTATAAAAAATTCGAAAATTGAAGGTCCGGCTGTTATCGGAGACAAAACAGTTATAGAAAAAGCTGTTATACTACCACACACCTCTATTGGACGCAGATGCATAATCAGAAATTGTCAAGTGGGTAATTCAATAATTATGAGTGACAGTTATATTAAAAATGTTAAAACTAAAATTACCGGATCATTGCTTGGAAATGATGTACGATTAATTGGTAGTCATAAAAAATTGTCTGCGCACAGATTTATTTTAGGTGATCAAAGCCGAGCTGAGCTTTATTAAACCACCACACCAGATAGATAATCCTTAGTTATATTTAGAAATTTTAGTAAATTAACTGATTATTTTTTTACTCGAAACCAGTAGAATTGTTAATTCAAAATGGGTATTTCAAATATTTTTACAAAAATGTTTAATTGGGTATCAGGCGATATCGCAATAGATTTAGGTACTGCCAACACTATTATCTATTTAAGTGGGCAGGGAGTTGTTTTAAATGAACCCTCCATTGTAGCACGTTCCGTAAATGATGACAAAGTTGTTGCTGTTGGTAATGATGCCAATGCAATGATAGGTAAAACTCATCGTGGTTTGGAAACAATAAGGCCTTTACGAGATGGTGTTATTGCTAATTTTAATATGACAGATGAAATGTTGCAGGGCTTTATTAGAAAGATTAAATTAAATCGATTATCACGGCCTAAAATGGTGATTTGTGTTCCTTCCGGTGTGACCGAAGTAGAAAGGCGTGCCGTTAAAGATTCCGGTGAGAGAGCCAACGCCAAAGAAGTTTACTTGATTGAAGAACCAATGGCTGCGGCAATCGGAATCGGGTTGGATATTAGTCAGCCGATTGGCAATCTTATCGTTGATATTGGTGGTGGAACTACCGAAGTTGCTGTTATCGCATTGAATGGTGTGGTATCTAAGGAAACTATCCGTATCGCAGGTGATGAAATGGATGAAGCAATTGTACAATGGTTTCGAAATGAACATAAATTAGATATTGGAAACCCAACAGCGGAACACATTAAGAAAACCGTTGGTTCGGCAATGCGTCTTAAAGCGGTAACAATTTCTGTAAAAGGACGCGATTTAGTTTCTGGAATTCCAAAAGTTGTTGATATCTCATCGGATGAGATTAGACAAGCATTAAAAGATCCTGTAAACAACATTGTTGATGCAGTGCGTCATGCCTTGGAAAAAACACCTCCAGAACTTTCTGCTGATATTATTGATCGTGGTATTATTTTAACGGGTGGCGGTTCACTTTTAAAAGGATTTGACCAACTAATACGAGAACGTACAAAAGTGCCAGTTAATGTTGCCGAAAATGCTATTTTATCTGTGGTACAAGGTACCGGTATCGTCCTCGAAAATCTTAAGAAATATGAGGCAATAATAATGTAAATGTTTAGGAAACTATTCGTACTAATTCAGCGGAATAAGCCCCACATCACCATAATCTTGTTAACGATTATTGCGCTATTTCTAATTTATAACAGCAATTCCGGTAGATACAATCAAATAAAATTATCCATAAATAAGATTACTAGTTTTTTACAATCCCCCATTATCAAACTCAAGCAATTATCGATTGCGGCCGAAGAAAATAAAATATTGAGAGAAAGATTGATTGCCTCTGAGTATGCAAAAAAAACCACACTCGATTACGCGGTTGAAAACTTTAGACTTAAGCAGCTACTAAATTTTAAAACACAATTGGATTACAATTTAGTCCCGGCGATAGTTACAAATATGGGTTTATCAGCTAATTTAAGTGCAATGACAATCAATATCGGCTTTGAATCAGGTGTTAGCAAAAATAATCCGGTGCTCACACCGAATGGGATAATAGGGAAAATATCAGCAATTAATGATAAGTCTTCTATTGTGCACCTGATTAATGACTCTGATTTTCGGATTAGCGTACGAATTATGCCAAATGGTTCGACCGGTATTTTAAGATGGCATAAAAACAATGTATGTGATATTCATGAAGTATATAAAAATTCTATTGTGAATGTTGGAGATAGGGTTGTTACATCAGGTTTGAGTGATATTTTCCCACCGGATTTACATATTGGAAATGTGATTAGCGTAGTGGATGATCGCAGTCTTTTTCAAAAATCTGTGCGTGTTCAAATCAATGATAATTTAAGTTCTCTTTCCCACGTTTTTGTTTTGATAGACGAACAATCAAAATGATAAAATATTTTTTTACTTTTATTGCTGTGTTCCTCATTCAGTTAATTTTTGTTCAACACCTTACTATCAATAATATTCGTCCTGATTTACTAATTATTTTTGTCCTTTATCTTGCTGTTAAAAATGGCAGTTTTCGAGGAACTATTTTTGGTTTTTTGATTGGTGTTATTGCCGATTTATTCGATGTTGGAAGTACTATTGGAGTGCTACCTTTATTGTATTCAATTAGTGGTTATATTGGCGGTTTTCTGCATGAACAACGTAATAAAATTCAGCCGATTATGTTTTATATTATCTGCTTGTTAATCATGATTCTTCCATATATTATTTTTGTTTATTCCAACAGTCAATATTTGTATTTCAATGATTTTCCTGCATTTTTGTTTTTGTGGTTTAAAATGACACTTTATACTGCATTAATTTTCACGATTTTGCAACTTTTTTTACCGCTCAGAAAAATCTGAAATGTTAAAAATATTAAACAATGCATCATTAAGAAGATATTTTATATTAAATATTTTGCTAATACTGGGGTTTAGCATACTTTTCATAAAATTTTTTCAAATTCAAATTATTCAAAATAGCAGATTTATTAAAAGGGCTAATATCAACAGCATCAGGGCTGAGAGTACACATTCTCCGCGGGGGTACGTGCTTGATAAAAATAGAAGTTTATTGATTGATAATAAATCTGCTTATGTTCTAACTGCAATGCCATATTTAATAAGTAATGTTGATAGCCTCTTTCTTATTATTAGCGAGTTGATTGCAGTTGACACTGTAATTCTGAAAAAGAATTATCGAAAAAATTTTACCGGAAAATTTATACCTGTACGATTATTAAGAGGGCTTTCAATTGAACAACTATCGCTATTAGAAGAGCATAGGCAAGAGCTTCCTGGTATTGAATATAAACAAATTCATGAACGGAATTTTCCCTCGGAAATTAATGGTTCGCACTTTTTGGGATATGTCGTTGATGTTGATCAAAAAAATATTAAAAATATACCAGATGCAAAATTTTATAATAATGGAGATATGATCGGTTGGAATGGTATTGAAAAATCCTATGAACAACATTTGCGAGATACGAAGGGTATAACTTATAATGCTGTTGATGCCTTTGGCAGGGTAATCGGTCAAATTCCGGAAAAACAAAATATTTTACCTAAACCAGGTAAAGATTTAATTCTCACGATTGATTCAAAATTACAAAAATTTGTTGAGGATTTAATGGCAAATCGACGTGGTTGCGCAATCGTTGGAAACCCGCAAACCGGTGAAATTTTATGTTATGTAAATTCACCAAGTTATCCGCCGGATTTATTTAGCGGAATTACGCCTACTGAAGAATGGAATGATATTTTAAATGATCCGGAAAAACCGTTATTGAATCGAATATCCAATGGATTATATCCTCCCGGTTCCATATTAAAAATGATTGTCCATGCCTATATCTTAGAGAACAATATTAGGAATCCGAATCAAACTGTTTATTGTTCTGGTAAATATAAATTTGGGCGCAGATATTTTGGTTGTTGGAAACCCAGTGGTCATGGCAACGTCAATCTTGATAAAGCGCTTATAGAATCCTGTGATGTATATTTTTACAAAGTTATCCAAGATATTCCCATTGATGAATGGGCTGACCTTTGCCGAAAATTTGGTTTTGGCAGTAAAACCGGGATTGATCTTCCTTCTGAAAGTAATGGAATTGTACCTGATGAAAAATATTATAATAATCGATATGGTAAAAATAAATGGACGGCCGGTATGAAATTAAACGTAGCTATTGGACAAGGAGAAATCCTTGTAACACCTTTACAATTACTAACTTACATCAATTTGATATATACAAATGGTTCCACAAAAACACCTCATTTTGTGAATTCTGATAAAGTCAAATCGGTTGAGTTAAGCGATATTTCACAAAATACTTGGGATATAATAAATCAATTGCTTTATAAAGTTGTGAATAGCAACCGTGGAACTGGAAAATTAGCAAATCCAAAAATAGAGGGGTTAGATGTTGCAGGAAAAACAGGTACGGCCGAAAACCCGCATGGCGTACCACATGCTTGGTTCATTGGTTATGCGCAACAGTTTGATGTTGCTCATTCGTTTGTAATGTTATTGGAAAATGCTGGTCATGGTGGGGAAGAAGCTGCACCGTTGGTAGGTGAAATTTTGAAATTTATTTATACCAATTTTGATAGTACGAATGCCACCAATATCTGAACAAAATAAACAAGCATTCATCATTTTGATTCCGGTATCAGTACTTGTGATTTTCAGTTTAGTAGCATTATTTAGTGTCACCAAACATCAAAATATTTCAATGTTTTCATCTGCATTTTTTAGACAATTAATATTTATTATAGTTGGAATTTTTGCTATGATTGTGGCATTTAAGATTCCAATTAGTGTGATTCACAAATACTGTTTACTGATTTATTTTTGTGCAATTATAGCGACAATTTTGCCACATTTTTTTAGTTCCTCAATTTCTGCGAATCGATGGATTGAAATCGGTCCAATTTCAATTCAGCCATCGGAATTTGCAAAATGGATTTCAATTATTTTATGTGCCAGATATTTGTCAGATCGTAAGCGAACAGTTGAAAATATTTCTTCGTATTTATTGCCAATATTCATCATTTTATTTCCTGCTTTGATAGTATTTACTCAACCAGATTTAGGAACAGCAGCGATTATGCTAACGCCAATCATCCCGATATTATTTTGGGTTAAAGCTAAACCGTATTATTTATTTTTATTAATAGCACCGATTTTTAGTATAATTACTGCCTTCCATACTTTATCGTTTACGATATGGGCATTGATTTTAGTAACGATAATTATTTTTTCATCAACATCGGTTGGCAAAGGTGCCTTGATATTTTTTGGGAATATTTTTCTTGGTTTACTGGCACCAGTATTTTGGAATATCCTGCAACCATACCAGCAAAAGCGAATTTTAACTTTGTTTAATCCTGAAATTGATCCTTTAGGAGCAGCTTATCAAATAATTCAAAGCCAAACAGCAATTGGTTCAGGCGGATTAATTGGAAAAGGATGGATGCAAGGTACCCAAACGCAGCTGAAATATTTGCCGGTTCAAGAATCCGATTTTATTTTATCGGTTATTGGTGAAGAGTTTGGTTTTATTGCAATTTTTTTTATTTTTTTAATGTATGCTTTTCTTATCCATAAAATTTTTCAATTTGGATATTTAGTAAAAGAGCGTTTCACAAGTATCATTTTAATTGGAATGGGTTCAATTCTGTTAACTCAAGTATTTGTCAATTCTGCGATGACGGTTGGTTTGTTACCGGTTAAAGGGTTACCGCTCCCGTTTATTTCCGCCGGTGGTTCATCACTTGTTTCGTCTTTTGTGATGCTTGGATTAGTTCTAAATTTTACTTCACATCGGTTCGATTGATATTTTGCAAATAGATTCAGTTCGTTGTAAATTTGTTTATGCTATTTAATCTAAAAGTCAAACTTTTAAAATATAAATTAAATTAATGACTAAGAAATTATTTTATGTAACAACAGAAATGCAACCTTTTGCAAGTGCTTCTCCCCTCGGAGACTTCTCCGTTGGCATTCCAATCAATCTGCAAGGAATGCAACATGATATTCGAACGATAGTTCCCAAATACGGATTTATCAGTGCGCGAAAATATATTTTAAGGGTAGTAATCAGGTTGCGTGAAATACCGGTTCAATTCGACGGTAAACAGGTAATGACATCGGCTAAAAGCGCTTTTATTCCAAAATCAAGAGTACAGATATATTTTCTCGAACATCAAAACTGGTTTAAACCGATGTCGACTTTACTTTATAAATCCAAAAATGGTCGCATCCTGCATGATAATGATCAAAGAGCGGCCTTTTTTAGCAATACGGTAATGGCTACCTTGCCGCATTTATTTTGGAATCCTGATGTAATATTATGTAATAGTTGGCAATCTGCACTAATTCCTGCCCTATATAAACAAAAATACGAAGGGCAAGAATTTTATAAAAAAATAAAAACTGTCCAATTAATTCATTGGGTTGACGACTATCCTAAATTTAATCGCAATGCCTATGAAATGCTCAACCTTGCCATACCAATAGCGCTTGATGGCAAAGTTATCAATGTATATAGTTTATCGGCAGAGTACGCCGATGCAATTATTATACTTAATCAACCCGGTAGTGATATGAAGAAAAAATTTCTTGAAATTGATGGAATTGCGCAGCATAAATCTAAAATAACAACTATTGATGTCGATTATACGGATGCGCCTGATTTTGCCAAAGTGGCAAGTGAAATAAACGATGTTATCGAGAAACTTTCTGATTAATTACTCGTAGTAACTTAAATTAATCTCATGAAAAGTACCATAGCAATCATTCAAATAGCTGTTTTTACGTCTTTGATTACAATTTTCAATTGTGAAAACAACTCAATTCCATACGATTTTGACGATCCTGAATTAAATCTGGATACACTTACTATATCAGCTATCAATGGTGGAACGTATCTTTCTCCACCAACTATGGGAACTGCGGATGCTTTATATTTTGGCAATTCATACGGAAATAAAAATTTATTTTCTCTAATCAAATTTGCATCTCAGATACAAAACAGTAATGTAAAAAATTATACATTAGTTGATACTTCAGTGACGGTTGATAGTTTAAATTTTTTATTTACAGCTACTCAGGATACATTATTAACAAATAGTGAATTCGAATTGTACTATTTTCCTAGTGGAGGAGATTCTGTTTTTAGTGAATCTGAGAGTAATTATTTAAACATTTCCGATAATGATGTTAGTGGCGCGACCTTGCTCGGCCGAGCAAGGTTTACACAAAAAATGCCAGATTCAACTGAAAAAATTTATCCTACATTATCTTTCAAAATCGATGAATTTGATGATTTAATCGACTTTTTTGCTGATACAACAAACACACAAAATCGAACATTTATGTTAAAAAATATTGATAGCATTGATGAAATTGTGGGAATCAATAGTAGCGAGGCGGCGGCAAGATATCCAATTATGAATGTGCATTTTCGTACAGATTCTGACACTATACATAGTATTTTTAGAGCTATTGATGATGTTACAATTGTTGAACCACGCTCTGTAACTGAAATCGATAAAAATAATATATCAATTAGCCGCGCGGCAGGATTGAAGTCCATTTTGAAATTTGATTTTAAAGGATTGCCAATTGATTCAACACTAATGGTGATTAAATCGGCGGAGTTGATTATTAATTCAATTCCTGAAAACATGCTAGATGACTATGTAATAAATGCTGCAATTCTCGCTGATTCCTTAAATATTTCGAACTATTGGGAAATCGATAAAGATGAGTACTCCATTGAGCAAAATATTTTGATGAAAGGAACTATTTCGGAAAATCAATTAAAAATGGAAATTAGATCATTTCTACAGGGAATTAATACTAAATCATATAGCAATTTCGGTTTAAAATTATTTAGTAGTACATCCGAAAATCCATTCAAAACAGTAAATTTTCTGAATGATTCAAGTATAATTACAGGTAATCCAATTCTTAAAATTGTTTATGTCGAATTATAAAAATTATTTAGTATTTTCCCTTTCCATTTTGCTATTTGCAAATTTTTTGTATGGCCAGAGTTTAATAAATGCCTACGGAATTGGAAATAAAATTGAAATGTTTGATGCCGCTTCTACGGGATTGTCATCAAGTGGTTTAGTTCCATCATTTCGAAAAGGTATTGCATTGCAAAACCCATCTACTTGGCAATACCTTAATTTTACCTATTTCACTGGAACTTATTCCATTGAAGAAAAAAAAATATTGACCAATACAAAGAATGGTGATTCTCGTTTTGGGAATGCTCAATTTATTGTACCATTTAAAAATAAATATGCCTTTGGTTTAGGAATTTTTCCTTACAGCGAACAATATTTTGAGATTGATGGATCGACCAATAATGAATTTATCGCCTATGGCGATACTTTGACCACTAGTCATAAATTTAGAAGTAATGGCGGAATTTCAACTTTTAGGATTTCATTAGCCGGCTCGTTGACAAATTATATAAATGCAGGAGTTTCGGCCGATTTGCTGTATGGTTCAACAAGACAATATACGGTATTTTCTATCGGGAAGTTGGATTATTATTCTCAAAAACGACATCTATATTCCGGTAGAATAGTTAAATTATTTTTAAATTCGAGCTTATTGAATAAAATTAATTTTCCTGTAAATATGTATTTTGCCTGGGGATTCCCCCTTCAATCCGTTGCGGTTGAAACATATAATTATAAACCTTTCGAAGATTCTGACAACGATGGTGTCCAAGATAACAATGATTTTCCAAAATTATCGGACGCCGGCGATGCTGAAGTGATTGAAACAGATAATTTATATAGTCCTTGGTCCTATCAATTTGGTTTGAATTATCAGGTTAATGACCAATGGAATTTAGTTGGTGAATACTCAAGCTGGTCCGATAAAGAGGAGAATGCGGAGGATTTTTCAATTTTAAATGATCAGATAGTTTCATATAATCATTTTAATATTGGTATAGTGCGATTTGGTCCAAATCTAATAAAACGGTTTACTGACCGCTTAAATTTTAGAATTGGTGCTCATTCCGATAAATTAAAATTATTGAATTCAACAGACGATATAAAAGTGTATGGTTTTTCAACTGGAATTAGTTATAATTTTGGAGCTACAAATAATCAATTAGATTTTACTTATGCATTTAGAAAACGACAAGGGTTAGAAAAAATTGGAGACGAAATTATACAAAATTTTGGCATAGGAATTACAGTTGGTGATATTTGGTTCGTTAAAAGGAGGTCTCAATGAAGACAAATAATAAAAAATCATTTAATATAATTTTATTCGCTTTGGCAGCGATTATAGTAAGTATGTGTGCCCCTGCTGGTCCTTCAGCTGATGATTTAGCTGATCAAGCGCGGGTTGATTCTTTAAGAAATGTTCGCTGTCCACGCTTAATGAGCAGTGCCGCTGAATATTATCACGCTCGCGATTGGGAAGCAACTGTTAGAGTATACAGTGAGGTAGTTGAATTAGGTTGCGATGATTGGGATACAACTTATGCACCACCGGAGGAAATATATCAATACTATGGAATTGCCTATGAACAAATGGGCAAATACGATAGTTCTGAATACGTTTTGCTACAGGGTGTTGAGAAAATCCCTAACAATATTGATCTTAGAACGCGTTTGGCATATGCCTATAAAAGGCAAGGTAAAACTGATCAAGAAATTGTTGAGTATGAAAGAATTTTAGACGATCTTGATCCAAATAATGTGCGAATTATGACGGAATTGGCATCGCTTTATCGTCGCCAAGGACGCCAAGAAGAACAAATCAGAATTTTACAACGGCTAATTGATATTGACCCAACTAACGAAGCGGCAATTGCTGATTTGGCATCGGCATACGTTGGTGCAGGAAGAGATCCTTTGGAACTCTACCAAGAAAAATATAATAATAATCCGAATAGTGCGAATGGTTTACAGCTTGCAGATGCCCTAATCAATAATAATCGTTTGCAGGAAGCCATTGATATTTTGAAAACTCTTGGACGAAAAGAATCAGATAATAAATTGGTATTTAGCAAATTAGCTGATGCCTATATGGCCGATGGTGATTATCGCGGAGCTTCTGATGCGTTGGAAAAGGTAGTTGGGCTTGACGCGCGCGATTACAAAACGGCGATGAGAATTAGTGAAGTCAAAACCGAATTAGGTGACTATGGTGCGGCTATCAAATGGGCTGATCGTGCGATTAAATATTCAAATTCTTCCGGCGAAACACTTGGAACAAAAGGGAATGTTTATTATGCAGGATTTCATAATTGTCGTACTCCTGAAGTTTCACGAGATGATCGCATTGTTGCTCGTTTAGCTTATAAATATTATTCTCAAGCTCAATCGAAAGGATATCGCAGTGTTACCGATTCCAAAAATTGGTTAAGAGATAATGAAGTTCTTTTCGGCAAAAGCGATTGGTTTATGATTGATGCAAGCCAAAAAGCAGCGGGATATATCACCGTTAAATCATCTTGCTATAACTGGGTTTCCGAAAGACTTTATCGAGATTCGAGTTGGTAAAATAGATTGTTAGATGTCGTATTTAAAAAAATCGGATTCCGAAATTTATGACATAATTGGTCGAGAAGAACATCGCGAGCATAATACACTTGAACTTATCGCTTCCGAAAATTTTGTAAGCCGAGCTGTATTAGAAGCTGCTGGCGGTGTAATGACCAATAAGTACGCAGAGGGTTATCCCGGACGCAGATATTACGGCGGATGCGATCATGTGGATGAAGCCGAGGAATTAGCTCGTACAAGAGCCAAAAAGCTTTTCAATGCAGAATACGTTAATGTTCAGCCACATTCAGGTTCACAAGCAAATATGGCGGCGTTGATGACTTTTCTTGATGTTGGTGATACAATTATGGGTTTAGACCTTGCCCATGGTGGACATTTGACACATGGGAGTCCGGTTAATTTTTCCGGACAGTTATATAATGTTGTATCCTATCAAGTTGAAGAAGAAACAGGTCGAGTGAATTTTGATACTTTACTAAAATTGACTAAAAAGCATCAGCCGAAATTAATTATTTGTGGTGGGAGTGCCTATCCGAGATTTATTGAGTTTGAGCAATTTCGGCGAGTTGCCGATGAAGTTAGCGCTTTTCTATTAGCAGATATCGCACACCCAGCTGGATTGATTGCCAGTGGAGTTCATCCATCACCAATGCCATTTTGTGATGTAATTACTACGACCACTCACAAAACTCTACGTGGCCCGCGCGGCGGAATGATTATGATGGGAAAAGACCATGAAAATCCATGGGGGAAAGTTGCTCCAAAATCTGGAAGAGTGAAAAATATTTCTGAATTAATTGATTCAATGGTAATGCCTGGAATTCAAGGTGGACCATTGATGCATGTGATTTCTGCTAAGGCTGTCGCATTTGGCGAAGCGCTTAAACCGGATTTTAAGAAATACACTCAGAATATTGTGGCCAATGCCATAACAATGGCCGAGGAATTTTTAAATCGTGATTACACATTAATATCCGGTGGAACAGACACGCATGTTATGCTGATTGATTTAACAAATAAAAATATTACTGGCAAGACAGCTGAAAAAGTGCTTGAAAAGGCCGGAATTACTGTTAATAAAAATATGGTTCCGTTTGATAAAAGAAGTCCATTTATCACAAGTGGCATTCGTATTGGAACACCAGCCATAACTACACGTGGAATGGGTCAAACAGAAATGCGAACAATTGTGCAATTAATTGATGGAATTATTAGTGATCATGAAAATGAATCTAAAATAGAGATTACTAAAGAAAAAGTAAGTGAATTATGCACAAGTTTTCCAATCTATTCAACTTAAACCTCTGATTTAAGTAGCTTTTCATATTATTATATTCATGTTTTATCGATTAAATTCATTTCTAAAAATATTAAATTTTACTGTTTTTGTTGTTTTGGTGATTTCTTGTTCTCCTAAAAACTATGTTTTAAATCAATTTGATGGTGTGTTTGATTCGATAGAGACAGTATACATGTCTGATGATGATCCTCAATTGGTTAGAGAAGCATTTCCGTTCAATTTAAAAATTATTGAAATATTGCTCGATCAATCTCCAAATGATCGTGATTTATTATTAACTGCTATGTCTAGTTTTACAAGTTATGCATTTGGATTTTTATTAGAAGATGCTGAACGATTAAGCGTAGATGATTATCAAGCTGGTAGCGAAATTTACAAACGAGCAAACAAAATGTTCAGCAGAGCATTGAATTATGGATTGCGTGGTATGGAATTAAAAAATCCTAATTTTACTACATGGTGGCAATCACCTGAGAGCCAGAATATTACCTTTGATTCAGATGATATTCCATATTTATATTGGTTGTCAGTCACGTTAGGAGGATTAATAAGCTCAAGTCAAGGTAATCCTACTTATATTGTAGAATTACCAAAAATAGGAGTACTGCTTGAAAAGAGTATGGAAATTGATGAAACTTGGAACAATGGTACACTGTACAATGCAATGATAGCATACACTATGAATAGACCAGATATCATTGAAAATCGCACTGAAACAGC
>Ga0056123_1000043_pt1 | contig 25871 bp, 25 predicted proteins | sample WorMetHEROISLAND_3_FD_71122 | JGI IMG/M metagenome (GOLD analysis project Ga0056123, IMG submission 71122) | Marine gutless worms symbiont microbial communities from Max Planck institute for Marine Microbiology, Germany - Olavius sp. 3 HERON ISLAND ...
GCTTTATGAGACGGCGGGCAAGGTTGTGTATCATGCGGGCGCATGTTGGTTAAAAGTGCGGCGCGACATGGAGGAGTTGTTTTCCGGTATCCGGCATCGGAGCTGGTTGTTTGCCGAGGGCCAGGGGCCGTCAGGCAATGTCTCTTTTGAGTTGGGGTGGATAGTTGCGTCCGGAGGGCTGGTATTTGTTGTTTCTTTGGAATCATCGCGTCGTCGCTGTTCCATAATCATCATGCCGGGATGCTTTTATAGCGATTCGCGCTGTTTTTTGGGCCGACATGGGCCCATGGACAGGTTTGCAAAAAATCAATCGCGAATTTTGGGTTAAGGGATGCTCTCTGTTTGGTCGACGCCTACGCTCTATGCAAAAACCGGGATGATGTGTGGAAAAATCAAGGATCGTGTTCCCCGAATTCTATTTTCATTTGGCCATCAACAGTTTAAAAAAAAGATCCGCGGAATAGGGTAACGTCATTGTCAGCATGATGTTTACCGCTTTTGGGATTAAACTCGGTGGAATTACAGGATCACCGTATAAAGGCTAAGTCTGAAATAGAGATCACTAACTTACATCGCCGGGCAATACATCGATTTGTTGAAGAAGAAGCAAAACAGCAAGAAAATATGGAGGCGATAACAGGGAAAGCCATACCTCTATTACAGGACGACTCAGACCCAAATAGAATTGAGGACGACTGGGTCACTAATTTTTTTGATAAATCACGCATCGTTTCTGACATTGAAATGCAAGATCTTTGGTCAGCAATATTAGCAGGTGAGGCTAACACCCCAGGAACCTATTCGAAGCGAACCGTGAACTTTCTTGGCGATCTGGATAAACGAGATGCAGAGCTGTTCATGACCCTATGCAGTTTTGGATGGTTCATCGACAAATTTACTCCTCTGATATTTGATATGGATGCCGCTATTTACAATGATAACGGGCTCAATTTCGACAAATTAAGCCATCTAGATAGCATCGGGCTTATCCAACTAAACAAAATTGGAGGCTTTAGCAAAAGAGGTCTACCGAAGATTTTCACAGCATTATATTACGGACAACCTTTAACCCTAACGATGAAAAATGAAACAAACAATAAACTCTCTGTTGGCAAAGTTTTGCCTACCCAAACAGGTGTAGAGTTAGCTCGTGTTTGCAAAGCGCCTAGCGTAGAAGGCTTTATTGATTACGTTAAAGAAAAATGGAGAGCGCATCTTCCTGATAGCGAGAACACCGAACCAATCGCTGGTACTGACACCTAACGGCGCAACACAGCTTTTCGTTCCGGCAGACCGTGAACTCTGGATCAAATCCGGGATAACATTTCTCCTGGTTTGGGCTTCTGACTTCAGAACCTTGTCAACGCACCCTTTCCCCTGCAGCGGGATAGCTTCCCAGCCGTTTTAGGTGGGCCGTCCTGTTGGCAACAAATAGACTGGTTACGGTCGTCTTATATATTCAGACGTTAATCAAAGACGATATTTGAAAAAATCGTTTTATCAGCAGGGTACTTCCAATTTTCCGAGTGTTGCTGAATTCGCCGGCTAACAGAAATCATCGGCCAATCAAGAAGAAAATCCAAATAATGTGGAGTTGAGCTGTGAGCATCGCGGGGGCAAAATGTGTAACAATTTTTGACCCGAGACGAGATCTTTGCGGAACATCTATTTTTGTTCACGTTCAAGGAAGGCGAAAAATGGAACCGGATGAATATATTGAATATGTCGAGGATACCATTTTGAGCCGGACGCCGGAATCGGGCCAAAAGGGGTGTTATGCAAAGGTCTCGTAGAGGGCGTCATCAAGAAGTTGCGCATAGACCTGGCAAGGGGATAGATCGCGAAAACGTTCGCCATGAAAGAGAATCACATTCCCGGGATTCGGCATAGCAGGGCCATAAAGCACGAATCGGCCTGATTTTGCAGATATTTGAATTATATCCCGGAATGAGAAGTCAGGCCGATCCCCTCCCTCTCCCCCCGAAAGGGAGGTAAACGGCCTGAACTATCGCTCCTCTACAGGGAATTTCGCCCGCGACCATTCCCGCCAGCCGCCTTTCAGAGCGTAAACGTCGCTAAAACCTTGCTCCAGAAGTTTTCGTGCCGTACCGGCACTCGTCCATTCATTAGGTCAAGCGCAGTAAAGCACGGTGGGTTTATTTTTGGCATGTTCACCAACCCAGGCCGCTACGTTTTTGGGATCGGCCCGCAGGGCGCCCTGGATTTTGAATTCACTGGAATCCCAATCCCGTCCACTGCGGACATCTAGAATGACAACATCGCCTTTTTCCATCAGTGCCTTCAATTCCTCTTTGGTGATCAGCGGCACATCCATGGCCGCGGCCATGGGCAGGACAATGGCCAACATGAGTGTTAACGCACCCATGGTAGCAACAATCGGTACTTTCGCTTTCATCATAATGTAACTCCTTTTTAGCTAATGGGTTTTGGTGGAACTGTCAGAGAGACCACACCACCGGAGTTTGGGGTTGCCTTGCCGGATCCGGCTTGACAGTTTAAGCATCAATCCGGCCGTTACCGGAATGGCCGTCATGAGAATCAGCATGGCGCGGCGGTCCGGTTCCCCCCAAAAAAGGCCGGTGATGGCAAGGATTAAGCCCGTCAGGGCGTAGGTTTGCACAATAAAATGACCGGTTCGCCGGTAATTATCGACGAAAGGCCTTTTTCGCCTAAGCAATCGTTCGGCGGTGAGGTTCACCATCAGATGATGGAACAGCCAAAATACAATACCGGTACGGATGAAGGTTTCCAAAACCGGCTCGCCGGCCCATCCACCGGCCATGGCCAAAGCGGTCAGGGTCGCCAGACCGATGCGTGCTAAATAGAGGGTTCTGGTCGGAGCCCCCCCGGGGTCCCGTTTGTCAACCGATGACTCGGGTTCGCGAATCAGCCGGGTCAATAGGTAGCCGATGCCAAATAGCAGGGCATTCACCGCTGCAAACACGCCTCCGATGACCACACCGCCCATGATATGCCGGCCCGTATCGCCCAAAACGGTACGGGCAATGATGATGTGAGAAATGGTGGTGTCGGCTAATTTAGCCCGTGGAACAGTGAAAAGTCCAGCCAACCCCCAAAGGATGAAAACCACCCCTACCGAAGCCAGGGCGGCCCAAACGCTCCGCCAGGGAAACCCTCCGCATTTGACTTTTTGGGGAAGTCCGTAGAGCGCCAGATCAAAACCCATGGCCACCACCACCCCGACCATGACGGCAGTCAGCGGCCATCCGTGTGGCTCCGGCGCGGGTGCGACGGTGATGTCGGTTTTAGCAAAGAGTATTACCCAAAGGCTCAAGGCCAATAACCCGCTGAAGACCACCACCAGAGCAATCCCTTGGCCCCAACGCACGGCCCGGTCACCCACCAGGTTAAGCGTCAAGGCGCCCCCCAACAGCAGATAGGCAAAGGCGAAGTTGGGAAACCAGGAGACAAATATTTCGTTAAAAACGAATCCGGCGGAAACCAGCAGACCGGTGGCGGCGCCGACCGCCAAAGGAACCTTTCCGCAAAACTGGATCAGATCGGCAAAACCACGTCCCCAGACGTTGCGCAAAACCGCCTGGCCGTCGACGTGCGAACCGGAAATGGTGGCAAGCCGGCGAAAGTTGACCAAGGTAACCCAATGTACCAGGAGGCCGCCAACCAAGGCAGGAAGCGCGAACAGGCCGATCTCTCCCACCGCATTGCCCCAAAGATTCAGGGTGTCCGGGGTAAACACCAGTCCGACCGCAAGGGTAAGGGCAAATAGTGAAGTGGCGGATGGAAGTTTGATTGGAGCGCTCCTTTGACCTCAAGGGTACGTTAGATCATGGGTCGCGGAAACAATGTAATACCTTACAGAGCAAATTCAACAGGTGACAATGAACCTGTGTTGCCAAGCTGAACGTCAAAAGCCCTGCCAAAATGTACAATTAATAACTATTCGGCGTTGGTTTTTACCGAATTATATCAACACCCTTGCAGATCACCATCGTCGTCAATCTCGAAACAGCGTTCTTGCTCGCCAGTAATGGAAAACGAGCCGGTGCGATCTTCTTCGGCGCCGTTAAAAAAAATGGCCAGGTAATAGTCGCCGTTGGACACATCTTCAAACCGGAAGATCCAATCGTTATCACCGACATCAAAGGCAAACACGGTTGCAGACCCGACAACTGAATTGTCGGCAAACTTTCTCAGCTCAACCTCATAATCTTTATCATCACGGTTGAGCACCTCGATGATCCCGTCGCCATCGCCAACGCTCTGCTCGTTACTATCACCGGAGGCGATGATCGCTAAGAGCCCCAGGCCCACAAGCCCTACGAAAATGATTTTTTGAAGCAGCTTGGTATATGAAATGGTCATGCCGGACCTCCGAATAAAAATTAATGGTTTTAAAACCTACAGGCGAAAAAGGCCTTGTTGCGGTATGGCGCTTATATCAGGCTTGATACCAAATTTTGTAACATGGCCAAGCCTTTTAAAGCAAGACCGGTGTGGATCCCAAAATTCGCGATTGATTCTTTGCAAACCGGTTCATTGGCTAATGTCGGCCAAAAAAACAGCACCCCGCAGCATTGACAGAGCGCAGCGAAATCAGGGATTTTTCATTCCCCGAATTCACCCTCGTTCATATCAATACCGCCTCCACCCCAGGTAGATTCCGGTTTCCCTTGGGAGACGTATCCTCATAACAGCCTTTCAGGTGGTCAATGTGCCTGGTTAGCCATTGGGACCGATGGTTTTTCAGGTTGACCGTGAAAAAGCAGCCGCCCCCGGAAAGGCGATAGCGACGGTATTGAACCACGGCGGGTGGTGTTTTTCCGGTTGTGTTGAAATGTTTCTGTCCCCTGATCAGGCATGGCTCCGGACGGCATCTAATCGATGATGAGGCGTAAGCACCTCTGTTGGTTCAAGTTTCTGACCTGAACTTATGGTTTTCTGCAAATATGATGCGCCCCTAAAAAGTTGTCGTGACGGCTATGGAAAAAGGCTCATATACAAGGCGTTGGCGTTTTTCAGGGTCGAACGATACATCTTAGTATTTGAGAGTCTGGAAAACCACAACAACGCCGTAGTTGGGACTATTACGACACCATCTTTAGGCCGTGCGATTGGTTTGAGGTTTGCGTTTATCTTTTAAAATATGGTTGGAGATCACTACCCGCTGGATCTCCGATGTCCCTTCGTAAATGGTAAAAACCCGGGCATCGCGGTAGTAGCGCTCCACGGCGTAATCCTTGGTGAAGCCATACCCGCCGTGAAGCTGCAATGCTTTGGCCGTGATCCGGTTGACCATCTCCGAGGCATAAAGCTTGGCCATGGAAGCCTGCATGGTAAAGTCTTCCTTACGGTCTTTCATGGCCGCGGCGGAGAGCATCAACTGCCGCGCCGCTTCAATTTCCGTGGCCATATCGGCCAAGGTCCAGCGGATGCCCTGGAATTTGGAGACCTTGCGGCCGAATTGATCACGCTTTTTGACATATTTAACAGCGGCGTCAAAAGCAGCCTGGGCCACACCCAACGATTGGGCGGCAATTCCGATGCGGCCGCCGTCAAGACCGGTCATGGCGATCTTAAAGCCTGACCCTTCGTTGCCCAACATGTTCTCTGCAGGGACGCGGCAATCTTCAAAAATCAGATCAGTGGTGTCCGAGGCGCGCAGTCCCATTTTATCCTCTTCGTGGCCTACAATGAGCCCCGGCGCCGATTGTTCCACCAAAAAGGCGGAGATGCCCCGATGACCCGCTTGATCATCGGTTTTGGCGGTGACAATCACCAGCCCGGCGTTGCGGCCCGAGGTGATAAAGCGTTTGGCGCCGTTGATGACCCATTCATCCCCCTTCTTGACGGCCATGGTTTTTTGACTGACCGGGTCGGAACCGGCATGGGGTTCGGTGAGAGCAAAAGCACCGATATATTCACCGTTGGCCAGGTCGCGCAGATAGGTCTCTTTATGGCGATCCGAGCCGTAACGCATCAGGCTTTCGCAGACAATGGAGTTGTGGACCGACATGATCACCGCGGTAGAGGCGCATGCTGCGGCGATTTCCGCCAGCGCCAGGGTGTAGCTCACCGTGTCGGCGCCCTGGCCGTCGTACTGTAAAGGTACCATCATTCCTAGAAAACCCAACTCGCCCATCTTGCGCAGGTTTTCCGCCGGATACGCTTTGGTACGGTCCCGTTCTGCCGCTGTTTTAGCCACCTCTTTTCTGGCAAACTCCCGCACCATGGCCTGAATCATCTGCTGTTCGTCGGTAAGCGGATAACGCATTAGCCTCTCTGTAACTGATTGAGGTTACTTTTTTATAGTTTCATTCACTATTCAGAGTCTGCACGGCAAAGAAAAAATTCAAGGCGTTGCAAATTTTGTTTTATGCGGCGTACTTTTTTCGTAGGCCGCAATCAAAACGAAATGAATCGCAACGCGGAAATCGGACTTTTTTCAAAGCCGTGCGTTTAAGGGTTGTAGATGACGACCAACAGATCCGCTTCTTCCTTCCCTACATTTTTCATATTGTGCGCGATGCCCGAATTAAAGTGGAGCGAATCATTGGTGGAAAGGCGGTTGATATGATCGCCCACAACGATCTCCACCGACCCGGAAAGCACATAGACAAACTCTTCGCCGTCGTGACGGTAGCCGACTCCCTGGTGCTCCGTCAGGGGATTGATGGTCACCCGAAACGCCTTGAGGTGTTTGTTTTCGGCACCTGGGGTAAGCGTTGTGTAGGCGTAGTTGTCGGTCCGCTTGGCGTAAGCCTTGATCCGTTCCTGAGCCTTTTCCTGCTCCGCTTTAAACAACGATCCCGAATCGATCTGCAGCGCCCGGGAGATCTGTAAAAGCGTACCCACCGGCGGAATCTGCTTGCCGGATTCAATCCGTCTGATGTACTCCACCGATAGCCCGGTTTCGTTGGCGACATTCTCCAAAGAGAGGCTCTTTTCAATGCGGAATTGGCGGATTCGCCTGCCCACCGATTCCAACCGGTTTTTCTTTTTTGCGGGCATGGTTCTTTCCCTTTTAAAATTACATGTACAACCAGTTCAAAAAACTTATGCGAAACGTCAATTTTTGTTCGAGTGTAAGGAAGACGAAACATTTAACCCAGTTAATATTGCTACTATTTCGAGGATTAAATGTTACGTCTGACGCCGAAATCGGGCAAAAAGGGACGTTTTTACATGTTTCGTCTGTAGGCGCCCCCTACATCATACAGCGTCCGGGTAATTTGCCCCAGGCTGCAGTGGCGGACGGTATTCATCAATTCACCAAAGGTGTTACCATCGGAGAGCACGGTCTGCTGCAGATCGGCCAGGGCCCGTTCTCTTTGGGCGCTGTTTTTCTCGATAAAATCGGCCAACCGGGCCAACTGGGACTCTTTTTCCTCCTCTGTGGCCCGGGCCAGCTCCAAAGCCCCCATATCGTTGCTCCACATATCATCGCCGTCAGGGTCTAAAAAGGTGTTGACGCCAATGATGGGCATTTCTCCGCTGTCTTTAAGCTGTTCGTAATGCATGGACTCTTCCTGGATTTTACCACGTTGATAGCCGGTCTCCATGGCACCCAGCACGCCACCTCTAGCGGTGATACGGTCAAACTCCATCAGTACCGCCTCTTCCACCAGGTCGGTTAACTCTTCGACGATGAAGCTACCCTGTTGAGGATTTTCGTTGAGGGTGACGCCCCACTCTTTGTTTATGATCATTTGGATAGCCAGCGCCCGCCGTACCGACTCGCTGCTGGGGGTGGTGATGGCCTCGTCAAAGGCGTTGGTGTGCAGGCTGTTGCAGTTGTCGTAGATGGCGCACAAGGCCTGCAGCGTTGTGCGGATATCGTTGAATTGTATCTCCTGGCTGTGCAGTGAGCGGCCGGAGGTCTGAATGTGGTATTTCAGTTTTTGGGCACGCTCGTTAGCACCGTACTTGTCTCGCATGGCCACGGCCCAGATACGCCGCGCCACCCGGCCAATCACCGTATATTCCGGCTCCATGCCGTTGGAAAAGAAAAAGGAGAGGTTGGGAGCAAAAGTGTTGATGTCCATGCCCCGGGCCAGATAGTATTCCACATAGGTAAAACCGTTGGCCAGGGTAAAGGCCAACTGGGAGATGGGGTTGGCCCCGGCCTCGGCGATGTGGTAGCCGGAGATGGAGGCCGAATAGAAGTTACGGACATTGTTTTCAATAAACCAGGCCTGGATATCGCCCATCATCTTTAAAGCAAAGTCGATGGCGAAGATACAGGTGTTTTGGCCCTGATCCTCTTTTAAAATATCGGCCTGCACCGTACCGCGCACATTCTGCAACACCATTTGACGGATTTTTTGATCCTCCTCCCGGGATGGCGGCGTCCCCTTTTCAGCCGTATAGCGATCCACCTGCTGATCAATGGCCGTGTTCAAAAACATGGCCAGAATAATCGGTGCCGGACCGTTGATGGTCATGGATACCGATGTGGAGGGCGCACACAGCTCAAAATTGCTGTAGAGTACCTTCATGTCGTCCAAAGTGCAGATGCTCACTCCGGAGGTGCCCACCTTGCCGTAGATGTCGGGACGCTGATCCGGGTCCTGGCCGTATAATGTGACCGAATCAAAGGCCGTGGAGAGCCGTTTGGCCTCGCTGCTTTTCGACAGCAATTTAAAGCGGCGGTTGGTACGGGCCGGGTCGCCTTCGCCGGCGAACATGCGGGTGGGATCCTCCCCTACCCGCTTTAAAGGGAATACGCCTGCCGTGTAGGGGAAATGGCCGGGCAGATTTTCCCGCCGCAACCAGCGGTAAATTTCCCCCTGATCGGTAAAAGGCGGCAAAGCTACCTTGGGTATGGTGGAGTGTGATAGCGATTGGGTGACGAGCGGTACCCGGATTTCCCGGTCGCGCACTGTATAGCGAAGCTCTTCGGCTTTGTAACGGCGGCGGGTTTCGCCCCAGTTGGTGAGTAATGCCTCGGTTTCCGGCTGCCACTGTTGGCGCAGGGCCCGGCCTTTTTCGCTGAGGGTTTTACTAAGCGTGCTGTGGTCGGCGGTTTCCGCGATCAATTCGGCGCTTTTTTCTAGATGCCGGGTGTTACGGATGTTGGTGAGTTCGTTTTGGGTGGTTTGATGATACCCTCGCACGGTAGCGGCAATTTCGGCTAAATAGCGGGTTCGCTCCGGCGGGATAATAATGGCTTTGGATGAGGTCACCTTGGAATCCAGCCGCGGCAAGGACGACGTCAACTCAAGACCGGTGTTTTGGCAAATGGCATCTATAATGGCATGGTAAAATGCGGTGACGCCGTCATCGTTAAACTTGGCGGCGATAGTGCCGAAAACGGGCATCTCTTCGGGTGACCTGTCAAAGGCGGTGCGGTTGCGCTGCACCTGTTTTTGAACATCCCGCAAAGCGTCCTCGCTACCCTGTTTTTCAAATTTATTGATCACCACCAGATCGGCATAATCGAGCATATCGATCTTTTCAAGCTGCGACGCGGCGCCGAATTCACTGGTCATGACATAAACGGAGATGTCGGTGATATCGGCGATTTGGGAGTCGCCCTGGCCGATACCGGCCGTCTCGGTGATAATCAGATCAAACCCGGCGGCGCGGGCAACATGTATGGCCGCTTCCATGGCGCCGGATATTTCGGTGACCGACTGGCGGGTGGCCAACGAGCGCATATAGATTCGCGGACCACCGATGGCGTTCATGCGGATGCGGTCACCCAGCAACGCTCCGCCGGTTTTACGGCGAGAAGGGTCGCAACTAATAATGGCGATGGAAAGGTCCGGCTGATCATGGCGCAGCCTCAGCACCAGTTCATCGGTTAGCGACGATTTGCCGGCGCCGCCGGTTCCGGTAATCCCAATGACCGGTGGCTTGCATTTTTCGGCCAGGGTTTCCAATATTTTTTTGAGCGTGGCCGCCTCTTCGTCATCAATCCCGGAAGGATCTTCTACAAAGGTGATCAACTGGGCCACTGTCCTTTTATCTGTGGGATTAAGGCCGGTTAAATTCCGGTTGAACGATAATGGTACCGGGAAATCGATGGCACTCACCAGATGGCTGATGATCCCTTGTAGCCCCATACTGGCACCGTCTTCCGGCGAATAAATTTTGGTGACGCCATAAGCCTCCAATTGATTGATCTCATCGGGCACAATCACCCCGCCACCGCCGCCGAACACCTTGATGTGATCGGCGTTGTTCTCTTTTAGCAGGTCAATCATAAACTGGAAAAATTCCACATGTCCGCCCTGGTAGCTGGAAACGGCGATTCCCTGCACATCCTCTTCAATGGCTGCCGTGACAATTTCCGTCACCGAACGGTTGTGCCCCAAATGGATCACCTCCACGCCGGCACTTTGCAGTATGCGGCGCATGATGTTGATGGACGCATCATGGCCGTCAAAAAGTGAGGTGGCGGTAACGGCACGGACGTTGTATTGGGGGGGATACGTTTCGTTAGTCATGAGGCCTCTTTATAACGGGTGGGGTTGGATTGAAAGTATTGAGAAGAAAGGCGGTTTGCCGTTCGATGTATTCTTCGATGTCGTAATGGCGGTTGAAAAACCAACGCCTGAATGTCCACATATGCCCCATGACACTGATATTATGGGCGGCCAGTTCTACGGTCCGGTCGTCCATTCCGGAAAGGACGCTATGATCACGGAGTTGGGTGAGCGCCGCCACAAAAAGACCGGTAATGCGCAACTCATTTTCAAGGACCTTTTTTTGCCACTGCTCCGGCAATGCCCGGGTCTCTTGGTAGATAAGCAAAATAAAATCACTCATGCGGTGGCACACCAAAAAGTATTCCCGCAGGATGTCCTCCAAGGCACGCTTGCCTCCGCCGGACTGTTTTAAAATGCGGGTGACGAGGCGCTCCACATCGGCATGAATGGCATCACAGACCAGATAGAGAATATCCTCCTTGGAAGCGATGTATTCGTAAAGGGAACCGATGGAGAGGCCTGCCGCGTGCGCGATTTCCCGGGTGGTGGTTTTGTGGAACCCGTTTTTGATAAAAAGTTCGACCGCAGCGTTGATAATTTGCCGCCGCCGGGTTTTCACCAACTGAGGGCTTTTCACATGTGTAGGAATATCATGGGTTTGGGACGACCTGGACATTATTTTTCCGCAAATAGGGTGCTGCGCTGCAAACCGAGCGAGCGCTCAATCGTATTGCTACCCGTCTTTACCGTTTCTGTCAAGGTCGGACGACCCCCCAAAATCCGCGATTGATTTTTTGCAAACCCGTCCATGGGCCCATGTTGGCCCAAAAAACAGCGCGAATCGCTATAAAATCATCCCGGCATGATGATTATGTGTCACGTTCCGGCTGATTATATCCCTGTTAGGAGTTATTTTGGACAGTAATGAAAGAAAATAGTTTCGATTTGGCCACGCATAATGGATTGTTGCTTGAATAATATCCGGCCATATTCTACAGGATTTAAAAGTGAGGTGGTACGCCCGGCTGGATTCGAACCAGCGGTCTTCAGCTCCGGAGGCTGACGCCCTATCCACTGGGCCACGGGCGCACACGGAATCGAACAATTAAGCCAAACCGCTGGAGAAGTCAAGCGCTGGTTAAGCGGTCGCCAGGATCCGGCGGGCCCCTCTTTTCCAGATAACTTTTGGCCTCCCCGATCACGTAGAGCGACCCGGCCACGCAGATACCCTCACCCGGCTTCCAGTTATGAACTGCCATTTCAAGGGCCTCTGCGACGGTTGAAGCGGTGGTCACCTTAAGGCCGTATGTTGCGCCTGTTTTGGCTAAAATTTCGGGCGCTAACCCACGACCGGCAGATGGCCGGGTAACGATGACGCTGTGGCAATGGGGTAGCAAGGCGACAAGAATTTTTTCATAAGGCTTGTCATCCATAATTCCGATGACCAGTGTCCATTTTTTATCCGACGCCGATTTTAGATAACGGGCCAACGCTTTGACTGCGGCCAGATTGTGAGCACCATCCAACACCATATACGGCTCCTGAGAAACCACTTCCAGCCGGCCGGGCCACTGCACAGTCACAAGACCTTTTCGAATTGCCGTTTCAGGCACTTCAAAGCCCTTCCGTTGCAACACCTCACAGCAACTCGCAGCTAAGGCGGCATTCTCTATCTGATGATGTCCTAAAAGGGCGATTTCAATCTGACGGAAGGTGTGATCCAGGCCATAATAGTGAAATCGGTTGTGGCCACTACGACGAACCGTAAAATCGCGCCCTAACCGAAAAAGGGGCGCCTTCAGCTCCCTGGCTTTTTTCTCAATGGTTTGACGGACAACGGGCTGTTTGGCTGCCGTGACGATCGGCACCCCGGGTTTAATGATACCCGCTTTTTCCGCGGCTATTTTGGATAGGGTGTTGCCCAAATACTCTTTATGTTCCAAGGAGATATTGGAAATAATTGAAATTCCGGGCAAGAGCACGTTGGTGGCATCCAGGCGGCCACCCATCCCGGTTTCAATGATCGCCCAATCCATCTCTTTTTGTTCAAAAACAGAAAAAGCCATGGCCGCCGCCATTTCAAAAAAGGTCAGTTCACGGATGTTTTCATTGGCCCTGTGAACTTTTTGATAGGCACGCACCACAGCCGCATCACTGATAGGGATACCATTGATCTGTATTCGCTCGTTAAATTTGATTATATGGGGTGAGGTGAATAGGCCCACTTTAAAGCCGGACGTTTGCAAAATAGCGGCCAGCATCGACGCAGTGGAGCCTTTGCCATTGGTTCCGGCAATGTGGATGACGTTGAATTGCGTTTGAGGATTGCCAAGCCGTTTAAGCACGGCGGTGATGGTGTCGAGCCCCAATTTCATGCCAAAGCGCCTTAGGTTGAACATTGCATCAAGGCATTGGGCGTAGCTTTTTTCACGATTCATGGGCTTTGTCGGCATTTAAAAAGCCCGATAGAAGTCAATTCCACCGGGCTTTTCAATTTTTAAGATGTCAAATTACCGGCCAAAGCGGGCCCGCATGGAGGCGGCAATTCGCTGGCGGCGCAAGGCTTCACGTTGTTTGCGCCGCCGGTATTCACTCGGTTTTTCATAGCTTTTTTTCAGCTTCAACCGCTTAAAAAGGCCATCATTTTGAATCTTCTTTTTTAAGACCCGCATGGCCTTTTCAAGGTCATTGTCGTAGACTTTTACTTGAATTTCCTTCAACCGTATCGCTCCTTTCGTTCCAAACTGTCCAAACTGAATCGTCTCCGACAGATGGTTAGTGTACTACTGTAAAGAAATATTAATAACGCCGGGTATGATTTCTGTCAAGCGTTATTGAGCAGTATGTTTTTCAGGCTTGAAAGGCAGTACGGTTTGTCTTATCATTGGTTTCACCTCGTTGGTGAGGGTTGTGTGTTGATCAATTACCTTCTATCTACCTGAATCAACGAGGTTCTTCAATCTTTTTCGTTATAAATCCCTTGTCAATCGCGGAGCTGGGGTATCTCACCTTCATTGACACAGAGGGGATCTGGTTTGCCCGCCAAGAGAATCGCTATAATAGATGATACGTATGCTAAAATAAAAAAATAGAGTACAAGTTTATAGTCATCAAAAAGATCATAAAATAGACCTGCACTATAGGTGCCCAATGCACAACCCAGTGCTTGAACCATCCAAAGGTAGCCTAAAATAATTCCAAAACCGCCGAGGCCAAAAAAATGGGTTACTGTTAATGGCATTAGCACGATAACTCCGCCCATGGCAAATCCAAAAAGTACCACATATACAAGAACCATAGCAAATGTCTCTGAAAATAAAAGTATAAATACTGCAAGAGCTTGGAGCCCAAAGCAGAGTATGATTGCCTGTTGGAGCGGAATCGTATCAGAAATACGACCGAAACCTAGCTTCCCTAAACCACCAATTCCAGCAATTATACCTAACGCGTTGAAAGCAAAGGACTGAGATATACCCATATCTACTATAATTGGAACATTATGTTGCAAGATCCCCATTTGGGACAAGTATGTTAAGAAAAAAGCAACCGCAAGCCATTTAAAAGATCGCGTGTGAAGCATTTTATTCAAGGTCCATATTTTCTTATTAACACTCGACATTGAGATTCTTTCAAAGGATAGAGGTTTACTGTTTTTATTTCCAACTATTAGTTTTCCGTCAAGACTAAAAATTGTGGAAGGCTTATCTTTAATTAAAAAAAACGCTACCGGTAGTGTAAATATCCAAACCAGCAGGCCAATGAACACATAAGATGCTCGCCAGCCTACATAAGTGGTAATGCTCCCAATAATTGGCGCCAAGATCAGCCCGCCCGCCGAGAGACCCAACATTGCAAAACCTGTAGCAGCACCTCGTTTCTGGTTAAACCAATTCGCCACAAGACTACTGACAGGTATAATGCCAATGCCACAGGATAATAAAGCTAATAATGCGTATGCCGAATAGAAATACACTAAAGAGTTAGTTAGACTTAAAAGTATATAACAGAGGCCCGTGCCAGCAGAACTGGCTAAGATAACCCTTCTTTCTCCGTACACATGAATTAATTTACCGACACCAGGACCCACACAGCCGCCGATAATGAAATAAAATGACATGGTAAGGGAGATTGGTGCCCGCGCCCAGCCAAAATTATCTTCTAGAGGCTTGATAAATATGCTGAAAGAATAAACACTGGCACCAACAAAAAAAAACAAAAGAATAAAGCCAGAAAAAACAATCCGCCAGCCATAGAAAATTTTCGTTATTGAACTTTCCAGTTTCATCCACAAAGGTTGACTATTTAGTAATTTTACAACACCTAAAACAATTAGTAATATTTTTAGGCCGAGTCTTCTTCGAACCACACCTCCCACTCGCACCATAAATCTTCCGGATGTTCATCAGGTGGGCATACAACACATCCGAATTTCAGTTTTGGATTTAAGACTTCGAGAAAACTTCTAAAATAGGCTATACCCACTCTTTTGCAAGGAAACTCCCCAAGGTTTTTTCTAATCCTTGCTTTTTGCGGGTGGCAATCACTAACCGATAAATAGCATTTATTGCCACGAACCTCTGCGGCTGCACCTAGGTTTCCGAAAATCGGAGTTAAAAGATAAATACGGCATATATCTTCAAGCTTAGTTGCCTTCTTTATAGACAGATATCTTTTCAATAGGTTAGCTTCAGTTTTACCATAGTTACCCCATGCCTGCTCGTCCAGACTTGTGGCTTCTACGGTTCCATACAGTTTTTCTGTACCGAGAAACCAGAAACCATCTATCGTAAGTGCACATCGGCCAAATAGTTGAAGTAGATTGACCAATTCTGCCTTTGACAACCTATAGTATTCTTCCAAATTATTCCGTTTTGTCATACCAGTATTTCCTTCCTATTTTTTTGGATGACGGCGTATCCTTCATCAAACACTTTATCACCGTTTTGGTTGGTAACGTCCAGCTTGAAAACAGAAGTGTAATTCTTAACCTGTGCGACTTCAATTGTAATAGTGATAGTATCCGTAACATATATCGGTACTACATATTTAAGATGCAATTCTTTTAGTAAATGGGGTTCTTCTATCACCCGAACAACGGCTTTAGACACGATCCCCATTGTTAAAAATCCATCCAACACGATATCAGGATACCCCATTTTTTTTGCATACTCGGAATTAATGTGACGTTGTGTGAAATATTCACCTGCCGCCGCCGCATATCTCAATGCTTGAAGGGAATCAAATTGTTCAGAAAAAACAAACTGTTGGCCCGTTATGAATTTCATTTTGCTTCCTTGGTTTTCAAAATTAGCGAAATAAAATCCCAATGGTTGTCTTCTGATAATTGCATCGATTGGATAATTCACCACGACTGTTCATTTATATGTCTCAATTGCGGTTTTCAGTTTATTGGATAAGCGAGAACTACATCTAATTCTGCAACAAGTTGGTTATTATCATTGGTGACCACGTGGCAAACATATAGAAAGTAGTATTTTTTCTTTATTTTGTAATCAGTGATTTTAGCGTTTACTGTTAAGTACATATAGGGGCGAATCAGCCGTTTACATTTCATTTTGTAAGTACACATTAACACTAGATTTGGATCCCACTCCAATGTCTTGTAAATTCCAGACCATGCTTTTTTAGCAATGATTTCTACAAAGGCCGGGGGTGCAATGATACTTCCATATTTCCCTTTTTGAGCATATTTCTGGTCAAGATAGTATCGGTTTGTCTCGTTTATTGCCAAACAGTATTCACTTATTTTTGTAATGCACAAATCCCTGCTGGCCCTATAGGTTTTGCTCATCACAGACTCGATTCTGGAGTTCAGGCTTAACATAGTCTTGTTCCTTGTGAATTCATTCATGCCAGGTTATTCTGCCTCCTAGATCAGCGCCTTAATATTATAGGCTTGGTTAGAACGGTGAACCGCCGTATTATTGTCCGTAATAATAATTACTGTCATCGCTAGCTGTTAACAATTGAAAACCACAATACTTATCAGGTCATTTTGTAGCGCTACCTATCGAAGCTCAACTTCGGTCCGGGTTGTGTAATTCCAACGAGTTACTCTGAAGAAACTTAAATCTTTAGCAAAGACTATTGATGTTTCAGTTCCTCAATAGCAACTTCTACATAATTTTTGCATTTCCCGGCAACACCAAAAATGGCAGTACCGATGGCTGCGGAAATTTCTTCTTCTGTGGCATTGTTATCCTTGGCAGCCTGATAATGGTTCTGTATACATGGCTTGCAGCTTATTGCTGCCGATATTGCCAATGCTACCAGTGATTGAACTTTTGGATCCAGTATTTCCTTGTTAAATACGACTTCCTTGAATTCCATTAAAGAAGATGTCACTTTTTCTGATAACATTTTTCTACTCCTTTCTTGAAGTCTTGAAGGTGCCAAATTCAAACAATTGTGGTTTTCAACTGTTAACAGCTAGCCCGGTATGCATTCTCTCTGGGTTGTTGTCGCAGAGTTGCTGCAGTATAGTTTCAATGGGTTCTAAGGTTTCGATTACCCGGATATTTGCCTGTTTGAAAAGTTGCCTGGGGTCTAGGCCAATGCGAGCACAAATTAGTGCTTGACAATCGGACAACTGTGCCAATTTAAAAAACATATCAACCTCTTTTTTGGCACATGCGTTGGGTCCATCATAAAAAGTGTACAAGTTACGAAACTCATGTAAATTAAAATGGTTATCCATAAGATCATAAATGTAAAAACCTCTGGCACGCCCAAAAGATTGGTCAACAATGTTATTATTTCCGGACGCTACCGCTACCCGATAACTGTCTTTTCTTTGACCCGGATTTGTCAAGATCTGCTTATCACACAGTGTTTGATCTAATAACCCGACTGCGTCCGCACGGCATTGACGACAATGCCTCATTTGGGGTAAGAAAAAACCACATCTATTGCGAGCGGTGTTAAGAATGGTCGGATTTGGCGGAGCAATATGGCGGAGAGAGCCTGCGGGTATAAGTGGCAATATGTTCATCATAAACGCACCTCGCTGCTTGATCGCCGCCGCAATTTCTGTCACATGATTATCGTTGATACCAGGTATCAAAACAGTATTCACCTTTACAAATATTCCCTTCTCGACAGCAGCTGAAAGACCGTCCAACTGGCGCTGGATGATCATCTCGGTGGCTTGCCGGCCCACAATTCGTTTCCCTCTCGAAAGGGCCAGTAGGTAAACCTTTGATCCAATAGTCGCATCCACTGCGTTGATTGTAATGGTAACGTTCGTTATTCCCAGATTGACCAACTCTTCTACCCTGGATTCTAGTAATAACCCGTTTGTGCTTAGGCATAAGGTGAGGTGAGGTAACTGCTTCTTTAGTAGCCTCAAAGTTTCATAGGTCTCATCATTGCAAAGTGGATCCCCTGGCCCAGCAATACCTGCAACGGTAATGCGAGGGTCCTCGTTGACGTGTTCTTTTGCCCACTGGACTGCTTCACTGGGTGTCATAACCCGACTGGTTACCCCTGGCCTGCTTTCGTTAGGGCAGTCGAAACGTCGGTTACAGTAAGCACACATAATATTGCAACGCGGCGCCACAGGTAGGTGAATGCGTCCAAAATGATGATGCGCTTTAGTACCAAAACAAGGATGGGTAGCAACAATGTCGGACGCCCTGGTTGTCCCAATCTGTTTTTGTATTGATGAACCTTTCCTCATTTTCCCTTCCAAAGGTTGCTCTCCTGATCTTTTATCTTGATGATTTTGAACCCAATGTCTTTACCAACCTGATCTTGGAAAAAAGGATACCATTTGTAAAAAGCCCGACAGTTGCCATTAAACCACCAGCAATAAAAACCTTTTCCACTCCATAGAGTCCTGCAAAATAGCTGCCGACAAGCATAGATGTAACGGCAAAAGATGTAGTAATCGCAGCTATGGAACCGTATACTCTGCCCCTTAATTTTACTGGTGTAAATTTATCCCTTAGAGAATGGATAATGACAACAGTGCAGTAAAATATAAAATAGCTTACAAAAACTATAACCAATGCAAGGAAGTAATTATTTATGAAACCAAGTGCGGAAAACAACAGGAAATGGATGCTAAGACCCCAATAGATCATTTTATAGCTATTTATACGCTTGCTGATCATCGGACCGCACAAGCTTCCTAAAATACTCCCTACCCCTAATAAGGCCATAAATAAACCGAACTCAATATCAGCTCTTGCAAGGAATGACGTTACAAAAACAACAAACAGTGAAACTTGAAAACCCAGGAAAAATCGCCAAACGATAATAATAAAGAGTAGATGCCTTAAGTCAGCTTTATTGAATATGTATTGGAGACCTTCTTTGATGTGGCTATAAGTAGTTTTGGCGGTACGGTGGTTCTTCCTATTATTGAACGGAAGATGAATCATATAGCTGAACACAGTAACAAGGAAGTAAAATACACTTATGGAAAGTAATAAAGACCGTTCACTATAATACCCAATGATGATCCCACCGATGAGTGGCGCTAGTATCCTTGCCAGATTAAGAGCTATCAACACTGTAGAATTGCCCTTAAGGTATTCATCTTTGGGCATTACTTCGGTCATGATCGCTGTCCGAACGTTCATAATCAGCATTGCCAGAATGGATATGAAAAACCAAATGAAATATATCCATCTGACATCATGATAAACATTAATAGCAAAGAGAAGTAAACCGGTCAGACCGGCTGCGTTCCCGAATACTCTCTCCCTACGATGGCGATCAGTGATAGAACCATAATAGGGGGAAGCCAGTCTCGGCAAAAGAGAGACCGCAGTAAAGATACCCACACTGAAAGGCTCTCCAGTAATCCTGTAAACGTACAGGGTCATGATAAATAATATAAACTCGTAACCAAAGGCCGACAATGTATAAGCGCTGCAAAAGTTAATCGTATTTCGAGTCTGAATTGTTAACGGCATTAGGTTTCTTTTTAAGTCGTGGATGATTGATCATGGCCGGTGTCTAATTAAAGATTGAAAAACACAATTCGGCGATTTCATTCATCTGTTGAATTATATTAAAATCTCCTCTGCACTTTCTTCCACCAAACCTGTTGTAATTCATCATTTATAAGTATTTTTCCTTACCGCATGCCCTCTTTTTCAACGCCATGGATCTACCATCATTTTGATACTCTTATCAGGGTCGTCGACTACCCATTGCAGTCCATCTTCAAGTTCTTCCAGGGACATGATACGATTAACGATAACATCGGTCTCGATTAAACCTGATTGTACAATTTTTATTGCCTTACTCATTTTAAAGGATAGCATCTTGGAAGATATGATGGATAGTTCATGTTCGAATATTTCAAAGGGTATAATGGATAATTTCTCAGTAGGCGGGCAAATACCGAAAATCATAAAGGTGCCGCCTTTTCGAAGCAAAGGTAGAGCTTCTTGAATAGCAGCACTTGAACCTGTGGCATCGATGATATAATCAAGGCCATCTGGCATTGTATCGCGAACCACCTCTGCTAGTTTTTCTTTGCGTGGATTGATTGTGATATCTGCACCAAGCTTTTCAGCCACCTTCCGTCGGGTTTCTGCAACTTCAGTCTGCAACAGTTGGATTTTAACTGAATTGCTTATCAGTTGGGACCAAAGCAGCCCTACACTGCCTGCTCCAAGAATCATAACACTGCTTCCTGAAGTTACTTTTAACTGGTCGTAACCATTTATAACACAGGCCAAAGTCTCAATTAGAATAGCGGCGCGTGTATCTATATGATCCGGAATGGGGTGGACATGGCTGGCTGGTACCGTTGTGTATTGTTGAAATCCACCGCCGCGGGCAAACCCGATATTGGTCATACTACCACAAAAATGAGACCTTCCAGAACGGCAATATTCGCAACGGGAACAGCCAATGATTGGGTCAATACATACTTTATCACCGCTGCTTAGCCCTTCTACACGATCGCCCCATGCAACCACCTTTCCACATATTTCGTGGCCTAAAACCACTGGTGGTTCTGCCACCGGCACTTCCCCTTTGTAGATATGGCCGTCAGTTCCACAGATTCCACATCCGAGGACCTTCAGCACCACGTCTTCGGGTTTCTCAGGTGCTGGCATGGGCGTATCAATCATTTCCAAGCTGTGTTTTCTTAAATATCGAACTGCCTTCAAGGTCATCCCTCCTGTTTTATTTTTTGGCCTGAAAATGGAACCGAACTCCATAGCTGAGCAATTCAGGAACCTCACGACCTTCCATTTCCAGTTGCAGACATTTTTTCAAGGGGATTTCATCCAAGAGCCAAGCCGTTGGAATTAATTCTGTAAAGGCCGTCGTCGGTAGTAGGGTGATATTTTTAAAACCCGTCTGTTTCAGGACTGAGAGCAGTTCAGTGGCTGTATAATAATGTGTGTGATCGTCATTGCCGCGTTGCATATCTCCAGAGCGCATAAGATTTAAAGCTTGATCAAACTTCAGTTCTGTGGCGAGTTGGGCAACCTTGCGGTGTTTGTTCAGCACACATCCAAGGATACTGGCGCCTTTTTTCATAACACGATATGTCTCTCTGATTGACTGATAGGATTCCTCCTTACAGCCGCAATGAGATATGGGGTTGCGATCACTGAAAACAAAATCAAAACGTTTATCCTCGTAGGGCAAATCCAAAATGCTGCCATGGTGAACAGTGATCATATCTTCAAGAGCATTGTTGTCTACCATTTTACGGGCTACTTTAAGCATTGGATGCGCTACATCAATCAAGGTCACCTTATGCCCATACTGAGTAAAATAGAGTGCCCACTTTCCAGTCCCACCACCAGCATCCAATATATTCAACGTTTTTTTGGTATTGATGATTGGCTGTAGTAAATCCGTCATCAATTTGTCATACAGTTTCAGATTGAAAGGATATCGGGTGACGCCGAAATGGTATTGTTTGGCCTCTTTATCGGCAAAATCCTCGAAGTCTTCTTTCCAGAAATATTTTGCTTTGGGCATATTCGTAGTCATTAATGTGTCTCCTACAATTGTCGGATTAAACTTAAGCTCAAATATCGCTTGACATTCCACGACAACAATAAAATTTTATGACTCCCAACAGGATTATCTCCTTCGTATTTATAATATATTTTACAATATGAATTGATTGATTTTTCAAAACTATATGCTCTTCTGAGAGGCGTCGGTCTATATTCTGCATACAACTCCAAAACAGGTTCAGGAATTTTCACATAAGCATGATCAGAGCCTTTTAATAATTCGTCGGTATAGATGGAACTATTATCTCTCTCGAAAACAAGCGGCTCTAACTGGATATTTAGATCTGCTCTCAAATCATACCATGCTTTTGGAATGAAGTTTTCTCTCATAATTACACCCTTATCCAAATATCCTCTACCAGCAAAAGTTAGTACCAAATACTTGAAAAACCATTTACAATATCGTCCAGAATTGTCCCAATACCTCGGTATCCTAGGTAAGGACGATCAAATAATACAAATCTGTTGGTCGAAGGAAATTGCCAGGTAATATAAACTGTATTCTCCAACTCTTTAATGCGATCGATACTACGCCCGAATACGATATTTGGCTGAGATTCAGATAAATATTTACGAACCAGGTAGTTATCCTGATTGATCAATACCTTGGCCTGGTTGTTACGGACGTTAAGAATGCGGTCTAGTTCCGACATGTCTTTCGAGGTTGCATTGTTGGTGAGGGCGATCAAGGTGCTACGCATGCCCACTTCGTTAAGCAAAAAGTTGGTTAGCCCAAGAACCCACGACGTCTCGCCGATAATAGCCACACGGCCAGAGTTGTACATTACCTTAGCAAAATCGAAACCCCGAATCATTGTTTCGCGGGCTTTTTCCTCTTCCCGATCAAGTACACCACTGACTTTCCTTAGGTTCAGACCGAGCATTTCGGAAACACTAAAGAAAAAGCTCCGGCTATATTCAAAACCAATGGGTACCACGTTGAAAGAATCTGTTCTGATATTGGTATATCGACGAATAATTTTAAGGGCTCGTTCACCTATATTTTTGTTTAACGATACAGCCAGATCACTAGTTAGTGAACGTCGCATGGTTTCGATCGAACATTGCCCTGCAAAAAAGCTGTTAACCCTGATGCCAATTGCATCAAATACCCGCTTTAGTTCCTGCATGTCACCCCGGAAAAACATGTCGAAAAACGGGATAATACCGAGAATATCGATTTGAGGATTGTTCCGGGAATGTGATGAACATCCATCTGTTTCATCCAGCAACGGAGGATAAATGGTTGATATAGTTTTGTACAAAAAGCGATTGTACCCATCAAGGATGTCTCCTGAAGCGCCACCGACATCAATGGCTACGATGCGCTTGCTTCTTCGTTCCGCTTCATCAAGCACTACTGATTCGATATCGTCCCCAATAATCTCTGTCGCACAGGATGTCAGGATGAATAGTACTTCAGAGGGATATATTTTCTCAACATCTTCGATACCCTTTTTGAGTAACTTTTCACCCCCGAAAATCACATCGTTTTCGTGTAAGCTGGTTACCGGACATGGTATGAAGCTTTTCCAATGTTGAGATAGCCCGTAGCGCATCGCAAACCCGCATCCCGAGCAACCGTGCACCAGCCTGGAACTGTCGTCAAACCCTAGCGTCCCTAAAAATCCTCCCGCCAGACCACAAGATATTGCAGGCTCCACCGCATGAAATGCCTCTGCCACAATTTCATAGGAGTTCATTAATTTGCTCTCTTTCGACAACTTTTTGATACCATTTTTCTCCACAAACCCTTTCGTGTCCTGTGATCAGATACTGAAATGGTGCGTAGTGAGGAACCGGATCTTGGATTGCCCGCAAAATCTCATTTCCAAAATGAATCATACCTCGAAAGCAGAAAAACGGGCCGATAAAGTCGTTGAAATGTGAGCTAACTGCAGGTATCTGCATCATTACATTTTTAGGTGTTAATCCGGCTGGACCGATAAACACTTCCGGCTTTTTTTTCTTGATAATGGGTATTTCCTCATAGGTTTGCGGAAAAACAACCATCTCAATATCATAATTCAAAAGATTTGCTACTTCACGAATTTTCTCTTTGACTAGGTCGTCATAGGTTATAACCCCAAGATAGATCACCTTCATACCGAACTCCAGGCACATAGCTAGTAATGATGGCGCTTTGTCGTGACCCGCAGAAATCGCTACAGTTCGGTCTTTTAATTGGCTTTTCAGGGCTTCCAGTTCATGATCAATGGCCATTAATTCGTCTGTAATAAGCTTCTCCACAGCCTCTTCCAACCCATAAAGCGAAGCAATTGAGCGTAGCCACTTTTTGGTAAAATGTAACCCAATAGGATGCGTGTCCTCAGAATATTCGGTACCGAACCGCTTTCGCATGGCCTGAGCGAAGTTCCAGCCAAAGGTCATGCACATCATAATATTGGCTTTAGCTGCGGGAGCCCGCTTTAATTTTCTCAACGTAGTATGAGGTACAGATAAAGGTAACTGAACCCTCAGTCCCAATTTGGTTAGCAGGCGGCTGCATTCTTGTTCGTCCGCACTAGCGGCATTACCATAAGGAATTATATTGACCGTGCGTTCATCTGTCGGGCATGGTTTCATGATGTGGTCGACTATATATTGATGAGCCAGATCGTATCCATTTGGCCAATAAGTAGATTTAAATCCGCAGGAATCCACCCAACCAATATCCATACCAAAATCTTCTCTTGCTTGCTTAACCACCTCTTCAATGTCATCACCGATAATACCAGCACAGCAACTTGATAGAATAACACAATGTTCTGGATCGAAACGCTCTTTGATGTCGGCAACTGCTAGTTTGAGCTTTTCCATGCCACCGTATATCACGTCCTTTTCATTCATATTTGTACACAGTGTTATACACTCACTTTCTTTTTTAGTGCCGGTAACAGACTTCAATGAATAGGCACCACCCCAGAGTACCCAGAGCCCCATAGAGCACCCAGGTGGACTATGAAACAGAATTGTGAGGGAGCCGATTTTTGAAAGCGTGAGATAAGCACCATCAATGGGACAGCTTGTCAAGTCACATACTGGTTTATTTTTATTGGTGGATGTTCGGTCTGTCTTAAGCTTACTTTTACGGCAAACATGATCGGCGAAACCTTTTAGTGTCCCGTGGTATCGAAATAGTACGTTGTGATTAACCTCTCTATTTATGGACACTTTCCACCTCATCATAGTTTTCGCAGAGTGTAATCAGTTCGTCAAAACTCAGCGGTGAAGGAATTCTAAAATCCTGATTGTGGTATATTTTATCGGCCAACGTAGCATACCCTTGGGCAGGATTGGACTCCGGTGCTGCCTCAACGACAGTTTTGGCATAACGTTCAAACTTCTGTATCAAGAGATCTCTCGGAACAAAATGTAGCAATCGGGAGCCAATCCTCTCGGCGAATTCGCATACCAATGCCTCTTCTCTTTCTATGGCACGTGAATTGCATATAACGCCTCCAAGCCTGACACCACGACTTTGGCCCACCTTGTTGATTGCATAAGAAATATTATTGGCCGCATAAAGTGACATAAACTCTCCAGAAGTAATGATATAAATTTCCTGAGAATACCCGGTCTGGATCGGTTTTGCGAATCCACCGCAGACCACGTCCCCAAGAACATCAAAAATTATTAAATCATATCCCCCCTGAAAGATATCTAGGTCTTCCAAAATATCCAGCATGCGAATGATTCCACGCCCGGCGCATCCGACACCGGGTTCAGGACCACCAGCCTCAATGCAAGCCACACCTTTATAACCATGATGAAGCACCATTTTTTTAGTAATTGCGGTTTGAGTTTTCTCACTTTCACGCCAGAGTTCTAAAACCGTGGGTATAAAGTTGCCTGTGATTGTCCTTGTTGAATCATGTTTTGGGTCACACCCAATCTGAAGGATACGAAGCCCTTTATTCGCGAGGGAGACGGACAGGTTCGCAGATGTAGTAGACTTGCCAATGCCCCCTTTTCCGTAGATGGCAATTTTTCTCATAGTGCTCCAATTTTTTATTCAATGCTACTGAACGATAACCGTGCACAAATACTCAGAATGCACAAGATCCTTATTGTCTCCCCATTCGTAATCAAATACCGGTTGTTCTCTTTCTTTGAACATAGGACAGTACTGATCGGGCCAATCTAATCCCGTGTACATGCGTCGAGCAACACAACCGCCCTTACAAATATCAACTGTTTCACAATCGGCGCAGTATTCTGGAATTCGGGTTCTATGATTATTAAACTTTTCCAAATAAGCACCGAAGGCATCTTCTTGCATATTTTTTTTATTCTCTATTAGGGCCTGTCGACATTCATTTCAACCAGAGACAAATGGCTGCGACGAGTACAAAAGACAAATATGACGAGGCCAATTTGTCGTAGCGCGTCGCCACTCTCCGGAAGTGCTTCAGTT
>Ga0056123_1000044_pt1 | contig 25784 bp, 35 predicted proteins | sample WorMetHEROISLAND_3_FD_71122 | JGI IMG/M metagenome (GOLD analysis project Ga0056123, IMG submission 71122) | Marine gutless worms symbiont microbial communities from Max Planck institute for Marine Microbiology, Germany - Olavius sp. 3 HERON ISLAND ...
GATAGGAGTCAAATCAACGAGCGCGAGTTCGATTCGATGATGGAAGTCATTCTTGGTAATCCAGGTCACGAGATCGTGATCGACAACGGGGCTTCTGCGTTCATCCCACTATCGTGTTATTTCATTGATAATCACGCGCTAGATCTCTTGGCGGAACATGGTCATGTTATGACGATCCACACGATTATCACGGGAGGTCAGGAATTATTTGATACGATAACCGGTTTAGATGCCCTCGTTACGCAGTTTCCAGAAGATGTAAAATTCATCGTTTGGTTGAACGAATACTTTGGACCAATTGCACAAGATGGCAAAGCATTCAGGGAAATGAAACTCTTCCAAAAGCACGAATAACGAATAAAAAAGGTGATTACACTCCCGAAACAGAGTGAACTGTTTAATCAGGATATGCGAGAAATGTTAGAAGCGCATATAACCTTCGATGAAACTATGGGTTCAGCGGCTTTTCAATTAATGAGCAAATCCCGTATTTTTAGAATAAAGACGGCGTTGTTTGCGCAGATGGAAGGGTTGTGACCCCCAATGCCATACCAGAACCCCTAAATCTTACTTATCAAGGAGTTGCATCATGAGATATGGTATTTGGAATAATAAAGGAGGTGTCGGTAAGACATTCCTTTCTTTCATATTGGGCGCTGAATACGCAAACATGTTCAGAGATTCCAGAGTGATTCTGGTCGATATGTGTCCACAGGCAAATCTTTCAGAAATTGCGTTGGGTGGTAATGGTAGAGGTAAAGAGAATCTCTCAGAAATTCTTGCGAAGGGAAAGGACAGGAAAACTATTGGTGGTTATTTCAACACTAGAATTTCTTCGCCACATAAAATAATTGGTAATGAAACCTCCTTTCTGCTGAACCTGAGAGAATATAATGAAAACCTTACGCATAACATTTATCTAATTTGCGGTGATCCAAGTCTTGAGATACAAGCGCAAGTAATTAGCCAAATCGGTGGTCAGACTTTACCAGTAGATACCTGGAGAAATGTTCATAATTTGGTTAATGATCTTATTACATCTTGTTCAATACATATAGGTCAAGAAAGGGTGATCGTCCTGATCGATTGCAATCCGAGTTTTTTTGCTTATACCGAGCTTGCAATGGTAGCCTGTGAAAGGCTAATAATTCCTTGCTCAAGCGATGGGTCTTCGGCTAGAGCCATCAATAATGTCGCAGCATTGCTGTATGGATTTAACCTAGCACCGGAATATGAACCCGTAAACTTTCGTACTAAAGCAAATGGATTTGGTATCCCAATGCCACTAATCCATGCCGTTATACTCAACCGTTCAACGCAATACAACAAAAAGGCAAGTAAAGCTTTTTCCGCAATGTTTTCTGCAATAAAGAGAGGTGTATTTGATTTCCAGGAAAAGGAACCCTCGAATTTCGTTAACGGACGAGCACTGTTTAAAGAAATTCCTGATAGTCATTCAGTTTCAATCGTTTGCTCACATAATGGGTTCCCCCTTTACCATGTCAAGTCAGGACCACACGAAGTACATGAGACAATAACTCAAATTAATAAAGGGCCATTGGATCGTTACAAAGAGGCTGTTAGTAATCTTTTGGAAACCATTTAACGGGAGATGAATGCCCTGAAAAACTAATAATGATCCAAGATGGAGGAGCTCCGGAAAGAGCTGGCAGCCGATATACGGCGTATCACGGGGGATTACCAGGAGCGGGCTAAGGGGATGGCGGAAACGATTGTCGGTGATGCGGTGCAGAAAATCGCGGCGGAAGGTTATTCCATTCAGAATGAAATGCAGCGCCTGCGCCAACAGCAACAAACCGATACACGACGGCTTATCGGGACGATCAAACTAGCGTCCAGTGTCGTGTCCGCGGCGCTTATCATCGCGGCGATCACGATCGCCCTTTTTTAACGATATTCAACGACGTGACAGAGGTCTCGATGGAACCGCAATCGGCTCGTGCCTACTCTCCTACCCTCTACGAATCCCTAGAGGCGCTACCCGAGGGCGTGACCGGGGAGATTCTGGACGGACAGCTGCATACACAACCACGGCCTGCCGGGCCGCATGCGATGGCCGGCTCCGTGCTCGGAGCCGATTTGTTGAGTCCTTTTCAGAAGGGGATTGGAGGACCTGGTGGTTGGTGGATATTTATCGAGCCGGAAATCCATTTCGTGTACGACACCGAGGTGACGGTGCCGGACCTGGCCGGTTGGCGGCGGGAGCGCATGCCGTATATTCCGGAGGGGCACCGCTTCGAGGTCGTCCCGGATTGGGTGTGTGAGATTCTCTCGCCGTCCACGGCCAGCAAAGACCGTGAAGTCAAGATGCCGCTGTATGCCCGCTATGGTGTACCGCATGCTTGGTTGATCGATCCGAGAAAGCAGACATTAGAGGTCTACCGGCTCGACGACGGCGCCTGGGTGGAGCGCGGTGTCTTTTCCGGTACCGACCAGGTGGTGGCTCCGCCCTTCGAGGCCGTGAGCATTGATTTGGGACTCTTTTGGCCGCCTCGTGGTCCCGTCGCCGTATGAGAAAATGACCGGTCGGCTGACGAGAGCTTCCGATCCAAGGCCCGGCATCGCAAGGTGCCGAGCCTTTTGTCTTTTGGCACGGATCGAAACCCCGCTACCCAGTTACCAAGGCCCTGTCCACCCAGAATTTTTTGCCCACATGGGGTCCATCCGGTTGCGGGCGCGAAAAATAGCGACGCTCCGAACCGGTCAGTACCTTTGCCTGCATTCTGCAGGTCTCTCCGGAGAACCCATCACTCGCCCGTGCAGAAGGGGAGTCTGTGTATAACACAGTGCATAAGTATGTCCATAACATATGTATGTTTGTGTTAATAAAAAAATTTACCTCTATCAATTTTTGATCAACTACAATGAGTTGTAGTTGATTGGTGAAGAAGACAGATTTTGTGGTACAGTTCGGCGCCTACGAGAGGCGCGGAGAATTGGTCTGCGTACATTTGCGTGGAGGGTCGGCATGAGCCCGACCTATCTGTCGAAGGTCGAGCGTAACGATTTCAAGCCGCCGAGCGAGGAGAAGATTAAAGCGATCGCCCAGGCTCTGGGCCAGAACATGGACGAGTTACTGGCGCTGTCCGGCCGCGTGTCATCGGACCTGAAAGACATCATCCAGCGCAACCCTCGCCGGATGGCGGATTTTCTGCGAACGGTGGACGGCCTGCCCGACGAGGCGAGGCAGGCTATAACCGAGGAGGTTTGGCGAAAGAGAAAGGGACCTGTCCAGCAAGCAGCAAGCGCTACAGGATCCCGATCCCCGTGGACAAGATCATCGAACATCATCTCGGATTCTCACTGGGTTTTGATGATCTCGGCTCCGACATCCTCGGGGCAATGTTCATAGATTCACGTGAGGTGTTAATCAACCAGAACCTGGACCCAGACGAACACCCTAAAATGGAAGGAAGATTCCACACCTGTGGCCACGAGGTGGGGCATTGGTGTGAACACAGGTCTTACATATTCCGTGCCGACTCTCAGGCGACAATGTTCGATGACAACAAGCGGAAGCCGCGGGTTATTTGCCGCTCAAGCCAAGCTAAGGCGCGAATCGAACGGCAGGCGGACCACTTCTCGGCCTGCTTACTCATGCCTCGGGAGCACGTGCTCGCCGCATGGTCTAACCATTTCGGCAGTTCGAAACCCTTCATTCTCGCCGATGTCGCGGACCGCTTGGACCGGGATTGGACCCGACGGAACAAATACCGCGCTTCCTGGCCCAGGGAGCCCCATACACACGTGTTCGAGACCGTCTCCAAGGAATTCGCACCAATAGTGCGCGCGGCCTCACGAGGTAGAAAGAAACGATTTTTCACGAGGCAAAAAAAGGCCCCTGCCTAGCGACGGCAGGGGCCTTTGCGTTGATTCCGGTGATTGATGGGAGTAACAACGCTTCTACAAGAGCTAGATAACCAATAAAAAAGCCCGCTGTTAGCCGCAGCAGGCTTTTTGATGTGCTCTCTAATGTTCTCTTGTGAGCTCGAGCTAGGTGCGTAACAAAGATACGCACGGACTCGTATTATATAGTGGAAACTTCATATGTCATTGATACTGTTCCAACTATATACCACACTTGAGGTTGAAGGCAAGACTTCTTTTAATCACAAGTAGTTGAGCTCGTGATCACGGATTCCTTCCCTTTTAAAGGAGGATCACCACGTGATCGAACAGACCGCAGAAACCATCGCTCTCGCCCTTGGGGGAAAGCGGGTAGGCAACCACTGGCTGGCGCCTTGTCCCGCCCATGAGGACAACAATCCGAGCCTTTCGATCCGGGACGCCAACGAAGGCAGAGTCCTGGTCCACTGCCACGCGGGGTGCGACCAGTCCGATGTGATCGGCGAGCTACGGTCACGAGGGCTGTGGAATAGCACCGGCGATCACCGCCGGCGACCCGCAAGAAAACAGCCACCAACAGCACCAGACGCGCCACCGGCGGCCGAATGGCCGCGATCGAATTGCCAGTACCTTCGCGATGCGTCCGCGGCATTCGGCTTCGCCAGCGATGGGTACTCCCGTTGCGAGCTATCTGCAAGCGCGCGGCATCACTCTCCCGGTTCCAGACATAATCCGCTTCCATCCCGTCCTGAAACATCCGAGCGGCCATACTTGGCCCGGAATGCTTGCGCTCGTCACCCGCGGGACCGACGGTGAGCCGCTGGCGATCCATCGTACCTTTCTCGCGCGTGACGGCAGCGGAAAGGCATCGGTCGATCCACAGAAGATGATGCTCGGCCCCTGCCAAGGCGGGGCGGTACGCCTCGCTGCATCCGCCGGAAAGCTAATGGTCGGCGAAGGCATCGAAACCTGCCTGTCAGCCATGCAGGCCACGAACCTACCCACCTAGGCCGCGCTTTCGACTGCGGGGCTGTGCGCCCTGCAGCTACCCGCCGGAATCGAAGAAGTGATCGTCCTGGCGGATGGCGACGAACCGGGTGAGGCGGCCGCGATCGAAGCGGCCAGAAGATGGCAACGCGAAGGCCGGACGGTACGCATCGCACACCCACCCTCAGGCGTTGACTTCAACGACATCCTACTCGGTCACCGTGGCGACACGCAGGATCGCAGTGGTTCATCTGAAGACCTGATCCGCAACGCCATCGACAATGCGGAGATTGGGATCATCAGAGAGACACCGGTCTTCACGCTGGAGCCAGGATTAGTAACAGACGATAACTGGATGCAGCATTTAAGGTACATACAGGAAGGCAATCTCACCGCACGGGCTAAACATCACAATACTGATTTACTGCTCACCTATCACGATGAAATGCGAGGGGTACTGGGCTACAACGAATTTAGGAATAAAATCGAGGTGCTCCGTAAGCCGCCTTGGTTCGATAAGCAAAAGCATTATCCTAGACTGTTAGCAGATACCGACACCACCGGAGCAAGAGTCTGGCTCGAGATTCAAGGGGTTTCATCTCCCACAAATGTTCACGAGGCGGTGGTTAAGGCTGCGGAGCATAATTCTTACGATCCGCTAAAGGACCATCTCAACGGGTTAACGTGGGATGGGAAGGAGCGCATAACCACTGCTCTGTGCAACCATCTCGGCTGCGAGGACAGCAAATACTCCTATGCTGTGAGCCGACGCTTCTTCATCGGAGCGGTGTCCCGTGCCCTGGAACCCGGCTGTAAGATGGACACGATGCTGGTTTTAGAGGGGGACCAAGGGATTGGGAAATCCACAGCCGTCTCCGAGTTGTTCTACAACCACTGGTTTTCAGACGATCTTTCCGACATTGGGTTAAAAGATGCCAACCTGCAATTGCAGGGATTTTGGTGTATCGAGATCGCCGAACTGGCAGCGATGCGAAACACCGAGGTTAGCCGCCTGAAGGACTGGCTAAGCCGTCGGGTAGACCATTTCCGACCACCCTACGGACGGAACACCATAGATGCTCCCCGGCGGTGCATCCTGGTCGGTACGGTCAATCCGGTTGGCGGCTATCTAAAGGACCCGACGGGTGCGCGGCGATTCTGGCCGGTACGTTGCACTCGAATCAATATTGAGCGCATCAAGCAAAACCGCGACCAACTGTGGGCAGAGGCCGTTGCAGCCTATAAGGCGGAAGAAAAATGGTGGCTCGATGCGGAAGAGGACAAATTTGCGAGGGAGAAACAGGAGGAAAGGTACCAAGAAGACCCTTGGGAAGACACGCTCAGTTCTTGGTTGGAAGAAAGGACGCAAGTCACCATCCCTCAGGCTATGGAGCACCTGAAACTTATGGAAGCGCAGCGCTCACAGCGTGAGCAAAATAGAATTGCAAGGATTTTCCAAAGAAACGGTTGGGTTCGGGTCAGAACCCGAATAGATGGAAAACTCAAATACGTGTACGAAAAGTTGCCCTCTAACCAATAAAAGAACCCTGGTGTCTACGGCACACGGCCCAGCGTTCTGCAATACTTAGGCGACGTGGCTGGGAATCGCTAAGGTGAATGGAACTTCGTGTCGCATGCCATAAATGCATAGAGCGCGAACTTTCACTGGAAATGCGCGACAATCACATGGATGCGCGGATGTCCTGCAAGCTTGTTATGTCCGATGCTCGTTCGATTCCGCGAAGTGGCGTTTAACTCCATGCGCGTATGCAGCACACGCACAATCAGGATGCCCGTTTCCGTCTGGATATAGAAGATGATATGGGATTGATACTCGTGGCGTCGGAGCTCCGGGGCAAGCTGTGCGGCGCTGCGGCCGATGCTGGGGTTGTTGGCGAGTATCTGAAAGCGTTCATGAAGCCCGAGCAGGTAGGTACGCGCCTGCTCAAGCCCGAAGTTCAGGATCGTGTATTCATAGATTCTATCGAGATCGGAGACCGATTTTTCTGACAGACTATAGGAGGCCATTAGCTCGTAGCCGGGACTCAACTTCCTCCATGATGTCAGTGACCGACTTGTCGCTTATGCTGCTACTCAGTCCTTCCTGGATAGCCTGTTTCAGAGCCAGGAACTTGGCGTTCCCCTCCTGGTCTTGACGCACCAAGTCGCGGATGTACTCGCTGTCGTTTGTGTACTCACCAGCGGTGATCTGCGCCTTGATCCACTGGTTCTGCTTGTCCGTCAGGGTGATCGTCTTTCTGGTGGTTCTCATCGTGTGCTCTCTAAGCTGTGCTAAATATCATACTATCGGTGTGTTTCTATCATATTTTCGTGTCCTGGAGCACAAAAAACGGTTTGAGATTACGTTTTTTTCTTTTACTACAGTGAGTTACTGACGATTACCATAATCCATGTAGCATAGGAATCAATTAGGTCCGAAGCGCCTAACGGGAGCGGAGAGGAGGCAAAATGGGGGTTCCTGAAGGTTTGAGGAAGCAGCGAACCCGGCATGGATAATGAGTTGATTCTGGCCGCACTCTTGCTGAAGAGTGAATCACGCGCCCCCTTCACGCGGTTTGCGCCTTTGTACACGGCGATCAGCGCCGCGTGGTGGGATAGATCGTTCGCGTAAGCCCGCTTGCGCGGCCGTAGCCATGGGGAAGCGCCGCTGTCATGTGCTTCCTTGAGCGGAACCAGGTGATCGATATCGAGATCGCGCGAATCTTCACACCCGAAATCGGACGGACCCCATTTCGAGTTTCGCGAAAAATGGCGACGCTCCGGAGGATAGGGAAATCGCCTCCTAAATGATAGGCCATAGGTTCGAATCCTGTCGAGGGCGCCAATTCTCGAGTCGCAAGACTAATACCCAGTATCTGTTCGGTATTACGAATGCTACGGCCATTCAGTACCATCTCAGGCTATTTGGTTTCTGGACGAATAGATCAGTGATTCCTCAAGGCCTCGAAATACACTCAATAAAAAGGAGAAGTACACATGAAAAAAGCGTTTTTGGTAGCAATGGTTGCTTTGTTTTTAACTGGCTGTATGAGCGCAGCGCAGCATAGAGAAGGAGTTCAGGATGGCTCCGCCGACCAAATGACAGTCGGTAAAGTTCAGAAGGAAATAAGAATCGGCATGAGTGGTGCCGAGGTTACTCAGGTTTTGGGTTCGCCAAATATCGTATCAACAGATGGGCAGCGGCGGGAGGTATGGATGTACGATAAAATCACTACAGATATCTCTTACTCAACGAGCAGCGGTGGTGTTTCGGTGCTTATCCTGGGCAGGATTGGCTCTTCCGGTGCAATCTCAAAATCACAGCGAACGTTAACTATAATAATAAAATTCGATGAAAGTAAGAAGGTACGTGATTTTGCGTACCACACCTCACGATTCTAGTGAGGTCCGTATTATGAAATCACACCGAATTCAAAGCTACGGCATATTCCTCCTAATCACAGGCATTCTTGTTCTTGCGTTGGTCGGATGCCAAACGATACCTAAAGACGCATTAAGGCTATCACCGGAGTCATTTAAAAAGAGAACCTTGCAAACCCGTAAGTATGAGGGCATTACTGAGACTGATATTTTATCGGCATCAGCAGGTGTTATCCAGGACTTGGGATTTAACATCGACGAAAGTGAAACAAAACTTGGGGTTATTGTTGGATCAAAGGAAAGAGATGCTACAGAATCTGGGCAGGTTGCTGTTGCCGTGATTGTTGCACTACTGGGTGGTGGGGCAATGGCAATCGAGAAAAATCAAAAGATAAGAGTTTCTCTAGTTGTCCGGCCAACACATGAAAATGATAAAAATAAACACTTTGTCAGAGTGACATTTCAGCGCATGGTTTGGAATACCCAAGGACAAATTACACGCATTGAGGGTTTAGATGAGCCTGAGATGTATCAAGGGTTCTTTAACCGGCTTTCAAAGGCTGTATTCCTGGAGGGGCATAAGATATGAAGATTTTCAATATAATTCTGGTTTTTGCCACTATGGCAGCATACATGGGTTTGTCTGGTTGCCAAACAAATTCAAGCAGTCATCTTCTGAAGACCAACGCAAGCCAAGTTCAGACAAGAAACATTCAAACTAGAGCGTTTGATACGACTGATAAACACAAAACACTACGCACTGTAATAGCCACATTGCAGGATTTAGGTTTTGTCGTGGATAAGGCAGATGAGATACTCGGCTCTGTGAGTGCAACGAAATTAGATGGGTATCAATTACGAATGACAGTGACAGTTCGACCACGGGGTCGAACACAGATGTTGGTTAGAGCAAATGCGCAATACAACCTGATAGCGATCGATGATCCAGAAATATATCAGGATTTTTTCACGTCTCTTGGTAAATCAACGTTTCTCACTGCCCATAACGTCGATTAGTAACAGTGTCCGGTACCTTATGGGGAAGGGTCTAGTGGGATCTGGAAGAGCACCTGAAAGGTGCTGCTAGTGTAAAACAGCAGTCGAAAAGGGGTTAGAGCCCTTATTGCCCAAAAAGATCAGACAACAGGGGCAGGATTCGAGCTCGAGCCCACGGACCCGTCCGGTTTCGGGTGCAACCAATGGGGGGACAGCCATGGCCTTCGGCGGTCTGCGTTCGTCCTGTATCCTCCCGGCAAGCACTCCGCGCGGCACCAGGACTCCCGCAATGACTTGACGCCGTGTCGCATGGCCTTGACATTTCGTCTCCGCCGGCGCTCACGCGCCGCACTCCGAACAAACGCTCGGCCCTACGCCTACGCGGGGGGCATCACACTCCGCTCGTCGCTTACGCTCCAATTCCAAAAACGGACAGGACGCAGGCGATAATCCCAGGCACCATGATAGTTCCGGTGCTTCTTTGACCTGATTTATAGAGATAACCGCTTCTACTCTGATCTTCTAGTATCTTCTCTTATTTAATAAATAATCCTTAAATAAGGTAACACAGAACTGTGTCCATACACCAAGATTTTATTAAAATCTTATCAACATTCGATAATTTACAAAGGGATGCCACATAAATTCCACATTCACTGCGTTCAAGACGAGATATAGAGGATCTGTTTGATCCTGCTCTGGATCGATCATTGGTTCAGGGGTTTTAGAAGTTACAAGATCATTTTTTTCGCAAGTAGTAGTCGATGAAAGACACAAAACCAAGACATTTAACTCTGGTAGAAAAACGCGGCCTGGAGGCCCACGTCTCCATCGCGTCCGAGATACTGGAAAAAATCGCTTACCAACACACCGTGCTCTGCCAAACCTGCATGCCGTACCGAAATCCTGGGGATGAAGTGAGGGTTTGGGAGCGCCAGCAGGGTTCGATTCGCTTACACGTCGAGGCAGGATATGCCATCGATCCCAATACCGACCGGTACGTCAAATGCGGCCTACCGTTCGGCCCCAAGGCACGCTTGATCCTGGCTCACCTGAACGCCGAGGCGCTCAGGACCGGCTCTCCCAAAATCGAAGTCGAACGCAGCCTGACCGCTTTCGTCAGACGCCTTCAAGACCCAACCAAACGAGGAAAATCGGGGCCGAACGGTTACGAAGTCCGTGTGTTCAAGGAGCAGCTCGCACGTCTATCCGTTGCCGTGATCCGCATGGCCATGACGGCTAACGAACACACAGTGCAAATCAATAGTCAGTTCGTGGACGTGATCGAATTGTGGCTCACGAAAGATGAGAACAACAGGATTCTTTGGAGTCCGACCCTTCACCTGAACCACCAGTACTTCGTCAGCCTTCAAAAGCATGCCGTGCCGCTCGACGAACGCGCTCTGGCCGCCCTGGCGCACTCCGCCATGGCCCTGGATATCTACGCCTGGCTGGCCCAACGCCTGCACCGTATACCTCATGGGAAGCCGCAGTTCGTCACGTGGACGGCTGTCAAGGGGCAGTTCGGGGTGGACCACAGTCGAATGGACCATTTCAAACAGAAATTCCGTATCGCACTGTCACAGGTCCTGCTGTGTTACCCGAAGGCCAAGATCGAGGTAGACCCCAAGGGTCTATCCCTAAGACACAGTCCACCCCCGGTTTCCGCACGCGTGATCATTGTGTGAAAACCTGGCGATCAACACAGTTATCCACGGGTACTTGGAGGGGAAATCTACGGGTACTTGGAGGGGAAATCTACGGGTACTTGGAGGGACAATCCTATAGGTATACCTATAGTTCCCGATAGTTATCAGCCCCAACTTGTGGAAAACACTCCGTAGCGGAGCCTAACTCCACGACCCGTGGCACAACACCAGCCAATCACCAGCTATCCTGAAAGAACAGAGAAATTAAACATTCAGAATTCCTGAGAGCCTTTTAGGAAGCTACCTGCTACCTTACTGTGGACATCCTCGCTACGCTCGGACCGGGGGGAAATCCATTAGTAACCGGTCGAAACAACAAGTTGTTCCAACCGGTTACTAACCGATTTTCTCCCCTTGCCCACAGAAGCGATAACTACAACAAATAAATTTTGTTTTATTTTTTCTTATCTTTGGATAAAAAAACACCCAAAAACCATAAGGTTATCCACGAATAACCACCAAGTACTTTGATGTAAACTGGCACGGAAGCGATCGCGTAGACTGAATCTCGAACGGAAAAGAGCCCTTTTAAGGCTCTTTGAAGGTTAGGAAGGGAAGGGTATAAGGAAGAACCGCAGAGAATAGCTCTCCGAACCTCTCAGTGGCTCTGAGGGGTATTTCTTCACCACGCCCAAGACCGCTCGAACTCGCCGGACCAGAGACCAATTGTTCCACTCGTAGCCTCCTCCTGTTCCATGGCATAGCACCCCTAGCCATAACGCCTGTAATCCAAGACCAACCCGGCCTACACTATCAATGCGCCCAGGTCCTCGTCCCCGATCGTGCATCAGGCAACCATGTGTCGCTGGATTGTGAACAAAGAAGGATCTAGTAATAGCTCACTATGATTTGAAAACATTTTTGGCATCTCCTATCTTCTCCAACATGCTCCGTAGTTCGAAGTTGCTAGGTCTGAAATTATCAGACGATCTTTACGCGCTAATTGGGCCTGCTATCAAATCTCAAAAACCATTCGATCCATATCAACTGTCTCGTATCATAAAGGACTTCAAGAAGTACGAGATATCTCTTCTTGCGGAACTTGATATTTCGCCGTCCTATCTTGTTACCCAGAAGGGGTGTTATGACACTGCTATACTTATGGAAGCAGGGGATAAGTTGTTTCCTCACTCTTTGTCAATAAAAGCTCCAGAAGCGCTACGCGATGCGCAAGAGGCTGCGAAGGCGTTGGCATTCGAGATGGGTACAGCTTATGGATTTCACCCTTTCAGGGTGCTATCGGAGCATCGGAACCTATATCCATGTTATGAGTAAAGCATGTGTTAGCGATGAGAAAATTATGGCTGCACTAAAACAAATTTCCGATTTTCATAGGAACCCATTGGTTCATCCAGATGTTGTATTCGAGTTTGATGAGGCGATAACCAACCGTTGGTTTGACGCGAAGTGTGATTGAGAAGATGTGTAAAGAACTTCCAGATGACCCAACAACAACCCCTATTACGCCTACTCCGTAAGCGTTGTGGTTTCGATGCCTTGATCGTTCGGATACCGGCTGGCGCTGATCGGGTTGTTGGCATCCCTGCAAGTGAGGAGGAGGGGTAAGGATATCGGGCCGCTCAGAGAGGAAGTTTACCGTCTTTTCTGATCCTGATAACAAGTGTACCTGCAATCATATCGTTTAGGCATTTCTTCCTTTATCCGATAAAGACGGTCAACGTAGAGATGATTTTAGAGAAATATCGGACTGTAGTTCTATCAAAAGAAATACGATCGCCATTTTTATCGACAACTTTAAAATCCAAAGCTTTTTTCCCGACCGACGGTTGCCATGATGATGAATCCAATACTGAGAAATAAACCTAGACCATGACCAAATAGAAAACTTCCATTGCAAGTGGTTCAAGTGACGATAAGATGATCCCTACAGGAAGGAAGGCTGAAATTAAGATCACCGTATCAATGAAGTAAGCCAACATTCGTACCCAAATGGGGTAAAATATCAAGACCTTAAACTAGGAAATTCCGTTTTTAGGTAAGAGTAGACTCCTTCTGCAAGAGTATTAAAGGGAATTGTAAGCCGTTCCCTGCAGGAGATCCGATATTATGTCCTTGGACTGGTATCCGTAACACATACTTCGGGAACGAGCTTTTTTACCAGACCGACGTCCAGGTCGCTGGGGGTGAGTGTTGTAGAGCTTGCGGAACCGCATGCGATCCCCAATCGCACAGCATCCGGCATGGATCGACCACGGACCAGACCAGCGGCAATGCCCGCCGTCGTTGCATCGCCGCTCCCGACCGGGTTCAAGACCTCGACCGTCGGCGGCGTGAAGCGCCAGGAAAGGGTCTCGTTCAGCAACCAGGCGTCTTCCTCTCCTTGGGTGACGAGGACCCACCGGGCACCCCCGCTTATCAGCATTCGCGCCGCTTCACGGAGCGCTCCCTCGGTATCGATCAGTCTCCCGCAGGTAGCGGCAAGTTCCTGATCGTTCAGCTTCGCCAGCACCGGCGAGTAAGCAAGCGCCTGCATCAGCACCTCGCCGCGAGCATCGATCAGCACCGCCACTTCCGATGCTTGCGCCCTGTGGGCGAACCTGGCGTAGACCTCCTCGGGGGAACCGGGTGGAGGCGCGCCCGCCAACACCATCATGCTGCTTTCCGCCAGAAGCAATGACAGCCTCTCATCGAGTGCCGACCATTCGTCCGGAGCGGGAAGCGGTGCCTCCTCCACCAGCTCCGTAACGCAGGCAGTCGTATCGTCGAGGAGCGTCGTGCAGATGCGCGTCGATTGGTCCATCCGAACCATGTCCGTTGTAATCCCAATTTCCTTCAAAAAGGAAACCATCGTGTTACCCGTTTCGCCACCGGAAAACCCCGTTACCAAGGGAGATTCCTGTAACGTCTCCAAGGTACGCGCGACATTGACGGATTTTCCCCCAGACGAAACGGCGACAGAATCTGCTCGATTCACCTGGCCGAGTCGGAGGCTCGAAAATCGTATTGTCCGTTGCAGACAGGGCGTAACGCTTACGCAGAGGATGCGATGAGTCTTTCTACTAGACATAGGAATTAGATTGGGCCCGTGATGCTGGGTTTCGCTGCGCTCAACCCAGTCTACTCGACTCGTTCACCAAGGGAACGCGGGCCAGTAACTCGCTGATCGGATCTAGGGAAAAAGTGTGGGCTATGACGTGACATCCATCGGGCTTCCGGACAACGGCCCGCTCTGCTGGCTAGCTAAGTGCACGTGCCGTACTTTAACCACCCATCCAAAGCCACAGGCGGCGCCATAGAGGCGCTTACAAGGGTTGCAGGGTATTGCAAGGGTATACCCTTTCTCGAATGCTCCAGAACGCCGCATAAGGCGTCCTACACGCACCATCCCGTTGGATCGACCATCTTTACCTGGAGTTACTGTGCCGTAGGTAAGCCGGAAGCCATCATGGGCCTGTGGGACACCGACCACCACGGGGGCCCCCTCGCCCTAGCGGCGGCCAACCCCTCCTATGTTCGCTCCTGGATAAGCGAAATAGTGCACCCACTCGATCAAATCGCGTAAGGACCGGTCCAGGCGGGAGTTCCTTCACCCTCTCCAGACTGGGCCGCTGATCCGATCGGCTATCACCCTCTCTCACCCGGCTTTCTCCAGGTCATCACGTTTCAGGTTCGGATTTTGGTCTAGGGACGAAATCCGTGCGTATCTAATTTTCATGGTTGGCGTCTCCATCCGTAAATAAACTCGATAATCGTTTTTGAAAGATTATGTAGATTCATTTACTGGATGAACACTGCCAGTTTTTGCACCCGCAAATAAGGAAAAAAGGAGTGCGGGATAGGTGTTAAAGAAACCACCGTTTTCTTTACTTGTCCGAGCACTTCGGGGAGGTCTTTACTGTATCGACATTAAAATCCTTATAGACAGTAAATTGATCTTGGATAAACTCTTGCTTACAGGGGTACCCATGGAGATGGTCTACCCGGGCCTATCCGTGGGTCTCATTGGCAATTCTTGAGGATAGCCGTAACCGTCTTGGACTCGGCCCGGTCCATGGCATAGCGCCCCTGTCCATAATGTCTGTAATCCAAGGCTCATTCGGGCTACACCATCAACGCGTCCAGGTCTTCGTCCCCGATCGTGCATCGGGCAACCATGCGTCGATAGCGGTCTCTGGCGATCCCTTCGCAGACCACGGCCTCATCCTCAAACTAGTCGTTCAAGTCGCCATCAATGATGCGCATCGGGGCGGCCACAACAGTGGGGACCGCAACCACGTTATCAGAACCAAGCACGCCCATCTGGAAAACTTTCCGTTGCTGAGCTTCATATTTTTTCCGTATCTTCTGAACAGACGGCATGTTATCCGTGGTCAGCCTGCAATTCTTGGGAAGATCTCGGGTTCGAGTCCCGCCGCCGCATCCAGATTTTAGCTTGCGAGAAAGAAGGAAATTGTCTTCGGGGTCGGTTGAAAGAAAGTGCAGGCTTTCTCCGAGTCCCTATTGGCACAGCCACTGGTAAACTGTGTTACAGACCCCCATGAAATCCGAGTGGTCCTCTTCCATCCTCTCAAGAGGTTTCGGGTCAATGTTCTCCGTCTGCCATTCCAGTTTCGCTTTCCTGCCATCGGGAACCCCAAGGCACGCTTCGAGCTTACCCGGACAGCTTATGGACAAATCCTCTTGGCTACGCACGGATTCCACCTTCCGGCGGAATTTTTCAGTTTTTGAGTTAATTGAGCCGTTCGGTAGCTTGTCTTCGTCGGTAATGACGCACCACGGTATTTTCAAGCTCATCGCAATGTTCGCGTAGTCGGACAAATTCTGCGCACTGCCAGCGTCAACCAAGCTGACGCTGCGGGCGTCCAGGTCCAAGGTGGGGTCCAGCTTGGACAGGCCAGATCGGAGAGCCCAGAAGTCACCCTTCCCCTCGCAAAGCAAGATACGCTGCGCGAAAAGCATCTCGTGATTACCATGCTCATTGAGTTTTTCCTGGAATTTGACAGCGGAACTCGCCTTACCAGTGTCGAAAACACCCCCGGTAACGTTGTCACCTTTCCTCCAAAATTTCATCACCACCTGCGGTTTATCGAAGCTTATAAACTCTGGTCCATGGGTAGCGGTCAAGACGGTCCAGCCACGGTCCGCAAGGAGCTCCAGTACTCCGCGCATCTTCCGTCGCAAGTGGGGATGCAGGTGAGTTTCAGGTTCTTCCACCAGCAGGACCACGCGGTCTGCAACCTGGACAGGGTACTGACTGAGAGCATCAAGCGCCGCGAGCCTGACAAGGCTCTGCCAGCCGTCGCCCATGCTTTTCAGGGGTGTTGTCGCGCCGCCTGCATCGGCGGCAAATGACACGGCTAATTGCTGGGTCAACCACTCCTCGACTTCATGCACGTCAGGACATAACATGAACTGCGCTTGTGCACCCACGTATTGGGACAATGTGTCCTGCGATTTGGGCTTCAGGTCGTTCTTCCAGAATGGGGAGGCTTCCACAGATTTCTGGAAGAGGCGGTGCGTCTTCACCAAGGTGTCTGGCATTGGGTGCGGCTCGCCATCATGCTCGAATTCCCAGATCTCCTCGAGGAAATGCTTGGCCAGCATCCGGGATAGCCGTTGCAATGGCCCGGTCTTCCGTTCGTAGAGCGATCTCTGAAGATTTTGTGGCGTGAGCAACCAGACATCCGGCATTTCGTTTCGGATGTCATCCAGGCGAGCATAGCGCGGTCTCCAGCCCACGTTGGGGCGGCCTTTATACATTTCCCTCTGTTCTCTCTGCAGCGAAGTGCGCGAAGAAACAAGGATTGCCTCATCTTTTTCATCTAAAAGTACGTGCCTATGGTTAAAGTACCCTTTCTTATCCGTAGTACCCTTGACCTGGATGCCATGAACCGGAATGGGGGGTCCAACCCCCTGAACGGCAGGCAGGTGGCTCTCGTCATCGGCATGAAAGTGGAGGGTTACGGTGAACTCGGTGACGGGCTTACCGGTCGTATCATGAAAGAAGTCAAATGCGTCGGGGGCGAACTGGTGGAAACTGCCGTCACGGAGCACTAACGCCATAGCTTCAAGCACGGTACTTTTTCCCGAGTTGTTACCGCCTATGAGATGCAGAGGCTTATCCATGGGCAGGTTCACATCCAGATCACGGATACCTCTGAATCCTCTTATCGACAACTTGGCGAAGCGAAAATCTACTGGCATTGGTTCTCCCATGGCTCATGGTTTTGATGCCGGTCAGAGAGATGACACGGTTTTTTGAAGCCCTCATACCCCTGCCCTTTGCCGGGGTATGGGGTGGTACCGTGCCCACCAGCTAGAGACGGGCATCCCGTGCGGTGACCGGCACGCAGAACTGTCGCACGACTCAACGGCCTCGAAGCGCTTGTCCATCTTCTCCAGGATGGTCTTGATCAGCTCGCGCTGGTGCTTGAGCTCCTTCTCGATGCGCACCATGCGTTCGCGCAGCTACGATCTCGTAGACCGCCGGCGGCTTTCCCAGGGACTTCTCGGCGAGCCACTCCCCGAGATGCTCCTTGATGTACGCGATGTCTTCCGCGGCCAGGTTCGTGACGGTCATTGGCATTCCTCGGTTGGAAAGAAGATGGCCCTTACCCCCGGTAGGGTGCCTCGAAGATGAAGTCCTTCTCGACGACAAGGCCAGGGGGGCTCCATATCTTTACCGAGCAGATCACCGGTATCCGGAGATACCGGACTGAATTGGAGTTCTGACATGAATGTTCCCTTCTTTCCAGGTCACTCTATATTCATCCGAAATCCATACTGTGAAGTGTTCAGGAACCCAACCCGTCAGAATGTATTCACCGTCTTCCTCGATTTTCTGTGTAATCATGTAGCTTCCGTAAAGACCCGTCTGCTCACTGTTTCTCATGATAGGAGAAACCGGATCAAACTTGTAAGTTCCGGTGACATGGTCCGATGAAAGAACATATACGGTTGATTCTGTGATTGCATGCCCAATGGATCTACAGAATCTCACGAAATCTTGGTTTACGTAGAACGGCCAGCACGAGAACAGCATATAGTATTTATTAAACTCTTCATTATATATAATTTGAATTCTTTCAATTTCTCCGAGCGCTTGCTGTTTTTTTCCGTCGAGATTGACTGTAATGTCCACGGCAGGAGGAAGAAGTTCGTAGGGCCCCGTGATATTCTCTGCAACAGCCACAGCCACCGTTGGTGGAACTCCCCATCTTTTTGCACCTGCACAAATGAAGAGATAATACCTCCTGGATTTAGGGTCCTGGAAAATGAAAGGATCCCGCCAGGCGAACACCATTTCGTTAGTGACGGGATGTGTACGCCGTGTCCCATACCATTTGGGGTCTGGTTCCAAGTGGAACTTTGGCTCGTTGTAGAATGCGTAGCCGTTGCTCGAGGTCGCAAGATACAACCGTTGATCTAGTATTTTTGCAGGAACAATGTCGAATGTATAGGAACCAAAGAAGTAAACTGTTTTATCTACTGAGAGTGCATTGCCTGCACATAGTCTCTGTCGGTTATTCCAAGGCTGAATGATTGGACCTAAATCTTCCCATGATTCCAAATTTTTAGAACAGAATCCATGGATATGGTTATCTCGAGTAAAAAATGTTCCTTGCGTAAAAAACGCTCCTTGATCTTTATCCTTTTTATGTGCCAACAGATACAGATACCAGGTATCCTGGTGATTTACAAACATAGGATCCCAAACATCGTTCGTTTCTGAGAACTTCAGCAATGTATCTTCTCGGCGTCCGAATACTTGGGGGGAAAGCTCTCTGGGTGTGGTTGCCATGCACCAATCGCTATAGATTAATTTTGTTTATTCAGTTTCGTTGGCAATCCACTCGAGAAATTCTGGATTGCCGCCGACAATCGGTACCGCGACGATGCACGGGCAGTCATACGAGTGCAACTCCTGCACCCGCTGCGTCAAGCGTGCCACCAAATGGTCCTGAGTTTTCAGGATCAGCGGGACTTCGCTCTCTTCCTGTACCGTGCCGTTCCACCAATAGAACAATGTGATGTCTCCGAGCACATTGGCGCAGGCCGCGAGCCGTGCGTTGACCACGTCCCGTCCGATGGCTGAAGCTTCGTCTCGGCTCGACGCGGTGATGTAGACGAGCATCTGAGACATCATCCAGTCCCCCTGGTTCTGGGCTCCAAGCCGGGAATCCCCACGCCTGGGACATATTTGTGCTCCCGAAAGTTTATTGACAAGCTCCAAATCACCGCTTTCATCCGTGTCGGATGCGCGTAATTTGGCGAAATTCAAGTGGAATTCGTGGCCTTCGTCTTCGTCCCCATGAGAGCCTTTTTTTGCTCCCGCAGCGCACGCGATAGCTCGCGCAACAGCCTCCAAGTGCCGCCTTTTTAGGCGTTCCGGGACACCTTCGACCTACCGGCCTCGGTCTTAGGCCCGGTCGCTTTCTCCCACGGTCGCCATTTCCGGATCAGCCTCCTCCACTAGTTCGTTTTGCCGAGGTGAATTTGCTCCCGTTGGCTGTTCTCCCGCGCGCGGGGCCCTATTGGGCACAGCCAATGCGTTGTTCACCTGCTGCGGGCCGTGGGCGATGTTGGCTTGGCGGACGTAGCCCATCACCGGCGGGTTCTGGATGGTCGCTAGCGCCTCTTGCGCGAGGTGGTTGAAGATGGCATCCAGGGTGTGGGCCTAGGCCGTAAGCATGACCTCGGCGCGTTGCCGATCGCCGTTGCTGCTTGCATGAGTCTATTCTGATAGTGGTTTGATCAGGTCGGTTGCGAAGAGGCCACCGTAGAGCGTTTCGTATGCCTTAAGCGTGGCTGCGGCCTGCATGGTCGGGGTCTGCCTGCGTATGGCGCGGGTGGTGACGTCTGGATCCTGAGCATTAGCACCGCTAAGCATTACGAGAAATATTGCTGAAGTAACAACACATCTTAAAATTACTTTATTTCATTTCATACTTTCTTTCTGAGCGCAAGCTAGCGTCACCTTATCTAGCCGGACCAGGAGACTAACGCCGTTACGCTTGGGCTATTTCCTGTCGGTTGTAATTAATGCCCTTCAAGCGCCCTAAGGGCCTCTCTGAGGCGCTTCTGATCTCTACCTTATACCCTTTACCACCTCCTTACTTCCCTTCGATAACGCCCTGAGAGGGGCTCCTAGGCAGCGGAAAAGTTTTCTATCTAGCTTTGATGACGGACTCGGCGTAGGGAAGTCCGTTCATGATGAAGGCAAGGGGGTCACTGGCCACAACCACGGACGGGACACAGGAACCAGGGTCGTTTCCCGCCAAGGTTGCAGTCGGTCCAGTCGAGATAGACGGGATAGCCTTCGTCCTTCCGGTCTTCACCGCCACTACGGTGGCGATCGGTGAGAATCACCCAGCCCGGTTCGGTGCGCACGTGGATGACCGAGACCACCTCGCCCTGTCGTGACCACTGAACAGAGGAAGGATTGATGCGGGGCGAGCCAGCCCTCCCGGTTCCAGAGCCGGACATCGATCGAGCGGTAGTCGTCGGTGGTGGCGGTCCAATTCCGGGTCCGTCCGCTACCGATACCGACCATGACGGCCTCCCCTTCGTTTTTTGTCGAAATCATGTGGGAAATCCACATATGCGCCCTCTGTACCCCAAGACCGGATTGTGGGGGGCACGCCGCCAGCCCGCATCATTGTTGACTGTGCCACCTGCGCCCCCCGTACCACCAAAAAACAAAGATGGGTAAGATCCGGATTCGGTCGGTTCGGTCAGCACCCCGCCAGAGAGTAAAAGCCCCCTCCGTTGGGTTTACACTTGAATATCTTTTTTTTGGGGTGGCACAGGTGGCGCCATCAATGATAGCGCGGGGTTTGAGCGTGCCACCTGCTTTCCACTAGGTGGCACACAAACCGGGCAACCAACGGCATCACTCCCCCTGCTTTGCCGTCGCGTAATCACGGGAATCCTGTAGTAACGCCAAGCGTGGCGGGGTATCCGGCGTGGCAACGCGATCACCCTGGGGGGTGGTTTGAATTCCTCCCCTCCCCACCAATACTCACTTCCAAGTAGGGATCCGTGGTTTTCGTAAGTTCCGTAGGAGTCGTGATGGGGTAGACCTTCTTGGTACCCTTGTGCCCGGCAATGCGTTCGGATTTCAGCCGCTTACTGCCGGGTTTGGGGGGCGGTAGCATCCCGGCATCTTGTAGGGCGTCAAGCCCGCGCGAGAAGTCGATTCCTGTTAATGCCTCGCGCATCCCACTGGAAGTAAATAGGTAGACTCTCCCGTCGTCGGTATCCTTCCACCAACCCGCTCGATCTCGGATGATGGGGCTTCGGTCCGAGAGCATCTCATTTGCATTGGAGAACCGGGCATCTCCGTGCCGGTCAATGAAGTCGCAAACCTGCTCGGTGATTTTCCGCTTCTCGTCATTGCCAGACCCCCTCTCATTGAGCCATGATGCGGAAGCATTCGCCAGGCATGAGTAAGCAGGCCGAGAAGTGGTCCGCCTGCCGTTCGATTCGCGCCTTATCTTGGCTCGAGCGGCAAATAATCCACGGCTTCTGTTTGATGTAAGACCTGTGTTCACACCAATGTTGTGCGCCACGTCGATGGTCATGGCATCGGTATCCTGATCTAAATCTGTAACACCTACCGCCTAATGGTCAGGTGTTCTTCCTCTTGCTCCGGACTTCCTCGGCTATACGTTGTACCGCCTCGTCGGACAGACCATTCACCGTCCGAAGGAAGGACGCTATCCGGCGAGGGCGGCGCTGGATGATGTCTTTCAGGTCCGACGACACGCGTCCGGCCAGAGCCAGTAACTCGTCCGTGTTCTGGGCTAGAGCCTGGGCGATCGTTCTAACCCTCTCCTCGGTTGGCGGCTTGAACTCGTCACGCTCGATCATCGACAGATAGGTCGGGTCCATGCCGACCCTCCGCGCAAACTCGCGCAGACCGGTTTCCCAGGCTTCCCGCAGGCGGCGTACTCTACCACAGAGCCTGTCGTCTGTGAAAATCCCATCTCCTCGTTTTTTAATGAGTATTTTATATATATAAACTTTTGTATTTACAGGTTATTTACAGGTTATTTACAGGTTATACACAGCCCTCCATTCCGCACGGGCGAGTGACGGGTTCTCTGTCAAGTCCTGAGAAATGCAGGAAAAATCACTGGCCGGTTCAGAGCGTCGCCATTTTTCGCGCCTGCAACCGGATGGACCCCATGTGGGCAAAAAATTCTGGGTGGACGGGTAGCTAGGTGGTGGGATTTAGATACGGATCAAAAGACAAAAGGCCCGACATCTTGCGGAATCCCTCGTCAGTCGACCGGGCGCTTGCTCATACGGCGACGGGACCACGAGGGGGCCAAAAGAGTCCCAAATCAATGCTCACGGCCTCGAAGGGCGGAGCCACCACCTGGTCGGTACCGGAGAAGAAACCGCTCTCCACCCAGGTGCCGTCATCGAGTCGGTAGACCTCTAATATCTGCTGGCCCGGATCGATCAGCCAGGCATACGGCACGCCATAGCGGGCATACAGCGGCATCTTGACTTCACGGTCCTTGCTGGCCGTAGACGGCGAGAGAATCTCACACACCCAATCCGGGACGACCTCGATGCGGTGACCCTCCGGCGGATACGGTATACGTTCCCGCCGCCAACCGGCCAAGTCCGGCACCGTCACCTCGGTGTCGTACACGAAGTGGACTTCCGGCTCGATCAGAATCCACCAGCCGCCGGGACCGTCGATACTATCGTCATAGCCGCACCCGATTGAGCGATCAAGCTGGACAGCAGCACGAGCATGCGGCCAGGAAGGCCGTGGCTGCGTGTGCAGCTGTCCGTCCAGAATCTCCCCGGTCACGCCCTCGGGTAGTGCCTCCAGGGATTCGTAGAGGGTAGGAGAGTAGGCACGAGCCGATTGCGGTTCCATCGGGACCTCTGTCACGTCGTTAAGAAATCGTTAAAAAAAGGCCATCGTGAACGCCGCGATGATGAGCGCTGCGGACACGATACCGGACGCCAGCTTGATCGTCCCGATGAGCCGTCTCGTATCGGTTGGTTGCTGTTGGCGCAGGCGCCGCATTTCATTCTGCAGGGAAGCCCCTTCCGCCGCGATTTTCTGCACCGCATCGCCGACAATCGTTTCCGCCATCCCTTTGGCCCGCTCCTGGTACTCCCCAGTGATCCGCCGTATATCGGCTGCCAGCTCTTTCCGGCGCGCCTCCGATAAGGTGTCGTGGACCGCCAGAAAGGCCAGTATCGGATCGTTCTTGTCGAGCAGCAGGCCATACTCCTGAGCAACGATGCGGATGATTTCGTCTTGATCGATCATTTTGGAGCCAGTTCTTTTCTTCCTTCTGAAGGTACCAACTCAATCCTTTTCGGTTTTCGCTGTACGGTGGAAGAATCCAGTGAGACGATCGATAAGGGGAGCAACGGTAGCAATTTTCAAATGGTCCGCCAGTATATAAATCCCAATAAGTTCAAAGGTCCCTATAACTATAGGACCTGACCAATTTCCCATAACCATGAACATGATCGCATCGGCGCGAACGACGCAGGAGATAACCCACATGAACCGTTCTCTGTAAAACTTGTTCTTGATATCCTCTAACTGGCCTTCTAATTGAGAAATCGTATCGTCTTTATGCTCTGGTGGCTGCGCGCACTCAAGAATTTCAGAGCGCGACGACAGTTCATCAACTTTTTTGTCGTTCATGATATTCTTCGTGAATCATATGATTAGGCATCTTGATGCCGAGAAATCCGGGCTTATAGCAACGTGCCCAAGCTCCTTTCTCCCAATGTGTGATCGACACCAATTTGGCCGCCATCATGATGGATGTTTCGTTGCTCGCCCACTTGAGGTAACCAAATTCGGTTCTGTTAGGCATCACGCCTTTGATCCAATGAAAAACGTTACGGACAGGATTGTTCCCAAACCCCTTCGCGCGATGATAGACACTAGGTCCACGGGGCCATAATCCCATGCCTCGAAATTCTCTTTAATCAAAGGGTGGCTATCAGTTTCGCCCAAATAGACCATATGTGCAATGTACAGAATCTTCTGCAACTCAAGGTTTGATACTTCCCAATCGCGCAATTCACAAATAGCGCGGGCCGCTGAAAGAGCATGAACAGCCATGACTTGGACCTCCCGTAAATTAACCGTGGCCTAACCTGGAATACCTGAGAGCCTCTATGAGCTATGGGGGAATTGTGTAACTAAGGAATCCAAGCAACGCCGCGACCAATGATTTACCGACAAGTGGAGGGTTTCCTTGTTTTGTCTTATTGCTCTATATATTCTTGAATATTCATCCTACTATCTCCTCCAGATTAAGGGGTCTGATATCGTAGAAAAATCCCTTCGGTTTATCAATAGTGTCTTCAGTTTTATGCGCATTCTTTGCGCTTTCTGTTCTCTGTGTTTTGCGAATAGAATCCCGTTGTATTTCTCCTTTTTTCGCGATCGGTTTTTTGGTTTCGTTTTCTAGATATTCCCGGAAATAGATTAAAAACATTTTGTATCCTATCTTAATCCGTTTTTTCAATAAAAGCTCGGACCAGATTGTTTTCACGGGGTACCCATTATTAAACGCTTCCTGAATTTGATCTTTATGATTCAAGAAGTCTACGCGGCCTAGCCGGTCGATTTTGGTTGTTTCTTGGTCCTCGACTCTCTTTTTATTGAGCTCTTCTGTCAAATTGAAGGTGTCTTTATTCACTGTTTTGCCACTCTCTTTCTACTCTGATTCCGCTGTGACCGGGCGTCCGGTCCCCGGAGACGGGGATGGATTCCGGCGACGGTTGGCCTACTAGGAGCGGCGGCTCTCGGGATGTGGAGCGCCGGGCTGTGGATCAACACGACGCCTTCGTTCCCGCTCGGGCTCTATCGCCAGGTAGGCGCGTCCAGGGTTGCGCCGGGCGACCTCGTGCTGGTGTGCCTGCCCCGTGAACGATGGTTCCGGGAGCCACCGTGGAGCTGGCGCTGCCCGGACCGGGCGCGCCCGATCCTGAAGCAAGCCGCGGCCCTGCCCGGTGCAAATGTGGAGACCAGCGCGGACGGAGTGCGGGTTGACGGCCAGTTGGTTCCCAGCAGCCGGCCACTCCCTAGGTTGGAGTCGATAGCCACGTCCAGACGCGTCCCCACATTAACCCGCACTCCGTCCGCGCTGGTCTCCGCTCCCGGCTATTCGGGCCGTGGTGCGGCCACTCCGTTGGCAACGGGTTTTCAATTGACCCCGATCGAGGTCCCCATCCATGCGTTTGTACATCGCCGAAAAGAAGGAAGTCGCCAAAGCCATTTCCACGGCCCTAGGAGGACCAGAACAGCCCTCAGGGGCCGCCTTCGTACTCAAGGGCGGGGATACCGTCACCTGGGCGTCGGGGCACCTGCTGCGCCTGAGCGACCCGGAGGAACACGACGCCGCCTTGAAACGCTGGTCCCTGGAACGGCTGCCCATGGAGTGGCCGATCTCGCATACCCCGGTCGCGACCGAATATAGGGCCAGGCAGCTCGAGGCGGTGATCCGGCTGGCGCGCCGGTCCGATGAAATCGTGAACGCCGGCGATCCCGACCCGGAAGGCCAACGCTTGATCGATGAAATCATCGAGTACGCGGGATTGACCGATAAGCCGGTAAAACGGGTTCTCATCAATGACAACACGCCGGACATGGTGCGCAAGGCCATCGATGCCGTGGAAGACAACGCACGTTACCGGGGACTGTCCCTGTCCGCCCTGGCGCGCGCTGTCTGCGATCAACGCTACGGCTACAACCTCACGCGGGCGTACACGCTGCAATGGCGCCGCCAGGGCGGCGATGAAATGCTCTCGGTCGGGCGCGTGCAAACCCCGATCCTGGGACTGGTCGTGAGCCGGGACCGGCAGCACGAGCAGCACCAAAAACAG